>Ga0214923_10006109_pt1 | contig 13679 bp, 12 predicted proteins | sample LL1510_MetaG_FD_177993 | JGI IMG/M metagenome (GOLD analysis project Ga0214923, IMG submission 177993) | Freshwater microbial communities from Lake Lanier, Atlanta, Georgia, United States - LL-1510 | ecosystem: Environmental > Aquatic > Freshwater > Lake | place: USA: Georgia | collected... | reverse complement strand
CGTTCGCCGCAACCATCCCAACGGCCACTTTTGGATCTTCAAGGACGATTTTCAAAACGTTCAACAAGGAGAAATCCCCTTTCGCGATGATTTCTTCTCGTTCAGGCTTTTAAGGAATTTTCGAAACAGTCAATCCGTATTCAAACTCATTCGTCAGTCGCGGCTGAATCGGTTCGTCGAGGGTGCGCTCGCAGTTGGCCCCACCGGCGCCAGTTGCAGCGTTATTGCGTATATGGATGTAGATGATTTGAAGAGAAAAATTGGGGCTAAATTGAAACAACTGATCGAAACCGAAAAGGTAGATCGAGAAAATATTGTCATTCTCACAGGCGCAACGCTCGACGGTAATTCAGCGCGAAGTGTACTAAGAGATCTCACCGAGCTCTCTGGAATTTCGCTGACCCGAGACAAGTCAACGACACAGAAGAAAGTGTTGGTGGAGACTGTTCGAAGGTACAAAGGCCTCGAAAACAAATACGTGATACTCGTTGAAATCGACGTAAACGACCCAGAGAAGCACGAAGAGAACGAAAAACTCGTTTACGTCGGCGCAAGCCGCGCGGTTTCTGCACTTACGATCTTCGCGAAAACTGAGACCTTACAGAGACTCGGTTTAGCTGAGCAAGAAAGCGCGTTAAATCAAGATTAAGCTGCACTATTCCAACGCTCAGGCGGCTCCTTCGAACAATTCATTCTTCTTGAGCTTAGCGAAAATCTTCCGCTTCGCTTGGCTAAGAATTTGCGAAACCCGCGAATCAGTGATTCCAAATATTGCAGCAATCTCGCGAAGACTTATCTCTTCCCAATAGTACAGCTGTAAAACGCTTTTTTCCCGCTCGTTGAGGTTGTTGTTAATGACCTCAACGAGCGCTGCTCTGCGTTGCTGTGTATCAAAGGCCTCTTCCCCTGTTTCGGTTATTAAGGCCTCAGCAGGAATCACTTCCTCGCCATCGTCATTAACCAGCTGCAGAACCGGGCCCGCTGGCAACGAAGACAATTTTTTACTCAGTGCTTCAGGAGTCTTCTTCAGCAAAGTAGCAAGTTCGTTGAATGAAGGAGCACGACCCCTTTCTTTTGTGAAGACGTCAATAGTGTGGTTCAACACACGAGCAAACTCACGCATCGGTCGGGAATGTGTGTCGTTGGATCGCAAAAAGTCGAGCATTGCTCCACGAATTCTGTGGACTGCAAATGACCTGAATTTCACTTCGCGCGCAGGGTCAAACCGACGTAAAGCATCCATCAGTCCGATTGTTCCGCAGGACACCAAATCATCAACATCCACCATCGGCGGCAGCCGCTCTGCCATGCGCCTTGCCTCAAACACAACCAACGGAAGATAGTCTATTAGAACCTGATTGCGTAGATGGTTTTTTAAGTTGATTTTCATCGCGTTACTTCCGGTTTGGCAAGCGAAACAATTCTCAACCCGCTGGTTGAAACGAGCGTTGCATATACACGCTCACCCATTTGAAAAAGGGCGAAGTTGTCGTCTGTCCACTCGGAAGCGTTTTCGAGAGGCAGAGTTGTCAGATGCTGCATTTCAGGCGAGGTTTGTATCAAATCAAACACCAGTTTCCCTTCGCTCACTGCCAATGCCGCGACGTAGGGCGTTCCGTCAATCGCAATGGCTCTTAGGAGTGAATGGTTTTCGTTGTGCCGAGTGATCATCAACGCTTCACCACTCACGCTGCAGCCAGAGGCGGAATCCAAGCCAGCGCTAATCTCGTCGCCATCCTGCATTAGAAGATAACGACTGCCCTCGATGGGCTGTGCTGAATCAAATCTGTTGCCAATATTATTTGATCTGCAAAGCAAAGTTCCACCGAAAGTGATACGGCTGCAATAATGTGCACTTCGCGAGGTATCTCCTTCCATGATCTGAAAGACACCCTCGCGTACCGACAAGTGTCGCGGATCGAGCGCGCCACTCCAGGTGGTGTTTCCACTCAGAATCCCGTTTCTATTGACTCGAAAAACATTACCTTTGAATGCAACGGCCCATAAGTCGACCTCTTTAGCAAAGGCAATCTCAACTTCAGACTTATAATAGGAGCCGAAAATAAAGCGGGAATAGATTTGCTTGCCGGCAAGATCTTCCAGTTGAACGAAGTATGAATATCTATTGCTGTAAGCCGATGAGTCGAAACATGCCCATAGTGTGAGAATTCCGGCCGAACCAGCAGAGCGTCTCAGTTGATTCAGTTTCTGGCCAACTGCACATTGGCCAATTTGTACGGGAGAATCGACCATCGAACCCACATTGTTCACGCTCCAGCGATACAGCCTCCCCAACCCGGAGCAATTAACAACGGAGAGAATCTCGATCTTCGGCGACCGCGGAAAGGCTGCAGAGAAAGCTAAGTTGCAACCATCCACAATCGTCAAGTTTTGCAAAGGCATCTCATCAAACATTAAACTTTTCCATGCACCATTATCGCAATTCGTTAGGCAAGTTGGCAAACCACGACCATTGGAATGGCCTTTGCCATCAGTCTTTTCTTTGGAAGGAAGATCCGGTTGAGAGGAAGCATTTTCCCCGTAGCCCGAAACGGTTTTTGCGGCGCCATCTATATCGCCGCAACCCGAAAGAAGCATCACAATAACTGCAGTAAAATGTTTGGCGCGCAGCATATTGAACCCCCAAGTTTCTACTTTTCTCAGTATGAAATCGATTTTCTGCAAAGAGATATACGTCATTCGATGCGCCGTAATGTGTCGTGCAGTTTTCACCATGTGGACTCGTATTGCGGCGTCACAGTGTGACGTCACTTTATGCGTTTTGTTCTCAGAGCAATTCTTCGCGCATGAAATACGCAGTGAAAGGGGCAACCATGAATATCTCACTTACAATTGCAACTCTTGCTTTTTCAATCGCAACCGCTTCTTGTGGACATGAGGAGTCGAAACAAACAAGTCGTACTTCTGATGCCGACACTGCAAGCATGTCTTCCGCAACAAAAGTTACATTCAATGGAGCCGTGACAAGTGCATTTGCCATTACAGTTGATGGTGTTCGTTACGACGACAGTGAAGATTTCTATACCCAAGAGGTCCAACGCTTGCCGGAAAAGGCTGCGGCAGCTGGGTACGCAGGATGGGAAACCAAGTTCGATGCGGTGCTTGGCTTTGCTGACCTTTCGCGTGACATGGTGATTTATATATCTCCCACGGAAAAGCGCGGTTACACAGGCAAAGCGTCGGTGGGCAGTGATGCTAAATTCCGTGTCGATTTGCCCATAGACGCCAACGATTCATCTTACAACGTGCGTGCGGTCAAGAGGGTCAATGTGATTCTTACCAAGGGCGGCGAGACAAAGAAGTTCTGCTACAATTTCTCAGCAGTCGACAAAAATGTTCCATTCAACGAAAAAGATAAACCAATTGTTCTAGATAACTTCACAAGCAAGTTGACACTCTATGCTTGCGAGTCGCAACAAACAGATGGCATTGTCATTCCAACGGCTCCCTGAAGGGGCGTGCAAATGATGGTAAGAATTATGAAAGTATTTTTTGACCAACGGCAATCTGTTGAGAACAACGACTCCTTCAGCCCATCCGCCCAGAAGCCTGCTCAGGTCGTTGAAAGCTGGAAACGTGTGGGCATTCCACTTGAATTTGTTCCCTTTGAGCCAAGCACACGCGAACATATCAAACAGGTTCACAGCGCTGATTATGTGGACGGAGTACTGGATGGTATCCTCTACAACGGCTTTGGAAATCAAAGCCCGCAGGTGGCCACAGCGCTTCCTTGGGTGTGTGGTTCAATGGTGGCGGCAGCCCTTTGTGCATTGAAAGAGAAAACAAACACTTTCAGCCCAACATCAGGCGCTCATCATGCACACTACAACACCGGCGGCTGTTTCTGCACCTTTAACTTTCTTGCCTTGGCCGCAGTGATGGCGCTTAATTCCGGTGCGCGAAAGGTAGGAATTGTTGATTGCGATATGCACCATGGCGATGGCACCGAGGATATCTGTAAAAAACTCAAGCTCAAAAACATTCTGCATTATTCCTTTGCCAATGAAGGGCAAGTTTCTGGAAGCCGGGGTTCAAATTTTGTCGATGAATTTGCCACTCATTTGCAACGCTTTAAAAACTGCGATCTCGTTCTTTTCAACGCGGGAGCAGATCCGCACATCGACGACCCGTTGGGTGGCGTACTGACGACCGACGAAATGCGCTCACGTGACTTCATTCTTTTTCTCATCATGAAGGAGTTTGGCATTCCTGTAGCCACGTCTCTTGCCGGCGGATATCAACGCGATTCAAACGGAGAAATTTCCCCAGTTCTGGAACTACACAACAACACACTGATCGAGTGTCATCGGGTTATGACAGAATATTGATATGATTTTGCCAGAACCCAACGGCTCACTCCCCGTCCGAGAATTTCTAATTTAACAAAGACAAATAAAAAATATTTTAATTATTCATATCCTTTTTCACAAACTTTCAAGTTTTGGAAAGGCGGGGACGATAGCCTCCTTGTAGGTTTTTTTGCAGATACTATCGCCAAGAGTTTTCAACTCAGACTTATTTGTAGCTTTAACACAGCCCCTCTCGCGAGCGTCACAAACGATCGCCTAATAGAACGATGAGAGAAATGAAAATTGGATGGAAACGTGTGGTTGCCTTAGAAACAAGGCGGAGCATTCAAAACCATTTGGAGGGCCTATGTCCAATGTTGATACTTTCCGCAGACAATGGATGATCATGAGCTTCCTGCAATCACAAGCGCGTTATTTGAAACGACCTGTGAGCGCATCCCAAGTCTACCAGCATCTAAGTGACAAGAACGTTCACGCGACGATGCGAATGGTTCAACGAGATCTTTTGATTTTGCAGCAGGCTGTTCCCGGCGTGCAGCGCCGGCATGGCACCCCAGCGGGCTGGACAATCGTGCAGTCCGAGCAAAACAACATGAAAGAGGAGGCCTGAGCATGAAAACGACACTTGAGACTCTGGCGCTTTTAGGTACGTATCTGGGTGCCTTTTTCTTTCTTCTTGCTGCTGTCCCTTTTGGAATTGTTGCCAGCAATTTTGTTGTGGATACGTTCAAGGCCCAAAGCAAGATGGCCGCAAAAGAGGCGATGTTGAAACCTGTGAAGACAAAAGCCCTCGATGGCGTCCCTGAAGTTCTACCGGACCTAGAGAGAACCTGCGAACTCTCCCCGGGTACCGCCTGCAACATCTTGGCACTCATGTACGAAAAAGGGGATGCGGGAATAAAGGACACGCGCCTTGCTCGCAAATTGATGCAACGTGCATGCTCGGCGCTTGATCGGGAGGCGTGTGGTCACTTGGGCCGCATGCACGAAGAGGGAATTGGTGGCGATGTAGACATGGAACTTGCAGATTTCTATTTCAAGCAAGCCTGCAGGCTCGAAGAAAAGGATGCCTGCGATCATGTAGGACGTCATCTTGTGAATGGCACAATGGTGAAACAAGACTATTTTGTTGGATTCACTTTGCTCTCCGCAGCTTGCGAATTGGGAAAAGAAGAATCTTGCGACGCCGTGAAAAAAATACAAAACATCCCTGAGATCAAAAAGGATCTGGACGATGGAATGACATTCATCAAAACGAAAACAAATTGGGAGGAGAGATGAAACCAATTTTCTTCGCGATTCTTCTCTCTACTCTGTCTACTTGGCTTTATAAACACGCCACAACCAGAGCCTGCCCAACAATATCCAGCTCTCTTCTGAAACAAATGAACTCTCTTAAATCGTTGAAAATCGAGCCACCCGCCCGTATCCCTCAGGAACCTCACCGGAATGGGAAGTGAGCACCCAGAGAACCGGGAAATGAGGTTTCTTCTCCGGAAAATCACCGAATCCATCCGTAAAATAAATGAGAACGGCAGGAGTAATCTTCTGGCTTTCCAGCACGCGAAACGCCGCACGAAAATCCGTTCCGCCCCCACCGGTAATTTCAAGCTTCTGCAGTTCGCGGGGCTCCACAAATTGAATGGGCCGCTCCGCGCAATCAATTGTCATGATGCCCACACGTTCAAGAAATCGCAAAATCCCAGCACATTCGCTCAAAAACTGATTGAGCATGTGCGCATCTATGGAACCTGATGTGTCGATGGCAATATAGACGTCTTCTATCTTTTCAGTTCTCAAGCCCGGGTAAATCAAGTCGCGTGCCATTGGGTGGCGCAGATTGGGTTCATCGAATCGGAATTCATCCGTATCCACAATCCGCCCAGCAATGGTCGAAAGATACCTCTTCCAGTTGATTTCCGGCTTGGTCAGTTCACCAAACTGCTTTTTCAGCTCATGTGAAAAATTGCCGTAAATTAATTTCCATGTGGGGCCAAAGACTGTGGGAGCCAGAAAAAACCTCTCCCTCACCTTGCGCGCAGCGCCCTCGTTACCCCGCAAGTGTTTTTGAATCAGCCGCTCGAGCTCGCGCTCGCTGATCATCCACGTGTCCAAGCGCCGCACACCGCCACTCACATTCACAATTTTCTTGCCGTTGGGACGCCGCAGTGCCTTGCCAAGACTCTCCTTGATATAGTCGTAAGCAGAGAACACATCTCTACAGCCAACAGACCTGTCGTAAAAGTAAATGTCTTTCACAGGCTTGGGATCTTGGGCGTGATTCAATACATCTGCGAGACAAAAAGGAAGCCCTGGGAGCTTTGGCACAAACTCTCGATTGGCTGAAGAACCAGCAAAATCATCTCGCTGTCGGATGAGGCGGGTGACATGTTCATTCACGACAAACTCCATTGCCATTTCCCAAATCACCTTGTTTCGACCTGCAAGCAATGCCTTTTCACTGAGCCACGGGTGCATAAAAATAACGTGATGAAATTCGTGAAGCAGAACAGCTTCAACTTCGGGAATGCTGAGACTCTGAACATAGTCCGGATTGAAGAGGAGAGAGTCACCGTCGGTGGCCATGGTTTCGAAGTCGCGCGTTTCGCGAATCTTCAACTCCGCACACATGAAATAAAAGAACGGATGAAAAACCTGAATCCTCTTAAGAGCTGTTTCGATCTTCTCGTTTCGAATCATGAACAACTCCGATTTTTTGAACTCTCGTATGCCTCTGCGCTGATTCAACTCTCCGGCGTGAGTGAGATTCTTCATCCCACGTCGATGGCGCGGTCCATTTTTTGCTTTTGCTCGGGCGTGAGCATTTCCTTAATCTTTCTGTAAATGAGGTATTTCTGGCCTCGATTGCCTGTTCCGTACTGAACATAAAAGAACAGAAACGTCGTTTTGAAATCACCCGGGAGCGCGTCGAAGAATGCGTAGAAATTCTGCGCATGCTGAACAAGCTTCTCTCCCATCGACTGTGCCCTAAGAGCAACACTCACGGTCACTCCGTAAAGGTTGGAACGCTCAAGGTCATCGAGATTGGGAAGCTTGCCGTGATGCAACACAGCCTCCGCATCCACAATCGACAACGTCTTCATGTAAGCAGCATAGGCCGAAGCGGCTGTTGGGCCGACAACCTGTTGAGCAAGCTCACCCATCCGGGTGAACCTGTTGGGATCAAGTGGGTCGATGAGTGAAACAGCATCGCTGAGAAAGTGCCACGAACGTGGGGTGGCAAAAGGCCGTTGCGTTTCGGGTACCTTCTCAAGGTGATACTGCGGATACGCCAGATTGAATGACACTATACTCTCGTGAATTCCGTTGGTAGCTGCAAAGTTGTTTGCCCATTGCTCTGCATCTGCGCGAATTTCGATATGCGCAAATCGGTTCAAGAGCGCGGCTCCCAAGGGAACCACTCCGGGGTCGTCGATGTCCCTGTTGCCCGATGCGATGTAGTTGCAGTCCTTGGGCAACTTCAACGGCCCAATCCGATTGTCGAGGATGATCTGTAGCGCAGGGATCTGCTGGTAGTGCTTGGCTCTGTTCAATTCCTCAAAAATCACCACAGCAGGGCCCACCTCGGGCAAAAATCCCGACTTGTAAAGTTTGACTCTTTCCACGGTGTGATCAGGAACAGCCAAGGCGTAGTCATAAGGTTGCAATTGCGGTGTGTCGATTTCGCAGACCTGCTCAATTCCAGCCATGGCAGCAGCCTGCCGGCAGAGAGTGGACTTGCCAATTCCGGGAGGACCCCACAGAAAAACCGCTCGCCCCGCCCTCCACCACAGTTGGATATCTTCCATCGCCTCAGCGTGGCTGCGTGTCGGGATGTCGCCAAGTACCTCGGAAATTGTGCTCATCAGACTGTCTCCTCTTTTTCCTTTGCGCTTCTTCATCGCCACAGGCTGCGTCGCTCCCTGTCGCAGCAATGAGCGATTTAAAAGAAGGAAAGAATGTCAGGATTTTAAACGGAAACGATGGGGTTTGAAATATGTACGACATGGACGAAACATTAACCCTTCTGAACACCGGAGGCACACGAGTCCGTCGAAAGGCCATTGATGAGTTGTGCGCAATGGCAAGCCAAGCTCGCTCCGGCATCGAAATAATGGACAAATACCTCACCTACGCTGTCGACGCATTGGAGGTCGAGCCCGAACCCTCCGTGTTTGTGCACGGCTGCAAAGCGATTGCCAAATCCCTTGACCACTGGATTGTCACCGAGCCCGAACTTCTACGCGCCTACTGTGGCAACAACCAATCTCGCTCCGAAATTTTTGTCACTGTCGTGTCGTTCATTCAGGACACCATGACCCGCCCCTCCAAATTCAGACATGTCAGCAGAGAGCCAGCCAGAGCGAGCGACGTCGTTGCATCAATAAGCCTGCTCCTCAAAGACCCACAGTTTCCACAAAACGACTTCATGCGATTTTGGCAAAAGGTACTACTCGCACATGCGACTCTGGGATTTAATGAGTGCGTCGAACCGGGAGGTGAGCACCTGCTCACAAACATACTCTTCTTCGACCCACTGGTTCCTATCCACCTCTCGGGCGGACAAGCAGTGCAACACGAACAACCCGGAGAAATGGTGGAAGAAGCATGGGAGAAAATCGCAGGGTTTGCGAACGTCAGGTCGAAAAATCTTCTTGAAAAAATTCTCAATGAGATTTGCGAGCTGCACAACAGAATGACCGAGCGTGAACTTGCGATGATTTGGCTCAGAAAACGCAACAACATTCTTCACATTCAACATCCTGAGCAACACAAAACCTTAATCTGTTACAGTGACGAGATTGAGTTCAGGAGCTGGTTTGTTGCCACGTCTTATTTCCCAACTCAGCTTGTCGGCTTCTTTTCCAAAGATCCATCGGATAAAGTTCAAAAAGAGATTGTTCGCCAAGCGGAGAAGCAATGCAATCACGTTCAGAACTGACTGACCTGTTGAAATCTGATGAACCCAAGCTGCGCTTGGACGCGATGACGGGCCTTTGCAGTATGGTGGAAAAATATCACTCGCTCATGGGAGCCATCGACCTTATCCTTGTTCCCGTTTTTGAAGCCCTTGAACAAGAGAAGGAACGCAAAATTTTTGTTTTGGGTTGCAAGGCGATTGCAGATTCTCCAATTCCTTGGAATTTCGGTCCGGGCTCAATGATGCTCGAATATTGCAGAAAAAATCTTAAATCTATGGAGGCCTTTGTTACGGTTCTTTCATTCATTCAGGATCGCTATCCTGTTAGGGAGCAGTTCAAGTTCAATTTGCTTTTTCCGGAACTTTTTGGCGAGGCTGGCAATACAATTTATAAGAACAGCGACTTTGAGAAACTTTGGTTTGAAGTCCTCTCGCTTTCGATCACGGAGAGTAATCCGATTTACGGCGAAAAAGAAATTGTATCTCAGTTCGAACTATTCAATTTCGAATTTAATCCAGATTCAATATTTTTAGACCCATGGAATGATTTGCTTGAAATTGCGCTTGTACGATCGGCTTCGTTGATGAGAAAATTCTGGAACATCAGAAACTATGCGGTTCAAAAGGGCCCATTGGATCAAGAAAAGGTCAAAATGCTTACCGTTGACCCGCATCGGTCGACGCGGTTTCGATTGGCATTGAGCAGCAACTGCCCAGATCAACTCAGACAAAAAATTCTCTCCGAAGTGCGCACCATCAACAGAAATGGCACATCCCAAGAAATCAATGAGATCTGGTACAGGACAAACCCCAAACGGCCGCACTGGATTCCCACTGCTTCCGATTCATCTTTCATCACATGGGAAGACGAAGATGACGTTCGCACGGCAATCAATGGTCACTTGAAGAATTTTCAAATGAGTATTTGCCCTTCACCACTTGGGCATCAGAAGAGCAAACCAGAGCAGAAAGAAAAGGAAAAGGCAAAAGACACAACTCTCAACGATTTTATGGCGACTGAGGTTGTTGACCTTCAAATGGATTGGCAGAATGCCAAAAAACGTTGGCACTTAATCAGAAAAAATGGGGACAGAAATCCAAGCTTGTTTGCGCGCCTTGCGCGCAAACGCGATCCGCGCATCAGGTGTGCCGTGGCTCGAGACCCAGAGTGTCCATACACAATCCTCCGAGACTTTCTCAATGACCCCGATGAAAGCGTGCGAACAGTCGCCGAAGAACGCTTCAAGAAGTCATAGAGGCAGATATTCAACGCAGTGCAGAAAGATGCTGCAATTCAAAACGAACCACAAACTCGCGAATGACACCCTTGAGCTTTTCATTCAAACGCGGCCAAACAAATGCCAATGTGTCAGGAGGAATCCTACCAAAGAGCGGCTCTGCAATTGAACCTGCAATGGCAGCAACTGTGTCAGAATCTGCTCCAAGTGAAATGGCATTCCGAACTGCATCATTGAAATCCGTGGCCTCCAACGCGGCAGTCAGAGCCTGAGGAACTGTGATTTGACATGTTTCGTCGAATCTCGCGGAGGGGCGCAGTTCGTTGAGGGTCCGGGACAAGTCATATTTAAATTCTGTCTGAATAAACTCGCGGATCTCGGCGGCGGTACTGCCCTTTCGAGCCATGAAGATGGCGGCGGCGATAGCCTTTGCCCCGCGGATGCCTTCCGGATGATTGTGAGTGACAGCAGTGTATTTTTCAGCAGAGGCGAGAGTCTCTTCGAGTGAGTCGTGAATCCAGGCAGCAGGGCTCACGCGCATGGCAGCTCCGTTGCCAAAACTGTTGTAGGGTTCGCCACCACCGAGCTTTGCCCATTCCCAAAACCTTCCGCCGTATCCGCCATCCGGATACGCCCAAAAGTAATCAACCAGAAGCTTCTCATACGGTTGCCCAGTGAGAATGGCTTCTGCCATGGCTATGGTATGGTAACTGTCGTCCGTTGGGTGAGCGTTTGCGCTGAAGAATTCGAAATCTTTTCCTTTTCGACGAGTGAACTCGTAAACAGAACCAATGACATCGCCGCATATTGCACCAAACATAGTCCAACCTTTCATATTCAAAAATCTGGAAACTTCCTTCGTAGCTAGGCAAATGAAATGATCCGAATTTCTTGCAAAAATCGGGATCCACGATGTTCTGTGAACTCGTCGCAGGGAAGTGCGACAGGGCATGACGGATGCTCACTGCTCGATGCCCTAGATCAGCGTCACATCCCAACGCAGCTTCAGCCGAAATGAATCTCACGAACAAAACACCAATCATCCTGCAAGAGGTCAATGATGCTTATGACTTCAGCTGCAAGAATTCTCGAATCAATAATCCTCATGGTTTATTTGAGCCAAACAGCAGAAGCGCGTTGGGAGACTTTCGAAGAGGCAAATGCCGAAACAATTGAATCCTCCGAAGTGCTCGAAATTCAGAAAGATGGAAGTCAGATATCACGTAGCAAAGTGAGCATACGGATTCTGAATAACGGCGGAGTTGATCAATTTGCAACTCTAAACCTCGTCTACGACAGTTCCACAACTAAACTGATGATTTCAGATGCCTACGTCATAAACGGAAAGAACAAAATCCCAGTTGAGAAAAAATACATTGAAGATAAACCCACGTCGTCCACTTCCAACGGTTTCAGCTCAAAAAATCAGGTTGTGATCGCCTTTCCGCGTGTGGTTATTGGGAGTGTAATCCATTATCAAATAGAGCGCCGAATCTTCAAAACAAGCTTACCCGGGCATTTCTTCAAGGCGGTAACCTTTGGAGCAAACCTAGATAAAAAAGGTCAATCATTTGTTGTTCGCAGCGAACTGCCTTTGGCGTGGTCGGTTTCGGGACCCGAAGGCTATTTGAAAATTGAACGGGCGATTCCGAACGGAAAAGACCAACTGACTTTTACACTCATCAAAGACGCCTACTTCTCTTTAACTGACGAACGCGCAAAATTTCCCGCCTGGTCAGATGTGAAAGTAAGACCCACCATACTGATATCAAACAAAACCACATGGCAGGGACTTGTTGCACAAATGGCTCCTCGGCTCGATGCACTCGTCAATTCAGATCTCCCCGTCGCATTGAAGGGCGTTGTGGAGAACGCGAGTAAAAATCAGGATTTTGTCGCTCGAGCGAACGAACTCCACGCTTATATTGCAGAGACAATTCGCTACATGGGCGATTGGAGAGACAGTGAGAATGGATTTTTCCCACGCCCGGTCAATGAGATCATGGCATCGCAATTTGGCGACTGCAAAGACTTCTCGCTTCTCATGACTTTAATGCTCCGACACCTTGGCTACAAAGCAGATTTAGCCGCAGTTAAGCGCGGAGGACGCCATAATTTCAAAATTGATATACCCAGCGCGCACCATTTCGACCACATGATCGTTCGCGCAGAAGATCACGCGGGAAAGGTTTATTGGCTTGATCCAACTAACGCAGTCGCGAATTCGGGAGGAAAATGGACAGATATCGCTGGCCGCCAGACGTTTGTCTTGAATCCGAAGTTTGCCGAGCTGGAAGTGCTCCCTTCAATACATCCATCAGAATTTGTTTATGAAGTTGAATTTATATACGAGGAAATTAGCGAAAAGCAACAACGAACAAAGATCAACGGATATTTCTCTGAAAATATGGCTGCACGATTTCTTCCAGATATTAAGGATAAAACACAAAGAGAAATTAAAGAGTATTTTGAGAGCATTCTCTCCGTTGGCAGACATGTGCTCAAGCGATTCGTTTCTGTGCCGAATGTCTCGGGAAATGTCACCCGTGCTTTGACGTTTTCAAGTGACTTCACAGTTCAAGATAAGTTACCTTGGACTTCGGCCGGATATGGAGTTGAGATTCCTTCAGTGCTCACAGCGATAGAAAGTATAGAATCAGAAAGAATGGTCATGGGTATCGATATCTCCTTCCCGCATACCGAAGTTACCCGCGTTCTGATGCGTGCTAGTTCGTTTGTGGGCAACCCTCCGCCGAACTGCAAAATTGAATCTCCCTGGATAAAGGCCTCTAGAACACACACCGTTGATAAGGAATTCTTCACAACTGAAACTCGGGTTGAACAATTCGCTCAGTACATATCCAACAAAGAAATCAAATCCGAATCATTTAAAAGTCTTCAAGACGCGATTCGCGATTGTTTGGGTTCACGGATGATGATTATAAAGAGGGAGTGATATGCAAAATCAGGCTATATTTTTCCGTCAGGCAAAACCATCCTAGATGAATAATGAAGCTCAAACTCAGCTCTAACATGTCGCTCGTGCCGCTCAAGCAGTTGCCGCTCGACAAACGCTTAGCGATGCTGCCTGAATTTTCTACAGAAGGTCATATTGGATGCTAAGAGAACAATATGTTTGGAGGAGCTTATTGTCTTTGGGTCACGCGCTCGAGGAGATGAGATGCCTCT
>Ga0214923_10006108_pt1 | contig 13680 bp, 6 predicted proteins | sample LL1510_MetaG_FD_177993 | JGI IMG/M metagenome (GOLD analysis project Ga0214923, IMG submission 177993) | Freshwater microbial communities from Lake Lanier, Atlanta, Georgia, United States - LL-1510 | ecosystem: Environmental > Aquatic > Freshwater > Lake | place: USA: Georgia | collected 2015-10-15 | reverse complement strand
TTAAAAGACAATATATGGTTTGTTGTGTCTTGCTTAATGCATTGTTCATAAAAGGTTGTGTTAATCTTGGCAGGTTGTAGATATTCCAAAACTTTTTCTGTTGGAATAAACACGTTTGTAAGATATTTGAAATCTAAGTTTTCCATATCTTGCTGGTATTGATTTTGTTGCTCTTGTATAGCCTTTAAAACCTTTTCTGGAAGAACATATTCCCAAGGCACAGAGTTGCCTTGCAGTCTTGGAGAAAGGCTCTTATAAGCCTTTATAAACCTTTCTGGTGCTGTGCTTGGTTGATTAAGAAGATAAAGTTTTGAAATAAGTTGAGTTGCATCCATGATATCATGGAAACATATTATATTTTAAAAATAAAACAATTATCGTTGACGGCGACGTTGTGAATTGGATGAATTTGGTTGTGATGTTGGACTTGTTGGTGATGGATTTGGAGTTGTTTGATTTAAGATTGCTCTTAACGTGTCTCCTGCTGTGTTCATTTGATTTATCATGTTACGATATTGACCAAACGCATCAGTTGCAGTAAAGGTTATTGAAGTTTCAAAAGTTCCTGATTCAATTTTATGTTGAAACCCTGTGATATAATAAATGTTGTCTGCTGTTGTGTTTGTGTTAAAATCAACAAATACTTCTTGACCAATATGTCTTAGCAAAGGACAACCAATTGTAGTCATGCTAAGTTGCATTCCATATATTGACAATGGTACACCACCGGGTTGTGAACCATTTGGAAGCACTGGATTTGTATTCAAAGAACGTTGCATGTTAATTGAATTTAACATTGGGTTGCTAATTGAACTTAAGTTTGAAGACCGAACTGTTGATCCCATTGCACCATAAATGATGTTTGGAATATTTTTCATAATATATTGTTTTAATCTTTGAGGTCCACCAACAAATCGATATTTTTGTATTCCGTCCTCACCAATTGGTGTAATAGGTTGTATTAATCTGTTTCTTGTAGCTTGTTCAACCATTACGTTATGAAGCTCTCTCCAGTTTTCTTTTAAGTTTTGAAATTCTTGCTTTTGATTTCCTCGTGATTGTGCAATAATATCCCCTGCTCGGCTAATAATCGCTTCTGCTTGTTGACGGTTTGGTGGGTAATTTGAAAATCCGTTCATAAAATTGTTTACCGACAAAGAAAGAAGTTCTCTTAATGGTGTTTTTGCAGAACATACTTTATCGTAAACATGAATTTTTAGAATTGTTCCATTTTCTCCACTGTTTGGGGATATGATTGGGATTGATTCCATTTCAAAAGTAAGTTGTGGTGGAACGAAATCACTATGTCTTCCAACATTATATTTGATCATTCTTTGTAGCATATCAACATCGAAACTTCTTTCGTTTCTTACTGTTACTTCACTTTGGTTTGTTTTATATAAATCGTTAATACCATAAGCTGGGTTCATTACATCATCAACAATTTTTGTTGATAAAAAATTCATAAACTCTGTGATGCTTAAATTAACTGCTCTAGAAACATTTTCCAAACGTAACCTAGAATACTCACGCACAAAATATCTGGTTTGCACAGGAAACTGAGAAATATTACAATTACTCATAATACTTGCTTTGTTGTTAAAGTTATAAAACAACACTTGCACTTCTTTGAATTTTGGTATGTTTTGATTTCTTGCTGTGCTATCTTTTAATTCTGCTAAAGGTTTGGCTACAAAAGCCATGATTAAACTTCCAAGAGAAACAACTTTTCTACTAAGCCAAGGATCGACGTTGTTGCCAGTATTTCTTTGCCCTGCCCCTGCTCCATCATTTCCTGTAGCAAGAATTTGACTTCCGGGTGGATTTTCTGGTGTTATTGCATCATCTCTATTTTCTATGTTTCTATTGTTTTCTCTAAGAAAACCCCAAACTTCTGATGTAATCTTTCTAAGAAAAATATCGTTATATTTGTTGTTAAAATTTGCTGCACCTACGCTGTTAATACCACCCAAAATCCCACGTATTTCATCATTAACAGATCTTTGTACTTGTCGGATTGCACTGGGATTGTTATTGTTGTTGCTCAATGTTGGACTGTCCTTTTTACCTTGTACTTCTCCAATTAATTCTTGGATGCTGTTCCTTAACTGCGTAGCAGCTTGACTAGTAGTTGCATCTCCACTATTTGCTCTAGCCCCAAGGGCAGCATTTAAATCTCTTAGATGTTTTAATAACTCTTCATTTATTACAAGATTGTTTATTGCATCAGACGCTGCATTTAAAGCTTGAATGCCACGTATTTCTCTACGTGTGCCTGAGTTTTGTTCAGCAGGTTCAAGACTTCTTGCAAAATTGTTAATTGTCGTTGATAACTCTTCTATTCTTCGTATTGTGGTTTGAATTTTTGCAGCAGAACTTGGACCAACAATCGACAATTCATTTGACTCTGAAGAACCTCTTCCCATTAAGTTTAATGTGATATTAACTTGTCCAACTTCATCAAAACTTAAAGTGCTTGTTACAATATTTAAATGATCTCTAACCCTTGTTAGATTTAATAAATCTGCATAAGGATTTGATTTTGTACGATCATCATTCCAAGAATCAGGATGTGACCAACCATATTCAACTTCAATAAATGAAGTACCATATCTGTCAGGTTTAACAAAGTCTACAAATTCACCTAGTCTAGATCGATCATGTAAAACAATTTCTAATGTACCAGTTCTTGTGCCTTGTAATCCAAATGCGCTTTTCATATCAATAGAAAAACCTTTTATTGAAGCCAAAGGACGCATTGGATCAATAATTGGTGCCAGATATTTATCTGGTTGATTCGCTGATTTTTTTGTTTCATCTATGTTTTGTAATGTTTGTGGCGCACGAAACAACTCAAGACCTGTAACAGTATAGTTTTCAAAACTTCCTAATGTTGGTGTTTGATTAGGAATAGAACTTGTTGCAACTTGACTTGCAAGATTGATTGCTCTAAGAGCTGCATTTTCTTGGCCTTGTGGTTCTTCTACAGAACCTTCTAAAAATTTTTGTAAAGTAATAGAAGCAAGTCTGCCATTTTCTACAACTGGTCTTGAAGAATATATTGTTACGTTTAACACTGGAGTTGCACGGGTTAATTCTAACGCAGGCATTGCGTTAAAAAACACTGTTAACAACTCTGAATTTTTTTCTCCCGGCGTTAACAGTGGGTTTTGCATACAAACTGCAACAACTCTTTTTTTAATTTCATTTATTTCTGTGGGAGATAAGTTTTCACCTGTTCGATTAAATGGCAAAGTTTGATCTAAATCATCAAAAAATACTCTTGTTCCATTAGAATTATTGCCTTCAAAACCATTACCACTTGTTGTAGCTACAGAATTAGCGCAATAATGCAAATTAATACAACGAGCAACATCCCTGATTTTATCTAGTGTTTGCTGAGATTGGTTTTGTCCAGAATTCATATATTGTTGAAGTTTATCTTTTATGGTTTCTGTGTTTTCTGTTGCACTTCCTGTGTCTAACATTTTTCTGGTTCCATCTCCATCATCAAGAAGAATTTCAAAAATTGGTACAAGTCCCGTAGATGATGCAACAGAAACATTTGATATAGCGGTTCTTACACTAGCAGCACTTGATACATCTCCCGCAGCAGTTTGATCGTCTCTTAAATTTTGTTGCTGTTCTGTTACTGTTTGCCTAAAAGCTAAAGCTTCTGCAATTTCATTTGCACTCACAAATCCAAAATAATTTTCTAGTTCTTTTCGAAGTTTGCTTAGTTTTTGGCTTTTCAATGTTCTATCAAGAGATAGATTTCGACCTGTGCTTAGTTTCAACATAGCAAAATTATCCTAAATATTCCAAAGTTTGTTGAAGGTTTGGTATAACAATTCTTGTATTTGGTGGAACTTGCAAACTCCATCCTATATCACTTGCAGCAGCAATCAACCAATAATACTTTCCATCTCCGTAATACTGTCCAGCTAACACATCTAAACGTATTACTTCAGTTAAAAAAATAACTGTGGATTGTATTTTTCCATTTTGAATAGCTGCACGTATGTTAGCAACACTATCACTTGTTCCATACTGAAATCCAAAATTAATTTTAGGAGTTAAAGAATATCTGCTTATCGCCATGATTAGCCTTTTTTACGATTGATATAAAGTGCTTGTCTTTCAACGTCAAAATAATCAGTTTCACCAAAGTAATTTGTTCTTGAGTTATTACCGGGATTTGCATATGTTGGATTTGTAACTGGTCCATTATTGACAAAATAATTGCTTGCTTGCCCAACAGGCCAAATTGGTGCATTCATAATACCTCTTGCATCCAAACCGGGGGTAATATCATGAATAACAGCCATAGACAAGTTAACATTAATCATTTTGGGGGCTCTTAAAAATCTGCTACCGTCAAGACCCCAGTTGCCTTTAGCATCACCATAATCAACTTTAAAACTTGTGATAACGCCAGCAAGACCTTTGCCGCCCGAAGATTTAAAAGCTTTCATAATTGGATTTTTTGTTTCATCATAAAATGATTCTTTTAATCTATTATTTTCTTCTATTGCGTTCTGTAATCGTGGATTAGGAACTTCAGATGAATTCTGTGCTTCTTGATCTCTAATTTTAATTTCATATGCATTAGCGGTTGCATTTCGATCAAAAAATTCCGAATTGTTCAATACATTTATTGATAGTTCTTTTGGTGAATTCGAGAAACGATCAAATAGAGGAGAAATAATAGGAATAGTTTGGACTGTTCGTTCGTAACGAACTGGCTCATAAATTATAACAGTCTGTTGTTCTGTTGTGCGAATTCCTTTATATCTAAAAATCAATCTTCCTGTAGGCTCTTCAGCAGGAGAAGGAATAGGTCTACCCCCTTCCAATGAAAAACGTCCTGCTGTTGGAGTAAAATATAATTCTTGATCTATTTCAAAACAGTCAGAAATTTTAATAGAATCGCCATTAAAGTCTAAATCTATATTATCACCTCTAAAACTTTTTCCGCTTCTCAAATTTTCTAACATAATTCGTTGTTGACTCTGAGGCGGTGGATTTTCTTCTAAGATACTAAGTGCAGACCGAGCAACACTATAATCTTCAAGAGTTGTTATTCCAAACAATCTTGCTACAGCCATTTTACTGTAGTTTGATTTAAACAAATCTCCTAGTCTTAGACGAATAACTGGTGTTGCGCCGGGAATTTGCGAATACGGTTGAATAAAGTTAATTTCTTCTCCAACACTAACTTTTCTACCTTGAGTCCATTGTGGATATATCATTGTTGTTAGTTTGTTTAGCTTATACCACATAACATTATGATCTGCTGGATTTGTTGCAATCATTTTGAAATTCACAGTAACATTTCTTGTTGTTCCTTTGTAAATTTGAACGCTATCAATTCGTCCATAACCTTCTTGTGCAGAATATTGTATTGAGAAATCTTCTCCTACGTCTTCCAAAAATGCATGAAATGCAAGAATCTCATTTGTTCTTAAGTCATGAATATAAAATGGCATGTAATCTGCTTCAAGAGCAGTTTCAACTTTTTGCACTACTTCTGCCGGAAGACGGTCGTCGTTAACCGCTTTTTGTCTTTCTTCTGATGTCATTCTTGCTTCGGGTGCAGCAAAATCTGGATTAATATCAGTTAATCCATTTTGAATATCTTGCCCTAAAACACTTGTCCATTCTGATAATGTTCGACCGGGGTTTGTGAATGAACGAGGATTTAATTGATCATTAGGTAAATATAAAGGTAATGTTAACATGCCAGCGGTTTTGTTGCTCCAAGCCAAGTCGCCTGTTGTTGATCTACTTTTGGCTATGTATGTACGTCGGTTGTCAGGCAAGCTATCAATATAAGATACACTACCAGATATACCATAATATCCACCGCCAGAGTCTTGATTGTCTTTGGCAGCTACATGTATATCGCTTTCAAAAAGAACTTTGTCTCCTATTCCCAATAACACGTTAATAAATCTTACGATTTTAAGATCACGCAACTTACGGATTAAATTACCTGCACCACTTATTGATGCTAATTGAGTTGGATCAGAAGCTATGTTTTCAATTAAAGTAATGCCACTACGCAACAGTTCACGAAGAACAACGTTTAATCTACCGCTTTCAGTTAATATTTTAAAAGATGAATTAACAGCTTGTGCTCCAGCAGTTGTGCCAGTGGCTGCACCAAATGCAAATCCAAAAAACTCTTGAATACCAGCACTTAAACAAAATCCAGTTTCATGTCTTGTATAGCTAAATATACCTTCCACTCCCAAAACAGAAGTAATGATATTGCCAGCAGTTACATCAGAAGTTGGATAAACACCTTGTCCTTTTAACGTTGCAGTTCCTAATGTTTTATGTTTTTCATCGGTTGTTAGATTTGTAAAATTTGGAGCAGCAAAACCAACCAAACTTGGTTGTCTTGGCGCAGCAGCACTTAAAATACCAGAAATGGAATTTAACAAAGCAACAAATCCTAAAGTCAAAGCAACTGCTAAGGCTATTTGACCTGCTGGCACCAATGCATCAAATTGATTATATACGTTATAAAAACTACCATATGATTGAATGTCATTTGTGTTGTCAATAAACGCTGGATTTTCTTGTTTATCCACTCCTGTTAGTTTTTTGTATTGATAAGCTGGAGTGAATCTGCCTAAACTTACACGTTTACCTAATCTTTGTTCTGAAGGTAAAAGCATTCTTGCTTCGGCTTCTGCTATGGAACCTGTTGTAGAAACCACAAAGTCAAATCCTGCTTGTCCTTGAGCTGCTTCAAACATAATATTGACGCCAATATCAGAAAGCTGTTCAATTGTTAATGGTTGTGTTTTTGTTAAGGTTTCTGCATAAGTTCTTACATTACTATTTCTAGAATATTTACCTAAGTTTTCACCATTTGTTCCACGTTCATAAAACAAACTACCCAAACGTATTTTTTGATCTTTTTTGTTGGTTGGTTGTCCATTGATGTTAACAAACTTATTTGCATCATTGTAACCAACAGTGCTTAAAAGAGTTGCGTCAATGTTTTTTTCATGTTGTGAAGGATCAACATTTATATCTTTAGAATATCTTTGAACTCTAAAAAATCTTGTGTTTTCGTAAACAAGTCTTTTATGTTCACCAAGAACATCTGGAGTAACTAGACTTCCTCCTCCAACAAGATCTGATCTTCCAAAACCTTCTATTGTTCCTTGTGGAAGATTACTAACAAAGTTAGTGTCTAAAACAGTTTCACTTATGCCAGATATAGCTTCGTTCGTAAATTTTGGTTGTTGTGGTTCTTGCGTTACACCAAAAGATCCAACAACTTCAGTGCGGCTTATTGGTATAGAATTTACCTTTGCAGTTTCTTCGCTAAGATAAATCACATAGTCATCAACAATGGGTTTTGCAATGTCAAATTTTTGGTCAATCTCTGGTACAACTGGAGATTCTTCTCCTTTACGAAAAGATATTGATAGTTTTCTTGCTGGCATTGCTTATCCTTAAGCTTAACTATTCTTCTGCTTGTTTTTAATAGCTTCATAAGCAGCAGTTAAACCGTTTGCTTTACCTTGCAATTCTTCTAATAGTCCTTCGATCACCTTTAAAGTTTTTTCTTTTTCGTTTTTATCTTCAATAGATTCAAGAACTTTTTTCATAATTTCATTGTTTAAAACTTGTGTTTTTATATCATTCATGGCATTAATCAGTTCGGAAAGTGCTTGTGTTGAATGCTTCGACACTAAACGCTGGTCTAAAAGGTCGGCCAACATTTACATTATCACCTTGTTGTACAGCATGAGTATGTAGGGTTTTAACAAGATCGCCAGCTTCCATTTTAACAACAACGTTTATTTGAGCCTTAACGGCAGCGTTTTGGATGGTAGCTGTTCTAGCACCTTGAAGTTTTGTATTTAATTTTCTAACAGCAACTTCAATAGGTCCAGTATTCCCGCTAGCAGTATTGATATTAGAAAGTTCAACAGAAAACTCGTTGTATGCTTTAACCATTTCTCTGATATGTTCAAGACCTACAAATCTAATAGAGCTTAAACGGTTTGCTGTATCATTTATACTTGCAAGTTTTTCTCCTATTCCTTTAACTTTTGGTTCCATACGTCGTAAGTTTTCGTGAATATAACCTAACATAGCTGTTAAACCAAAATCCATCAAAGGATTAATTCCTGTGCCACCTAATTTTGGATCTACTAAAGTATTCAAAACTGAACCCATATTCACTAAAGCATTACTTATTTTATTTCCAAGAGTTGGATCAATTTTACCGCCACCAAGATCTGATACGGCTTTTGTTGCTTCTGCAATGCCTTTAACCATTTCAAATACAGATTTAATGCTTTTGGCACGGTTGCCAATACCTTCTAATTTTGCAAAACCTTTGCCAGCCAAAGCATTAATCACAGCTTGCAAACGAGCACTATGAAACGGTATAACAAACATGTGTTCTAGAATTGTCATCACAGGTTGAAACACTTCAAAAAATGGATTCAATGCACGGGAGGTATTTGCTCCTGTGGTTGTTCTCAAACTTGAAACTACATTTGCAACGCTGGAAACGATTTCAAAAACACCTTTAAGAGCATTAACTTTTGCAGCCAATCCCGGTTGAATTGGTATTAACATGATTCGTTCAATCAAAGGTGGTAAATTATCAAACAAGGAAGTCATAGCAAAGGTAAGACGACTGATTAAGTCTCTTACAAACTCTCCCATTGCATTCAAACCGGGGATAGTTCTTACATTTCTTGTTGATACTTCAACAATACTTGATATTGCCGACAAGAAAGGGCCAAACATAGAAACAACAGATTTTATCAAATCTGTTATTACTTGGAAACCTTTGATTTTTGTTTCGTCGGTTGGAATATGATCAGCTAAATCTTTTATTTTTTCTATCAAATCAGAAATAAATCTCTTCATTGAACCAGTTACCACAGCTACAAATGTTTGCACTTGATGCAATTTTGCATCACTCAAACTCGCAGCAGAACGTCCAGAAAATAAATTGCTCAAACTATCAATAGCACCAGCAGGACCGTCCCTTTCCATTAGTTTGGAAACTGCTGTCAACATGCTAGCTAAAGCACCAGAAATTGCACCAATAATTGGAGCAACAGCTTTCATTCCTTCTACGTTTGTAACTTTGTCTGCTATGTCTTTAATATGACCAACCATTGAAACTATAGCACTGCTCAAAGTTGGCAAAAGTTCTTTGGTAACTTCTCGTAGTGTTTTAAGTTTTGCAGCTAAAGATAGGCTTTGCACAAGAACTGATCCAAGTGAAAACCCTGACATACCACTTACTGAAAACTTTTCTAACATACCAGAAACAGCATTAATAATTTCTGCAAGTCCACTTGTTACAGCAGAAAATACCTCTGCCACTGCTTTTAGTTTTGTTGGTTCCAAATCTGAGTTTTTTGCCATCTCTGTTAATTGAGACATTATTGATGGAATTACACCTTCTTTTGGATCTGCAAGAACTGATATAAGATCAACAATTGCATTCCCCGCTGCTTCAACTACTTCAGTATTGAGGGATGAAAAAAATCCACCAGCAAGGCTATCCATTACTTTGGTAATTGGTATGATTAAATCTGCCAAACCACTAGCAATAGAATTGAAAATATCTGCCTTAGATTTCAATATTGTTGGATCACCTGTCATTTTGTCTAGATTTGAAATTATGCTCAAAAATGATTCAGAAACAATTTTCAATACATCATTAAGTGCATCAAAAGGATTTTTTGTTCCAAACAATTTAGAAACAACGCCTCCGATTGCAGCAAATGGCGCACTTAAAGAAAGCATTGCTATGGCAGCAGACAATTTAACAACCATATCAACGAAAGTTTCAAGAGTTTCTGTTATCATTTTTGCTTTGTCAGATGTTATTTTTGCTTCGTCCATAGCTTCCGAAAAAGAAACAATACTTTCTTCGGCAAACCCAGTTATGGCAGCTAACAATATTCCCATAGCAGCCAAGCCAACCAAAGCAAAACCTACTTGTGGACCAGAAGCCGCAGCACCCAACAAAGCAGCAACAACTAACAACCCTGCCATTGCATAAAACAAAACAGTAGTACCACTAACGGCTAACAAAAATGTAGCAACAGCTTCTGGGCTAATCTGATTAAACAACATTGAGCCTAAAGCAGCCAATCCACCAACAACCACAAGCAACAAGCTTATAGCACCTAAACCTTTAACAAGATCAAGAAGTTCTTTTCCACCTTTAAGTTTTGATCCAAGTTCCAGTGTTGATTCTATAAGTTTACTTTTTAATATACCTAGAAACAATGCTGAAACAGCAGCAAAAGTAACAACCATTACCAAAAGGCTTTCTGGTTTTACGTCTGCTGCTTCATACAACACTGCAAGACCAATTATGGCAGCAATAACAATTGAAATGGCAAGAGTGAACATGGTAATTGACTTAGCAACTTGCATTAATGATCCTGATTTTTTCTCTGCATCCTTTGCAGCTTTGTTTGGATCTTTTTCTGCTTCTTTATCTTTTTTACCACTTTCTTTGCCGGTGATTTTTGAGATCATAGATTGTAGTTTACTAAATCCACTTTCTACTCCTTCTTTTGAAGAAAACAAACCAGCAATCAAACCTCTTGTAAGTCCAGCAACAATTGCTGGAGCAAGATATATTGCAAGCCCTTTAAGCAATATTTTAGTTATGTGAGGTTTTATATGTTTTTCATACAAAACCTTTAACAAGTCAGCAAACGCTTTGCCAACTTCTTTCATCACTGGGCCAAGTTCTTTTATCATATAAATAAAAGCTTGTTTGAACATACCAGCAAGTCCACCACCTACATCACCCGCAGTTTTGGTTAACGAACTAGGATCTTTAACATAAGCAACGATAGTAACCAACATATCTTTCATTGCCGTCAAACTATATTTGATACCTTGTACAAACAATATACCCATAGTTTTGAAAAACGTTTTAACTCCATCTAAAACTTTAGACCCCGCTGGTGATTCCTTACTGAAGAAATCAAAAAATATTTTCTTCATGTTTTTCATGAAGTTTTGAAAACCAGCTTCGGGATCTGTTTTCAACAAAGTAAAGAAATTACGGAATTCTCTAACAACTTTTGTCATCAAATCTCTAAATTTTGATGGACTAAATAAATCTCTAAATCCAACTAAGATATCTTTAATGCCGGGAAATAGCTCTACAAACATACGGCCTACTTGTCTACCTGCATAAAGAACTTCTCTCATTGCTCCTTGAAGTGCCCATGTTACAGCTCTAAACGCTTTTGTACGTTCTATACCGCCAAAGAAGCCTTTCATGAACATGTCAGTAAAGCCACCTTTCAAGGTTTGCATTTCCTTGAAAACTCTTTCAATCGATTTAGCTAACTGCTGCATTGCTTCAGCTTGCGATATAGGAGTTTTTTGAGCTTTCTTCATTTGAGCATCGATTTGTGCTCCTGTCAAAGCTCTATTCTTTTGAGCAAAAGCAAACCTCATTTCTTCTTCAGACATGCCAGTTTGTTCTGCAATATACCTTTTCTGCAAAATTGACATTTGCTCAATATTTTGTCCTGCTTTAAAGAACCCTTCTCGCAATATATCAATTTTTTCTGTTGGAGATGCATTCATCAACTTCATAGCATCAATTTGGATATTGAATGCTTCGCTCAACTTAGCCGATTGTTGAGCAGCGTCTTCGAAGTTAAGTGATTTATCGATAACTTTCTTTAGTGTTTCCATAGAAAGACCGAGTTTTCTGGCATATGTGCTTACCTTGAGCATTTCTCTTGGAGCCATAACACCAAAGGTTGCCGTGTCTTTCATCATAAAATCTAAGTCTTTACCATACTCTTTAGCAGTTATACCAAAAGCTCTTTCGGCTCTTGCGAGATCTTTGGACATATCTCTAATAGCCTGACCAGTGCTAATACCAGCCTCTTGTGCAGAAAGTTGCATACTTTTAAATGCTTCTGCACCCAAATTTGTTGCTTTGCGTAAAATAGTAAAATCAACAAATGCACCTTTTAAAGACTGACTAAACTGAGTGAAAATTGGTCCCATTGCTTTGGCAATTTCCAAGTTTTCCTGCAAAAGTTTAGCCAGACCTTCGGGACCATAACCAAACACTTGTCCAAGTCTAAGTCCAGATTCACCTAAATCTTTCATGCTGGTAGTTAAATTAACAATTGCAGCAGATGTGCCTATCTCTAGGTTACCAAATTCTTTTCGAACTTCTTCAAGTGCCACTTTAAAAGGACTAATAGCTCCATTGTGAGCATTTTGGAAGAATTCCATAACCTTACCGGGAATCGATAAAAGAATACTTCCTAAGTCTTTCATTAATCCCAGTACAGGACCACCAAGTTTCATTAAGCCTTTTATAAGGTTGTTGGAAAAGTTAATACCAGCTTTAAATCCATTTAAAAACTCTGCTGGTACCGATAATTTTTTTAGTCTGTCTGTTACGCCTTTTATTTTAGTAGCTAAAGTATCTCCTTTTTCTGCTGCTTCATTGATAGACTCTGAAAAAGATTTTGTTTTTGAACCAGCTTGATTCATTGAATCAGCTAATTCTTTAGCTTTATTTGTATCAAGTTTAGAGTAGCATTCTTGTGCTTTGCATAAAGCATCAACTAAATTTGCTTGGGCTTGATAAGCTTTGGTTTGCTGATCAGCTTGCACAGTTATCTGTTGCATTGTAGCTAACAGTTGTTGAGCAATTTTAAGATTATCGGCAGTTGCCATTTACAAAACACTCCTAATATGAATAAGTATCAATACGTTAATTTTGTTAGTAGTATTTATCAACATGAACAAACAAGCTAAACTAGAAAAATTATTGAACGAATATTTGGAAATAAAAGAAATACCAAGTATTTTTAGTGCAGCTATATCAAACTATAAAATGACCACACTAGGCAAATTAGTTTTTGCTAGTCTACTTGTAACAATGTCAACAGGTAAAAAATCACCATTTAAACTTTCTGGCGATCAAAGAAAAATAGATATATTAGCTAAAGCAGTTCAAAGCAGCAAAAGTTTTCAAGATGAAATTAAACGTCCCGGTGCTACCGTTGATAGTGTTATAAGAGCAATGGATATGAAAAACATTGATGCAAAAAATTTTAAATCTGTGTTTGGTGCTGAATGGCCGATCTAGTTTATAAAACCAAATGTTATGGTATTGTAGCTCTTACAGGATAATATCTATAGCTAACGAGGTTTCCTAATGCCTAAATTATCAAGTAAAGAATTTGCAGAATTAGTGCTTGAAGCAATTCAAGAACTAAATCATGATATGGAAGAAAAAAAAGACAAAGAAGAAAAAAATGACAAGCGAAGAGATTATCGCACAGATCCTCTTTACTATCCAGAAAAAGAAAAATACCTTCTTTTTGATGAAGAACTTCCAGAAGAAAATGTTAACATTCTTGAGCTAGATGCTACTTTAGAAGACAATACACCTGTTTGTGAAGGCTGTCTTGTTGCTTACATGAATGAAGCAAAAGATATGCTTAATGAAGCGGAATATCGTGGACGCAAGGTTCCTCTTGGAAAACCAATGCAAGGCGATGTAAAAAAGTTCAAAGTGTTTGTAAAAGATCCCAAAACAGGAAATATTAAGAAAGTTAACTTTGGTGATCCAAACATGCGTATTAAGAAAAGCAATCCAAAACGTCGCAAGAGTTTCAG
>Ga0214923_10006107_pt1 | contig 13683 bp, 19 predicted proteins | sample LL1510_MetaG_FD_177993 | JGI IMG/M metagenome (GOLD analysis project Ga0214923, IMG submission 177993) | Freshwater microbial communities from Lake Lanier, Atlanta, Georgia, United States - LL-1510 | ecosystem: Environmental > Aquatic > Freshwater > Lake | place: USA: Georgia | collected... | reverse complement strand
CCATAAGACGCGTATGCAGTAAATCAATCGCTTCCATAATTTTCCCCAATATATTTATTGAGGAGAATTAGATCATTACTAGAACTTTACTGCAATTATTTTTAGCAAATTTGTGGGGATGTATCAGTCCGCGCAGCGTATATTTAACGTTTATAAAAAAAATATGTATAAATATCGCACAACAATAAAATTATATACGGGGTAAACATGAAATTATCTATAAAGAATCTTTTCGGAGATAAACTCGTACTAGATATGCCTGCAACTTATACTATTAGACAGGTAATTGCGAAACTATATTCCAAAAACATCAATTTACACAATCAGATTTCTTCTAAAATTTATGAAAATGCTGTTCAGCTCTCTCTAAATGGAACAAAACTGGGTTTAGAACAAGCTCTGTCAGATTGCGGGATGAATATCCTTGGAACGGAAGAAGTATCTGGTCTTGAGCTTACAGCCATACAAGGAATTCCAGGGCTTGATAACCTAGATTTGCTCGATTTACAGTTGGAAGCGCCAGAGATTCCTGATGAGCTGTGTTGTCCACTTTCAGCTTTAATTTTTCGTAATCCAATAGTTTTGCCCTGTGGGAAAGTTGCAGAAAAAGGATTTGTATTGCAATGGGTGATGGAAAAAAATGAGTGTCCATTTACACGTCAGGTACTCTTTCCATTAACAGTTCTTCAATTCGAGCCTAATGTGGAACTTCAAAAGCAAGTAGCTGAATTTTTACAACAACATCAAGGTAAAGCTTACTTTAATGAACTAGAAAAGCTCCAATACCCTGAAGAAATGCCAGAAATCGCTGCATCCGCAGCAGGAGGACCACTACCTAGACAAGGAGATCGAGCTATGAGGGGGCATGTTGCTGAAGCTCAGGCACCTTTACAAATAAACGTCGATCCTTTTGATAGGCTAGTATCGGAAGATGAAAATTTTATGATAGGAACTCCTACGTTTTTTTTTACAAACCCTAGAGCCAGAGTTTCTCCAATTAATCGTAGTGGCAGTGAATACGCTGCGCGACAAATTGAAGAAACTATTGCTGAATTAAGTGATCATGGTGTAACGGAAGATTTAATTATACAGCATTGGCAAATGAATCATGAGGAAAATTGTTGGGATGGATTTGCAAAAAAGGCATTAATTTTCTTAATTAAAGGAACGCCACCAGAGACTATTTTTGGAGTGCGTCCTATTAAGCCTCTTCCAGAAAATTTAAGACTTCAATCAATTGCTGCGTTACAGGAAATGTCTGGTCTAAATTACCATGGCAATACAGCTTTGTACGAATTATATGAAAGTGGCTTACGTGGAAACCATTTAAGAGCTTTGCATGGAAATTTTCACCTTGGACATAAGGAAGCTTTAATTGACTTCGTCCAGGAACATAATTTTTCTGTTAGTCAGGCATTAGAACAAATAACAGGGATTACTGAGGATGAGGCTTGGGATATTCTTCGTTCTTATTATAGAGCAAGCTTAGCCATGTCATAAGTATTTTAAGTCTCTAAAGCGCTGAAGATATCTGTTAGAAGCCCACTACCAGTTGCCAATTATTAAAGACGAATATTTGAGTCCTTGAAGCATACCGTGGTCATGCCTTTATTGTTAAATAATTATCAGACTTTTCATTGCGACAACCCGCCGCAGCTTTAATGCGCCTAATCCTTGAAACTCAACAGAACAATTATCCTCTGCAACTAAGCGCCCAAATAAATCCCCAGGAAATTAATGCTTTGGTTGTAAGGCTATTCGAAAAATGTGGGCAATCTATTTCAAAACGCGAAGCAGAATGTTTATTTTATTTAATCAGAGGAAAGTCCGCGCGAGAAACGGGCCTGGCACTCCAACTATCGCGGCGTACGGTAGAATTTTTACTTAGATAGCCTCAAAGACAACCGTTATCTCCACTAGAGCAGCGCCCAGAAAGAGTAAGGTGATTAAACTAACATAACATACCGGGAATAGCTCTTATTTTTCCTGAATTTTGTTCCAGATCAGCGGACCTATCTATATCTTTGGTCTATCATTCATGTTAATTACTCTGCTATTTCTATCTTATAAACTAAATCAGCTAAAATATTAATTAAGGATTGCTGATGCGTTCTGCTCAATATGCCAAAAAATTCTTCATCTATTTTCTCGACTATCGGCACTAATTTAGAAGCCATGGTTTTACCTTCAGTCGTCAAATGCACTGATTTCGCTCGTGTATCATCTTTATGTTCAGCGCGTTTAATAAAACCCTGCATTACCAGTTTTTTTAGAGATTTTGAAACCGTCATTTTATCGAGCTTGGTACTGCGCACAATTAAAATTTGCGTAGGTGTTTGTTTTACTCCCTCAAACCATAGAACATTTGCTAGTATGACAAACTGCGCATGCGAAATATCATAGGGGTCTAGTGCTTTTTTAATTCGGCGTTGCCACGTTACCATTGTTTGCCAAAGTAAAAAGCCTGGACTATGTTGAGGTTTTTCAAATCCAAATGTAGGATCAACCATGCATTTCTCTCGCAAGTTTTACTAGAGCATCCATTTCCGCCGGCACAGTATTAGCAACATTTTGAGCTACTAACTTGATCCATAAAAATTTAAGAGGTCCTGTTACAACCAAAGTGTTAGTTAGTTGTAAACCCTCTGATGTTTCTTCCATGGCATGCGTATCATACATTTTTGCGCCGAGGAATCTTGTGCAATCTGTGAATTTTCTTTCTTCATCAATTTCAACTAATGTAATTTTAACGGCAGGCACACCTTTAGGTTTTAACATAAAATGATTGCCTACAATAAAAGTACCGTCCATTTTGCAGTAATCTAGGTCGCCATGCCAGGTAGGCCAATTATTTACATCTGTCCATATACGCCAAATATCTTTCTTACTAATACCTTGATAAATTTTGCTATGAATTTTAGTCCACATGTCTCTTTCTCTTAAGTAGTAAATTTGGTTATTGTATACAAGTTTACTATAAAATCAAGGATGAAAGCTTTGCTACTAATTAAGGGAAATGCATTTTCCTTAATTAATCCACTTGCTTAATAAACATCTTTAAGTTAAAGTTGATACTAATTAAGGGAAGTCAGTTTTCCTTAATTAGTGGAGGAAATATGGCGGCATATTCAGAACGTGTAGGTGAGTATATTCGTAGTTCGGTTACAGGTGAAGTATATAGTGCCTATGTGCCAAAGCCACTGCCTCCTATACCTTCTATAGAGATGGAGAAAATATACCCGCTATTAGATCAAGCAAATATAGCGCTTGGAAGACTGGATGGGTTAAGTATTATTTTGCCTGATCCTTCTCTTTATCTTTACATGTATATCCGAAAAGAAGCTGTTTTGTCTTCTCAAATCGAAGGAACTCAATCCTCTCTATCAGACTTACTCTTATTTGAAAACCAAGAAATAGCGGGGGTGCCTAATAAAGATGTAGTCGAAGTATCAAATTATGTTGCTGCTATGGAGCATGGGTTAAAACGCATTGAAGGTGGTTTTCCACTTTCGCTTCGTTTAATTCGCGAAATGCACGAGATTTTATTAAACAAAGGACGTGGTAGCTCCAAACAGCCTGGCGAATTTCGCAGCTCCCAAAATTGGATCGGTGGTACTCGCCCAGGAAATGCTAAATTTGTTCCACCACCACCAGAAAAATTAATGGATTTATTGGGGGAATTAGAAAAGTTTTTACATGATGAAACGGTGAAGTTGCCAACCTTGGTTAAAGCGGCCTTAGCCCATCATCAATTTGAAACTCTTCATCCTTTTTTAGATGGAAATGGACGCTTGGGTCGACTGCTGATTACGTTTATATTATGTGTCGATGGTGTTATGCGCCAGCCTTTGCTTTATCTCAGCTTGTATTTTAAAACACATAGACAAGCTTATTATGATCATTTACAACTTGTTCGAGAAACCGGTGATTGGGAAGAGTGGTTACAATTTTTTCTTAAAGGTGTGGTTGAGACTGCTAATCAGGCTGTTTCTACGGCTCAAGCTATTTTAAATCTTTTTACAGAAGACAGAAAAAAAATAGAAGATATAGGAAAGCCTGCAGCCTCTACACTCATGGTGCATCATTATTTACAGCGACATCCTACTACGGATAGTAAAAAGATTGTTGAGAATTGCCAACTTTCTTTGCCTACTGCAATTAAATCACTTAATCATCTGACAAAGCTGAGTATAGTAACTGAAATTACGGGCAAAGCACGTAATAAGATTTATGTTTACCAAAAATATCTTGATATTTTAAGCGAAGGCACGGCACCAATCCAAGAGTAATAATGGATGAGATTTTCCAAAGATGCTCAATTTTACGTGCAAAATAAGACAAAATTTGCTTGTTATTGGTTGTTAATAACAAGGAGAGGCACAAGATGACCTTCCAAATAGAGAAAAGCCAGTAGGTTGCTTCAGATTCCATCTCACGATGGACACCCTTGCCTAGGCTAATGGACCGGTTCGAATCAGCCCATAGCGGACTTTCACCGCCAAGTTTTGCGCCATGCCTGGCGCACAATTTGAGCCCGCTTCGCGGGCAACCCAAGGTCAAAAGAAAAGGGATATAAAGTATTAAAAAGCCCGCACACAACGAGCACTTAAAGTAGACGTTACGTTGGTGGTGCTCTGGCCGTCGGTACCGAAGTTCTGGAGCCACCCGTCACCAGAGCCAGAAACGGGAGAAGAGCTCCAGTAGCTTCTGGCATTACTAAAGGGGTCATTATCAACAAACCCGCCATTAAAATCATTTGGATTGATTGCAAAGCGATTATTGAATAGCGCTGACATCTGGGCTTTATTCGGCAAAAACCAATCCGTGTATCCATTCTCACTTTTATCAGCACACCGAGTGATTGCTGCAGCTTGCTCATATGCTGCTCCTCCTGGCTCATCTGCTGTTGCTGCAACCAAGCCGTGCACTATACCGCCAGACAAATAAGTAAAAAATACAACGCCGCCGTGGGCTGCTTGTCCAATCAAGGTTGAATTGACATAGTCTTTACTGGCAGGGTTAGGAGCTGCGGACACAGTGACCGCATAACATCCAAATAATACAGTACTTAGCTTGGCAAGAAAGCAATTTGCGTTATTCATCATTCAATTCCTTTTAAAGTGTGTATGAAAGCGCTAAAAGAAGCCCGTTTTGCATAGGGATATTGGAAACATGCCCTGTATCTGCTGCCGTATTGACGGTAAAATTCGTGTTGCCATTAAAAACACCTTGATACAATAAAGCTAATCGGGCTCTGTCGGTAATATTTGCTCCTAACCCTGCTTGAAGTTCAAAGCCTACTTGTGACAGGTCATTGACGGTAACGCGTTCATCGATTTGCATGCGACGATAGGCAATACCAGCTTTCAAAACACCACAAGTGGGGTATTGGGTCATCAGGGGCTCTGTGGTTGCTGTTGCTAACAAATCTATCATAGGCTTGATGTTCGCTTGAACCGGCATCCCGCCTAATAGGTCCAGGGTTGCTTGTGGTATGTCTAGGCGCATGATATTGCCAGACTGCACGCCCAGTTCTAGGCCAAATTGTATGGAGTGTCGTTTGGCCAGGTCTCTTGCAATTGCAAAACGTCCAAAAGCAGTTTGTCCATCACCAATAGAGGCTTGTGCAGCTGGGTCTGCTGAAGAACCGCCATGGTATCCAAAATCGTACCAAGTATACCCAAGTCCACCAACAACAGACCAAGGTCGCGGCTCAATATAAGAGCCCATGGTACCTGCTTGTGTAGTGAATGATAAAGCAGCCAAAGCCGCTGCTATGAGCGTTTTTTTAATAGTCATTGCAAATCCTTATTTAGTTCCTGCAAGCTTTATGTTTTTTAATACGATTTCGCATCAAACCCATAAGGCTCTCCGTTTTAACGCGCGTGTAAAAAAGCATATTAAAGGCAATAAGGCAATAAGGCAATAAGGCAAATTTTACTGAAATTTTTTTATGCCAAACATGAAATTATTCGAAAAATTGTAAAATCATTAGGGGTCAAGTCTATTTATAATGCTATTTAACTGAGAAAATAAATAACATTATAAATAGACTTGCCCCCTAAGTTGTTTCATGGCGTACGATTTGGAGCTATCTAATAATTCGATAATTTTTTAATTTGCTCACAGACCTTTTCAGGTTTTTGTATCCAAATGCTATGACTCTCGTCCACCATAAATGCTTCGCTGTGTGGATTTTTATTTAAATAGAGCTTTTGCTGCTCAAACCAACCACCTACCATTGCTAGATCTATGCCTAATACTTTAATATCTTTCATTATGGATCCCTCACCTTGATTGAATGACTGTTAACATCTTCATTCTGGCTCAAATAGAAGCCTTTCGATAGGTGGCGGGGTCCATACTATTACGTCATGCTAATATATATCCCACAGCAAACACACCAAATGCACTTAATAAAGCCACAAATTGGTTACTGTTAGGAAAGTAGTTATCGGCGATGATGGGAGCAAAATAACCAAAAATAACGAAGTCGTACCACTGTAAAGCAGTTCCTGAAATACCTGCCAGCATGGCTTTTTGCGAAGAAGATAGTTTCATCTTTTATTCCTTATCCATTTCATGTATCTTACAATTGTTGTAAATTTAATGGTCTGAGTGGTATTGAAATGGATATAGTACTGATTCCTGGAGCTTTAGCAACTTCAACATTCTGGTTCCACCAAGAGCAACACTTTCAAAGAAAAATAGGCGTTCATCATGTCCCTGATTTATCAGGAGCATGTATCTCCAGGATGGCTGAACAAATGATTCCAAGTCTTCCAAACAAATTCTCTTTAGTAGGTTTTTCTTTAGGCGGCTATATTGCCTTAGAGTTAATGAGACATATTCCTCATCAAATTGAAAAATTAATTTTGATTAACTCCGGTGCAAGACCCATCTCTGAAAAGGGGATAACTGAACGGGAAAGATCGGTGGAACTAATCAAAAAAGGTCAGTTTGATTTTCTAATCCGTTTAATTTTCAAAAATTCCGTCCATGATAAAAACAAACATGCTAAAATTCTCCCCCACCTCCAAGATATGGCACATGTTGTAGGCGCAGAGCGTTATATTAATCAACTTACCGCTGTTCTCAATAAACCAGACCATTCTGAACTGCTTAAAAAAATTCAATGCCCTACCCTGCTGATAGCCAGCAGAGAAGATAAAATAATGCCTACAGAATGCTCAGAGCACATGGCAAAGCATATCAAGGATTCAACGTTAGTTTATTTAGAAAATTGTGGTCATGTAGCACCACTAGAACAACCCGACATGATTAATAGAATGATGTCTAGCTGGTTGTTAGATGTACCGTTCTAAAGGGATATTGCCGTGCACAGTGTCGACAGAAATGGAAATATATGCGTCAATTTGAATGATTTTAACGAGATATCATCCTCGATACGATTCCGAGACAAAATTGATTTTCTCACCCGGCACTACAACTGCCCCAAGAGTATCTCCAGTTTCTCTATCTCTCTTCTTTTTAAGTGTGGACAACGGTATTACCTTTCAAATATGTATCTTTGGGCAATACCATACCACACCGAAGGGTTATATCGCGGCGATGTTGATCATGATCGTGCTCTTTATCATGGACAGGAGTTTTTCATTCAACGAGATGTTAAATATGACAGCATACAAATTCCAATCATTCAAACATTGGAGTCACGTTATAATCTTAGAACTACATTCGCCATGGTTCGGCAATGTCCTGAGTGCGATATTCTGATTGAGGTTTATAACAAAGAGAAAGTACCCGATCCACAAGTACTCTATCACGAGATACGTGATGAGCTAGAACTGTTCATCTGCCACTTTCTTGAAGCCATGCAGCAGGAAATTATCAGTGCCTTACCAAACAAAAAATGGTTAAGCATTCTAATTGATAGTGAATATCGAAAAAAAGTGATTACACGAACAACAATAATTTATCAATCAGCAATTCTTACTCCCAGAGAGCTTCATTGTCTAAGCCTCATTGCCCAAGGGAAAAGCACTAAAGAGGTGGCAGAACAACTATTTCTGTCCAATGAAACTGTCACCACCCATGCCAAATCAATTCGACAAAAGCTTGAATGCAAAAATATCACCGAAGCGGTATCAAAAGCAATTCGCTGAGGATGGATATAGATCAAAATACCCAAATTTGGGGATGGCCAGGATTTTTACAAAATTTATACTCCTCTATGTTCGCTTAGTCTTCAATTAAGGAGTAGTAAGATGAGAAGCATCATAGAATTTAGTAAGCCATCTATTCGTTTTGAATTTTTCTGCCGATGTGATAAACAAAAAATATTGATAGAGATGCTGCTTAAATACTCTGAATTGAACCTTGCTGGCCTGGCTTCGATACTCAATATTTCAATTGGTTTGTTACAGGATGTCTATGTAGGAGCAGATATTCTTCGCGGCAAACCAGCAGACCATTTGTTGCAGTTATTTTTAATTTTTTTGAGTGAATAAAGTGGCAGACCGCCCATTACTTTTTATAGAGTAAAACTCGCCCTTTCACCTAAATGGTTAGTGGATTGTTAAATAATTATCAGACTTTTCATTGATCAGCATTTTAATATTAAGTACACTAAGCCCGTTTAGAAAATTATTTGGGGAATATAAATGACGCTAAGTGTAGATAAAAAACATCAAAGTAAATCCGCTCTATTTTCAAAAAAAACAAACCAAGATGATCAAGATATGGTGTGCCGGTCTTTTAGAACTGGGTATTTTCAGCCTTTGGATGAAATGCCGGAAGAAGAGTCTAACTCAGACATTGATAGAATACATGCCAGCTTATAATAGATAGAAAAAAACCATAAGAGTTCGTTGTTTTGAGAAATATTTTAGTAAATGAGTTGAAAAAGAAACCAGCCATTTTTTCTTTTTTTTCAGATCCTGTTTTTAATAGTAAGTTAATATGCTTTATTATAAAACATGAAATTGGAACCTATAAAGATCAACTGTTTGGTTTTTTATATGACAAGTTAACTGGGGATGCAATAGCTAGAGATAAATTACGCGTTGAATCTATAGAGGTAGCAAAGAAGGATGGTTTATCTGTTTGGGTAGACGGATGTACTTCGCTTGGAATTAGGTTGTCTGGCTTTAAAGAATTATTGAATCCAATTCGCTCCTTTGATAGCGAAAAACAGCTTGCTCGCCTTGTTTTTTTTCCAGAAAGTATTGCTAAAATAGCCGCACTTCAAGAAGTAGAATTAGTTATAGTGAGGGATTGGGCCATAGCAGAATTAGGTTCAATAGGGCATAAATACGACCCCATTGAAGAAAGATCGCAAGCCATTCAAAATCGTGATGCCCTTGTCTTTGCAAGTTTATTGGAAAATCGACAACTACCTTTCTTAGGAACTCACGATATTGTTGCCCATATTGCGGGACTAGAAAAAAATTCTATTGTTAAACTATCGAAACAATCAAAACGTGCAAAAGAAATTGTTTCTAACTTCCTATCTAAAAGTTCCTCCCCCAGTCAAGCATCCCTAATATTAGCTTTTACCATTGGAGTACTTTTAGATAGGATGGCTCAGCCGCCTAACTATAATAAAATTACCGCGGAGCTTATTATGGATAATCTTTTACTGTTTATCGAAAAACAACAAACTAAGGAAAAGTTTCCAACACAATACGATCGACTGATGGAAGTAGCATTCTATTCTGATCAAACAACGTTCACGCAAGAAAAAATCACGGATGCAACGAGGTTGTTTTTAGAGGAATTAAATATATTGTATTCATAGACTTCATTTTTAATAGTGTCGCCAATACGCGATAACGTCGTTTCATTACAAAACAAAAAATGCCCTTTTACTTTTTTATTGATCAAAGTTTCAGCGCCTAACTCTGCTGCATGACATCCTACAATGCATGATTAGCTGCAATGCACTATTATCCATTTTATAAAATGGCTGGCTGTATTGCAAAATTTTTCACATACAGGAGTGCCATTTTGACGCTTATGGAAATAACAATGATAATGTGATGTTTAACACGTGAGGATTAAGCGGATGACTTTCACAATAGCACAGCTTATTGATTCAACTGAAAATTGGCTTATTAAAGGAGAGTTAGATCCTTCTATATTAGCTGATCATTTTCAGTTTATTTCTCCCTTCTGGAAATGTAGTAATAGAACGGAGTTTATTGATAAGTTTAAAAACACAGCTAATTACAAAGAAAAAAGTTTATCTAAAATAATAAAATTTGATCCGGTTATAAAATGTATTTCGCCTGATTTGAAGCATTTTTCCATTATTGTGCAGTATTATTCCAAAAATGGTAGCCGTATTTATGAAGCATTGTTAGGGACAGTGGTAGCTGGGTTATTGGTTGAGTTGCGGTCTATTTATGATTTGGCGGCAACAAAAAAGGCGCTTGAGTTATAAGACGCCATTTAAAGCGCGATCCTTTTTTAAGGAATAGGGGTTTGCTCAATCAATGGGATTATTTGCAAGCTAATTAATAAAAATTTCCCACCAATGCATATTTTTTACCATTCAGGCCAGATTTAAACTCTGATAGTTGCTTATATCTTTTATCTGAAAGAATACCACCCAGATCAAATAAAATTTCTCCCTGTAGTTTTGCTTCCTTGATTGCATGCCATAATAGAAAATTATGCGCGTTAAATTTTCTACCTATCTCACCATTCCACCCCAGCAAATAACTACATGATCTACCATGAGTTACAATTATGATCCCTGCGACAGGGGTGTTGTTATATTTTGCGATTAAAATACAAATGGTGCCACTGTCAAACATTTGTTCATACATGGCCTCTATCAACTCCCTAGCAACCCCAATAATTTTTTTTTGCATTTTAAATTTTTCATACTGATCGAGCAACCAATCTAAATCAGCACGTTGAGTTGTTATTTTTAACTCTAAATTTTTCATTGATTTTTTTAATGAATTTCTCCAATTAGCTTTCATATTTTGAAGTAATTTTTCTTCACTCTGTAATAAATCCACCTTACTCGACTCCCAGTTTAATTTATTGGCGAGTCGAAAACCCATAGAGCAAAGTGAATCATAATATACTTTTTGAAATGGTAATTCTGGCTTAATCAACAAAAGCTGAGCTTTCCAAAAATTCCATCGAGCACGTATTTTTATTAAAATTGGAATGGTATGATTAACTTGATAACTATCATCTAAAAATAATGGTCCTCGTTCGAGCCTAATATACTTTAAAAAAAACACCCTTTTTATGAAGATCGTAAAAAAACCTATCAGTGTTTCATTGTAGTAAATTAAATACCGTTCTATTTCCCAACCTATCTTGCTCAAAGCTTCAGCATAGTCCCAGGATTGCTCCAAATTTGCGTTTTCAATGGATAACATTAATTTATCCCACTCATCTTTCGATAAATTGTTTTGTTTAAACTGATAAATAGGAGCATAAAAATTAGGAAAAAAACTATTATAGCCATTTAACATTGACATAATTATTCTATCCAGTAACGTGGTTTAACAGAAACACACCCCAGGTTGCGTATTTGAATTTCACAATAGCGAATTCAATTAAGATCATTTAAATAACTCAGAATGCGATCCTGTTCTTGATAGCCTCAACAACCGGACGCAGTCATTCTTAATAATTTTGTAGATTAATAACCAATCAGCTGTAATATGGCATTCCCGCTAGCCATTCCAACTACCAGAATGATTATGATCCTTATACATTGAGTGTAATGATTTTTCGTGTTGGAGCTGTCCTATCACATCATCCAATAAATCTATATTTTTATGTTGCTTCTGAATTTTCTTCAGATCGCGTTTAAACTGCGTTGATAATTCTAAATCAAGCATCGTTTAATGAGTCCCACACATCGTTCATTGTTTTATAGCGGTGGCCTTTACCAGTCTCAAGTTCCTCCATCGACTCCCGCGTTTTTTTTATTCGGTATTTTAACTTCAAATGGGAGACCATTTTGAAGGCAAACTTGACTATAAAAAAGTCTTATTGCCTCTGCTGTTGATAAACCAACCTTATGCAGTATCAACTCCGCCTGCATTTTAAGACCAGGTTCGATACGCGCATTAACTGTGGCTGCTTTGTTCATGAGTTACTCCAAATACACCTTATATATTATATTGTATAACAAATACGGTACATTTTACAGTTTTTACAGGAATTTATCGTATCAAAGGCTTCCAAGTTGTTGGCCACGATGACTATCCTCGGTCAAGTCTGCTGGGAATTAAAAACCCAGTTTCCTCAACCCTATATTGATACACTATAATACTTATGGTCGAGGTTTCCCCCCGTAAGTATACAGGCTATGGCTTGATATTGACCTTGTTCACTCAGTATTTTCCCAGCTGCAACACTACAGCCAGCTGCGCCCTCGCAAAGTAGCTTATTGTTATTTAGCAGCAATGAAATCGCTTCTTTTGCTTGCGCAATACTCACCACGATACTTGCACTGAGTTTCGACTCTAGTTGACGATAAACTTCTGGAAGTACTTCTGGTGTTCCAATAGCATCTACAAAAGATGCTTTCATCGCCGTCTTAACTGGACTGCCATGCGCGAGAGCCACGTGCATAGGTGAGGCTGTTTCTGGCTCACAGGTATAGACCGCAACATCTGGCTTTAATTTTTGCAGACTGTTACAGATTGCTATGCTGAGACCACCAATACCGAGTGGCACCACAACCGCATCGACTTCAGGAAGTTGTTGGATCAGTTCTTTAGCAATATCTTGATAGCCCTCCAATAATTCCTTAGTGAAAATAGGATGTATAAAAAGGCCTTTGTCTCTATTCAAAGGGGGATTTGTAATATATTGCCATAATTCATCGAAGGGCAATTCTATCAAGGTGGCACCCAGCGCTTTAATTCTCGACTTTTTGATACTGGGCGTTTGCTCGGGAACATAGATAGTACATGGAATATTTGCCGCCTTAGCCATATAGGCTAAAGATTGTCCCATATTCCCTGCACTAGCGGCACTAACGCCATGCTTTAAAATATCGATAGGAACACTTTTAAACACATTGGCGATACCTCGAATCTTATAGGAGCCAAAAGGCTGTAAGTTTTCTGCCTTTAGATAAATAGTCGGTTTAGTTGCTTGTTGTTGGTAATCATATAGCGGTAACAATGGTGTTACTATAGCTTGATAACTCTTTGTAGATAGGGAGTTCATAAGAGGATATCCAGTCCTAAATTTAGTGCCAAGGCCTTCTGATAAAAATACTCTGCTGCATAAATATCTTCGATACTGAGTCCTACTGATTTAAATAAAGTTATCTGATCGTCATTTTGTCTTCCAGGGATCTCTTTATTTAATAAAGCGCCCAGCTCACCGCAAATGCTACTGTCGGAAGGCTTTTTACAGTTGACTGCCTGCAAAATCTCTTCACTTTCAAGCCTACAAGCCTGCATGCTATCGACATAAATAGCAAAGTTTTTCCTATCTATGATTTCGATTTCCTGTTCACCTGGTCTGCAGGCACCAATGGCATTGATATGTACCCCCTGTGGCACCTCTGCTATTGAAAATAGCATTTCATGCCCTGGCGTACAGGTAACAATAATATCGGCATTACGAAGGGCTTGTTTCGGATCTGAAAAATATTTTACCGAGAGTGAGAGTGATTCTATGGCATCGACAAAGCTCTGAAAGCTGCTTTGTCGACGGCAGCAGACATGGACC
>Ga0214923_10006106_pt1 | contig 13684 bp, 14 predicted proteins | sample LL1510_MetaG_FD_177993 | JGI IMG/M metagenome (GOLD analysis project Ga0214923, IMG submission 177993) | Freshwater microbial communities from Lake Lanier, Atlanta, Georgia, United States - LL-1510 | ecosystem: Environmental > Aquatic > Freshwater > Lake | place: USA: Georgia | collected... | reverse complement strand
GTTGCATGTGACAGTTACACATGGGCAGTAGACGGACAAACCTATACGACATCAGGTGTTTACACGGTAACGAATGGTTGTGCGACTGAAGTATTGGATTTAACCATTACACCTTCAACTACCAACACAACAACAGAGGTTGCATGTGATAGTTACACATGGGCAGTAGACGGACAAACCTACACGACATCAGGTGTTTACACGGTAACGAACGGTTGTGCGACTGAGGTCTTGGCTTTAACCATCACACCTTCAACTATCAACACAACAACAGAGGTTGCATGTGGTAGTTACACATGGGCAGTTGATGGACAAACCTATACGGAATCAGGTTTATATTCCTTTACTGACGGTTGTAATACGGAAAATTTGGATTTAACCATTACACCACTAAGTGAGAATGTAACGACTGTTTCTGAATGTGATTATTACACATGGCCATTGAATGGTGAAACGTTTACTACATCAGGTATTTATTCAATCACGGATGGGTGCAATACAGAAACGCTTGACCTAACAATCACTCCTTCTTCAATCAATACTACGGTTGAAAGTGCATGTGGAAATTACACATGGGCAGTAGATGGACAAACATATACGGAAACAGGGGTATATACCATTGTCAATGGTTGTTCAACAGAAATTTTAGACTTAACTATTATTCCATTAACTGAAAATACAACATCTGTTTCTGAGTGTGGAAGTTATACATGGGCAGTTGATGGACAAACCTATACGGAATCAGGATTATATTCTTTTGCAGATGGTTGTAACACGGAATATTTGGATTTAACAATTACTCCTACATCTGAAAATATAACAACTGTTTCTGAGTGTGGTAGTTACATATGGTCTGTTGATGGTTTGACATATAATGAAACTGGAATTTACACCGTGGTTAATGGATGCTCTACAGAAGTTTTGGACCTTACTATAAATCCTATTCCTACTGCTCCTGAGGTGGTAAATAATGGCAACGAGTTAGTAGCAACTGCAGATCCTAATTATTTGGGAGTATGGGTAGACTGTAATACACAGCAACCAGTTGGTACTCCACCTATGCCTGCTCAATTTTCCCCAAGTGCTCCAGGACTTTACACTTATGTTTCAATTGATCCAAGCACATTCTGTTTTTCACCTGGAAATTGTGTTGAATTTACCAACAGTATAGTAGAGAATACGATCTCATTAAATGTGTTCCCTAATCCAGCTAGCGGAGAATTCATTATTGAATCAAGTATTCCGGGTTATGTTTCTATAGATGACTTAAATGGAAAAACTATAAAATCATTTGAGATTGCTACGGGAAAAACAACTATTGTGAATAACGAATTGATGACTGGAACATACCTTGTTAATTTTACATCTGAACAAAAATCAGAAACAATACGACTGGTTATAATTGGTAATTAATACACTAGATTAAAATAAAAAGGGGCTATTCTTGTAGCCCCTTTTTTTTGCTTTTGATTTTTATATTCTGTAATCGAAGATTGTGGATTCTTTGCAGAATTCTAGCGTAGTTTATTCGTAAAGAATTTCAAGTTGGTGAATTGGTGCTTGGATGAATTAAAATAATAGTTAAAGTCGGGTATCATCTCAACTTCACGAGTTAAATAGATGTGTGAATCTCGAAACAAGAGGCATTGATTAAAAAGAGCGCAATTACTGATAGCAACATAATTTTAAACCATAATTTTGAATGTGAGTTGTTACAATATTTCTTTTCTTTAAAAAGCGAAAATTTATATAGGTGCATCTCTAATTTCTTTTTTTTTTGCTATTTTTGCATCCCATTATCGTATTGAACTTCTTTTTAGTTTCGTTGTTTCAGGTCGAATTACTATTCAATAGAAAAGCCTCAATTGCGATAAGGATAATGTTCCTATAGCTCTCCCGATAGCTATCGGGATGGTTTGAGAGTCAAGGCTTAAGAAATACTTCGGGAAAATGGTCCTATAGCTCAGTTGGTTAGAGCACCTGACTCATAATCAGGTGGTCCCTGGTTCGAGCCCAGGTGGGACCACAACTTCAAGCAGTCTTAGACTGCTTTTTTTATAGGGCAATTAGCTCAGCTGGTTTAGAGCACTACCTTGACAGGGTAGGGGTCATTGGTTCGAATCCGATATTGCTCACGATTTATTTGATAAAATTTGTCTTTCGCTTTTTAATAGTTTACTAATTTCAAGATTAAGAATGTCAATTAATATAGCAGATCAAGAGCGAATTAAACGAATCACCCTTGCGATTCGCCAAGAACATGAGCGGTTAAGGTCTACCTATTCGTGGTTGAAATTTCAAGATTTCATTGGTTTTGGCTTACTTATCGTTAGTACATCCATGATACTATGCTTTTCTTGGCTTTGGCATATTGAAATAATTTCAACCTGGTTCTTGGTAATTTGGGTTGCATTTTGGACGTCAATTCTACATGAATTAGAGCACGATTTAATCCATGGTTTGTATTTCAAAAGTTCAAAATTCATGACGAATGTAATGTTTGGTGTGGTTTGGATTTTTAGACCTTTAACACTGAATCCATGGATTAGGAAATATTGGCATCACCACCACCATCAACATTCGGGAAAGGTTATAGATATTGAAGAGCGTGGCGTTACAAATGGAGAACGTTGGTCACTCAAGAGGCTGATTATGACACCAGACTTACTGTTGAGTTTTTTATTTCGATGTGTTCGTATTTTTACGGAAATTAAAACGGAATTTAAATCAGGGAACTTGAGTGAAAAAGACATGAAGATGCTCAGAAAAACCTTGTTATTTGGATTTATGCCAATTGGTATTCCGGCTTATCTTATTTTTTATATTTGGATATTTCTTGGTGTGAGTTCTTGGTTTGGGATTGAAATTATGGAGGCCACGTTGTTAGCGAAATGGAGTTCATTCACCGATCCATTAATTTACGTTTTTATCTTACCCAATTACATACGACAATTTTGTTTACATTTTATTACGTCCAATATGCATTTTTATGGAGATGTTGAAGACGGGGACATTTTCCGACAGACACAAGTTCTCAATGCTTGGTGGACTTGGCCATTTCAATTGTTTTGTTTTAATTTCGGTTCAACTCATTCCATTCATCACTTTGTAGTAAATGAGCCTTTTTATACAAGACAAATGAGTGTGAAAAGGGCTCATCTCATTTTTCGAGAAGAAGGTGTAAAATTTAACGACACTGCAAGCTTTAATCGGGCCAATAGCTATGAGTAAATAAGCAAAGCTATTTTTGATTATTTTTTCTGTTGCATGTCTTCGCTCATCATGGCTTGAATTTGCCTAAGCGTTTTCTGCATGCCTTCAGCACTTCCATCTAAAAAGATGGTATTTCCTTTTCCGTATTCTGCAAAATTCTTAATGGCTTCTGTCCACATAGAAAATAAGATCACGTTGGTATCTAAATTGGCTTGTTTCATTTCCGCAGCCGCTTCGCTCATTCCTTTCGCTACTTCTTGACGGAACAATGCCACACCTTGTCCACGTAACATTGCAGCTTCTTTTTCTGCCTGAGCTGCGATTTTTATGGCATTTCCTTCAGCTTCAGCAGCTTTAGTTTTGGTAATCAATAATGCTTGACCTTCATTTTCTGCTGCAGCTTTCAAATTGTTCGAGGCAACAACTCTACTCATACTTTCGATAATGGCTGAATCAAAAGTAATGTCATTGATTTGCAAATCTAATAAGTGATAACCCCATTCTTCTAAGGTGTGGTCAATTTGTTCCTTAACATTTTCAACTAATTCATGTCTGAGTCCTAAAATTTCACTTTGTTTCTGGCTAGCAACGTAAGAGCGTATAGAACCTTCAATTGTGCGTATAAGTGCTTGCATTAAATCTTTGTTACTAATAAATTTGAAGGCAACTTTTTTAATTGTTTCTTCATCTTCATTCATCACACTGTAAAGCAACATGCTTTTAAAGTAAACATTTGCTTGATCAACAGTAACAGCTTGAAATTCCATTTCGATGCTTTGATTTTGTATGGAAATTCGCTTGTGAATTTGCTCAATGATTGGAATTCTAATCCGTAAACCGGGATGAGCATTTCTTCTGTATTTCCCGAATAATGTGATTACCGCTATGGTCCCTTGCGTGACTGTGTAAAAAGAAAGAGAAATCAATAAAACAATGACTCCGATAAAAATTAATACAGCAATATTCACTTTAATAGAATTTAATTGGTAAAAACATACATTAAAATATTTGCTCCCATTTGCAGAGCGGTTTTTCTTTTCTCTACGGGATCATTATGCACTTGGGGGTCTTCCCAACCATCACTTAAATCTGTTTCATACGTATATAAACATATGAGCCTGCCGTCGTCAATTATTCCAAATGCTTGCGGGCGTTTTCCATCGTGTTCGTGAATTTTTGGAAGTCCATTGAAACTGTATTTTTGTTTGAAAATAGGGTGATTTCCTGGTAACTCGACCAATTGTTTATCTGGAAAAACTTTTTTTAATTCAGCCCTTATGAACTCATTCATTCCGTAGTTGTCGTCGATGTGTAAAAATCCACCAGCCAAAAGGTATTTTCTAAGATTTTCAATTTCAGATCGCGAAAAAACGACATTCCCGTGCCCGGTCATATGTACAAAAGGGTATCGAAAAATATCTTTACTTCCAACTTCAACATAAGGGACATCTTTGGAAATATTGGTATTTAACTCCTTGTTGCAAAACTGAACAAGATTCGGAAGAGCTGTTGGATTTGCATAATAATCCCCACCACCATTGTATTTCAAAACTGCAACTTGATACGTGCCTTGAGAAAAGCTAATATTTGACAGAATAAGAAAAAAGAAAAACAACGAATTCCGCATAACCAAAAATACGACTAATCACTTTACTAACGCTGTAATTTGTGATTTTTAACGATTTAATACTGACTAATTAAAAATATTGCCACCAACACAGCAGCTAGACCTATAATTTTTTGAAGGTTAAACTTCTCCTTGAAAAAAATAATTCCAATAAAAGTACTTAAACTTACAATTGAAATATTTATGATTGCAACGATGTCAGAGTCATTCAGTGGAGAAGTTTCGTAAGCCAACAGAAGAAGATAAATTGAAAAGAAATTAGGAATGCCAAGAACAACACCTGCAACTATGTTTTTCCAAGTGATTTGATGAAGTTTTTTCTGAAATATTAAAACCAATATCCCAATAATTCCTGCAATTCCAAAACCAAAGGCAGTGAACAGCGATGAGGAAAGATTTTTTAATAAATAATTTTGACTGTAATTCAATAATACGTCCAGGAAGACGCTTCCAAAAAATATTACAACAAGCATCCACAACGATCTATCTTTGGAGGTCTTTTGTGATTTTTCAAGGGATACTAGGACTACACCTATTAAAGCGAGGATAATTCCAATGAGCTTAACTGTTGAAAATGGTTCGTTGTACAACACAATCATCAATGCCATACTTAATGCCATACTCATTTTTGCGGCAATGGAGGTATCGCCTATTCCGTTTTTCAATGAACTAATTCCCATGAGAGCGAAAATGGATATGAAAAGCACAGCGCATATGAATACACTTGGAACCCATGATGTATTTGAAAAGGCAGTATTATCCCATTCGTGTCCAAAAAAAACTAATCCACAAATTAAGGCAGTAAAATAATTGAAAACAATAGCTTGAAAGGTATCAACTCGGTATTTCCCAAAAAGTTTAAAAAGTAGAAAAATGCAAACAGAAGTGAGAATGGAAAGGACTAATGAAATCATTTCCTTACAAAATTATAAATTCTATCTTTACCGAATAGGTATGTTTCGTTTGGAAGTTTATTTAAAACAGGAGCCTTTACGCCGCCACCGAATAGTACATTTCCTACAAAAACTCGTGCCTCATCCCAAACGTTATCAATGATGAAATACTGCAAGGTTCGACTTCCACCTTCCACTAAAACCGATTGGATTCCTCGTTTGTAGAGTTCTCTAAGTATAAGATCTGTATTCGTTTCCTGGATTTTAATCCACTCGATATTTCCAATTTTGTCATTTTTTATCCGATTGAATACCAATGTTTCTGCATCATCAGAGAAAACGTTATTCATTTTACTTAAAGCGAGTTGACTGTCAATTACTATTCGAATAGGATTTTTTCCTGAAAAATCACGCACCGTTAAGGACGGATTATCGTTCATAATGGTATTCCGACCAACTAAGATTGCTTGTTCTTCACTTCTCCATTTGTGCACCAAAGATTTAGTTTCAGGTTCAGTGATCCAATTGATTCCAATTTCATCCGAAGAACGCTGTTTGTCTAGGTAACCATCTGAAGTTTGTGCCCATTTCAAGATAACATAGGGTCTTGATTTCTCATGAAAGGTAAAAAATCTCCGGTTTATTTTTCGGCATTCATTTTCTAATACGTTTTCAATGACATCAACACCTGCTTTTTTTAGTTTTTCAATTCCTTTTCCTGATACTAATGGATTACTGTCTCTAGTGCCAATTACGACATTTTTAACTCCAGATTTTATCAATAAATCTGAACAGGGAGATGTTTTGCCAAAGTGAGGACATGGTTCTAAGGTAACGTAAACGGTGGCTTTTTTTAACAAGTCGGGGTTTTCTACTTGCTTTAGAGCATTAACTTCAGCATGGGGTCCTCCATAAAACTGATGATAACCTTCTCCAATGATAATGTTATCATGAACAATAACGCAACCTACAAGAGGGTTTGGAGCAACCTTTCCTAAACCTAATTTTGCAAGAAACAATGCGCGATGCATAAAGCGTTCGTCCATGTTTCAAAGTTAATAGATAAATCGAAAGGTCAAGTTTAATCGTGGACCACAAAAGTATTTTTCTTTTGGAACTTGATGTTTCCAATTTGATTGAAGTGTTCCTCCCATAATCAATAAATCGCCATTATTCAACTCTAGGTTGTGTTTTAGCGGTTCAAGTTTGTGTTTCAGTTGAAAACGTCTCTTTGCTCCTATACTTATAGAGGCAATAACGGGATTTTTTCCGAGTTCTTTTTCATCGTCAGCATGCCAACCATTTGAGTCGTTTTCATTTCTGTAGAGGTTTACCAACACAGAATTAAAATGCACTGAGATTTGACCTTCAATTTTTCCCTTTAACGAAGATAGTATTGGGTTGAAAGGCCTTGTTTCTAATCGTTTTCCGGAATATCCATAAGATTTCCCATCTACAGCGTGAAAGCTTTCCAAGCGTGGTATTTCAATTCTCTTTCCAAACATCACGATGTCCTTCTGCTCAAAAGATAAGGCCTTCATTAGTCCGGAAAAGTAATGTTCACTCTCATTTTCATGAAGGAAGTTCCGAATTAAAAAAACTTCGCCTGAAGTGTCGTTTATAACTTTTTCCATTACAAATAACCCATTATCGAATACGCCACATGACCTACCCATTCTTTATTGAACGAATCCCATAGTTGGAACGCATCGATACTAGGAATTAATTTGTCTAGCGTGAAATCGGCATTTTCCTCCGAATAATGGTCGGTGGAAAACGTATTTACTCTCAATCCTTCTTTATCAAAGCAGGCCTTTGCGCGTTTCATGTGTAAGGCGCTGGTTATTAAAAGCAATGAACTATTCGGATATTCTTTTTCAATAAGTGCTTTTGTGAAAACTGCGTTCTCATGTGTGTTTCTACTTTTATTCTCAATAATAATATCTTCAATTGGTATACCCCATGATAGTAATACCTCTTTCATTTGATCTGCTTCATGTAAGCCATCTTTTACGAGGTAACCGCTATCTCCAGAAATCAATATTTTTTTGATTTTCCCTTTTTTATACAAAGTAATTGCTTGCCAAATTCTGTCTGTGCCTCTGCGAACCGAAAGGCGCTCTACATCTTTATTGTATTCCATCATTCCACTTAGAACAATTCCAATGTCGTAGTTTCCGCAGTCTTCAATTCGCGTAGCTTTTTCTTCCCATGATTTTATCAACCCATCTAGGAAAAAAGGATTTGTAAAAATGATAAAAGATACCAAAGCCATCCATTTCATTCGGTTTATCCAAAATGGTGACGAAAGAGAAAAAGATAGTATAAGTAAAGTCAGAATCCAACTAAACGGACTTAATAAAAAAAGTAAAATTTTTGACAATACAAAAAACATGTTCAAAACTACTTAATTTTGTCAAAATTAGTACTATGTATAGTTTCTTCCTTGCCTTGTTTGGATTGTCATACGATCAGTGGTACAGAATATTGTTTTTGATAGGAAAGAACTTATTCCTTGCGCTTCTTATTTTTATTGTAGGTATTTGGTTGTCTGGGTTTGTTTCCAAGATGGTAAAGAAGCTGCTTCAGAAGAGCAAAACGGATCCTGGAATTATTTCATTTACGGCAAGTTTTGTTAAAATTTCGATTAAAATTTTAGTTATTATTACCTCTTTGACTCAATTGGGCGTGCAGATGACTTCGTTCATAACCCTTCTAGGTGCTGCAGGTTTAGCAATTGGTATGGCATTCTCTGGTACCTTATCTAATTTTGCGGGAGGGATTATGATTTTGGTTTTGAAACCATTTAAAGTCGGTGATACCATTAAAGCTCAAAACGAGCAAGGAACCGTAATGGAGATTCAAATTTTTAATACTTATTTAAAGTCTGCAGAAAACAAAACCATTATCGTTCCAAATGGACCTCTTGCAAACGGAAATATTGTGAACTATACCAAACAAGATAATAGACGTGTTGATTGGACATTTCAACTAAAGGCAGGAATTTCGCTAAATGAAATCAAACTTCTCGCAAACGAAGTTATTAAAAGTGATGAGCGAATTCTTCAAAAACCGGAAATATTTATTGGAATTGAAGAAATAACAGATGGTGGTCCGAAAGTTATTATTCAAGTTTGGGTAAAACCTAAAGATGTTCAGCTAGTATTCTATGCGATACAGGAGAAATTATATGAGAAGTTCACGAATGGTAATTACTTACATGCATCATGAATGATTTGATTACCCAATATGTAACACACAATCATTTTGGATCATTGCTGGGAATGAATTTTAAAATTATCGCTCCTGGTGAGGCGGCTTATTTTTTGGAAATTTCTCAACGGCATTTAGCGACTCCTTTTCATGCGCATGGTGGATGTATTTCTGCTTTGGCAGATGCTTGCATGGGAGTTGGAGCATTATCATTGGTTCAAGAACATGGAAAAGTTGTTTCAACTTTGGAATTCAAGATATCTTTTTTTCAAACCGTGAAAGAATCTGAATTCATTACAGGGCGTTCCATTGTCAAGAAGTTGGGAAAAACAATTATTTTTATGGAAGCAAATATATACAACAGGAATGAAGAATTAATAGCACATTCAACGGGTACCTTTAAGGCATATGATGCAAATAAGGCAGGTTTTAAATTTGAATTTTAAAAAATAAATACCATGTTACTGACTATCCTTTTATTGATTTTTACTGTTATTGTAATTCCATTTGTATGCATCAATTTTGGTACTCCACCCACCGAATTTCAAGAATATATTTTGTGGAAATTGTCCTTTTGGGTAGCTGGAGTTATTGCCTACTGCTTTTTTGTGGGCGAGATTACGCGTAATAATTCTCAAGTAGATAAGTTATGGAGTATCGTGCCTATCTTTTATACTTGGTACATGTGCTATTTGGGAGATTTTACTCCAAGAATGACGTTAATGAGCATTTTGGTAACCGTTTGGGGTTTTCGATTGACTTATAATTTTGCCCGTCGCGGAGCTTATGTTCTAAAATTTTGGGAAGGCGAGGAAGATTACCGTTGGAAAATTTTAAGGGAGCGCCCGGGATTCAATAATAAAATTGTTTGGGGATTGTTTAATTTATTTTTCATCAGTGGATATCAAAATGTCCTCATTTTTCTTTTCACATTGCCTATTTTGGTTGATCTAAATTCTGGCACAAGTGGCACATTGAATTTATTCGATATCTCCTTATCTATTGTCTTTTTAGTTGCTGTAATTTTAGAATTTATTGCAGATCAACAACAATATGATTTTCAAACTGAGAAATACAGGAGAATCAACAATAACGAGCCTTTGGGTGAATATGCTCACGGTTTTGTAAATAAGGGCTTGTGGGCATTTGTACGGCATCCGAATTACGCTATGGAACAATTGATATGGATAATTTTTTACCTATTTTCAGTAAATGCAACTGGCGAATGGATTAATTGGTCTATGGGAGGATGTGTGCTGTTGATAATTCTATTTAAGGGGAGTTCTGATTTTTCAGAAGAAATTTCAGCAGAAAAGTACCCAGAATACAAGGAATATCAGAAGAAAGTTCCGAGGTTCATTCCTTTTTTGTAGTAACTACTGCGTTAGGTAATTTGAATGTATGGATAAAAGAATAGAAATAAATAATTCAAAAAACATGCAACACTAAAGACCAACTTTTTTTACCGAAAAAGAGCATTAATTAAAGATCGAGGTATTTAAGAAATTCGTTCTTTCTCTCTTCATTTGCAAATTCTCCTGTGAAATGAGATGTTACCGTGCTACTATTAACATCTTTTACCCCTCTAGACGAAACGCACAAATGTGTAGCGTCTATTACTACTGCGACATCTTCAGTTTCGAGTGCTTTTTTCATTGCATTACTAATTTGCATGGTTAGTCTTTCCTGAACCTGTGGTCTTTTGGCGAAATGTTGCACAATTCGATTTATTTTCGATAATCCAATTACTTTTCCTGCGGATATGTAGGCTACGTGAGCTTTGCCAATAATCGGCACAAAGTGATGTTCGCAGTTTGAATAAAAAACTATATTCTTCTCTACGAGCATTTGGTCATAATTATACTTGTTATCAAACAATTTGATATCCGGGAAATTTTCAGGATTTAGTCCGCTAAAAATTTCTTTCACATACATTTTGGCGACTCTTCTTGGAGTGCCACTGAGACTGTCATCATTTCTATCTAACCCAAGCGTATCCATTATTTCTGCAAAATGCGATGCAATCTTTTCTATTTTTTCCTCATCACTCATGTGAAAAGCATCTGGCCGAAGTGGAGTTTCAATAGAGGTACTAACGTGTTCATCCCCCATTTCCTCTATTAATATTTCCAAGGAACCAGATTCACTATGTATGTAGTTTTGTTTCATGCGTTATTTTAAATGTTAAACAAAACATCAAAGAATATGTTTAGAAAATCCTGTTAATTTTCTAATCATTTCAAATTTTAATAGGTAGTTAGTCACTAAGAATCAATTAACAAATTTTGGATTTTGATAACCTAGATTACTTGTTATAGAATTGACATTAATACGTTTTGAAAGAGTACAAAAAATATTAATCATGAAGAACTTATTTATTCCTTTATTGGCTTTATTCGTCTTTTCTTGTAAAGATGGTGATGATGCCGCGTTATTTAACAATACTAATGAAACGGTATTTGATATAAACATCCCAATGTCTTATTCATTCGATAGGCGTACAACACCTGTCGTTGTTGCTTTTTATGGTAACAAAGAATTTAAAGGCAAACCTGTGAAATCTGAGAATTTATATATGGTGGAAAAAGATGAAAATGAAAAAGAAAAGGTGGTTGAGGACTATAATACAACACATCTTAATTTACTCAAAGAAGGAAATTATTTTGCGCTTTGTTTTATAGATTTGAATAAAAATGGCCGCAGAGAAAGCAACGAACCTATTGAGTATTTCACATCTAAAGAGCATCCTAAAAAAATTATAGTATTGAAGGAGTCTCGTCGGACAATTTCATTTGATTTCGAAGTGTAGAAAAAAAAGCCCAGTCAATCTGGGCTTTTTTATGCGGTCTGGACGGGTGAACAGTCCAATATGTAAATGCCTGTAAATCAAACCTTTAAAGTGAGTGAAAATGCCCTTGTTCGCCTATGTGTTGACCGAATATTTTGGTCGGTTATGAACGGTTTGACATTAACCTTCTCGACAAAGGTAGTATTATTTTCATTATCAGATACTTATTTCACTACAAAATGATACAAAATGATAGGGAATAGTCCAGATTTTTAGAAAGTAGGACCGTGAATCCTTAATCAATGATGAACTGTTTGACTGTTTCGATATCTATTCCAACGTGTTGGGCGAACTCTTCTATCGTTACAAATTGATAGGATTGCTTGTTCAGGTTTTGCCTGATCGTATGGAGCAATCGCCTGGCATATTTTTCACTTCTTCCGGTTATTCGCTGTACATCTTTTGGATAGACACATACTCGTTTGGGTATTTTCATACTCTATCTATGCTTTATCCATACACTATCTAGGGAGTATCTATCCAGTGCTTGAATGCAAAGTTAGTTTTTAGAGGTTGTATTTTGTATTGAATGGAATTGAGTATTCCACTTAATTATTAACGATTTGAGGGGATTATGTTTATATTTGCATTAAAATATAATTTACGTACAACACTAAAATATAATTTAGGCGCAACACTAAAATATAATTTACGTACAACGTTAACTTATAGAAATACTGCGTAAAAAAACGAATGGCAACACCGCAAGAAAAATTAGCAAATGCACTGGAACACTTGAAGTCTTTACAAGATAAAGGAGTTCTTGCTTTTCGGCATGCTGATTTTTCTCGTATAGATCGCGAAATTTTAATGAAGCATAATTTTCTGGAAGAGGTGCTTCGAGGATGGTACATCGCAACTCCGAATGATCGAAAGAAAGGTGATAGTACAGCTTGGTTCACTTCGTTCTGGGGATTTACTGCTCAATACTTGTCGCATCGTTTTGGTGAAAATTATTGCCTTTCTGTAGAACAATCTTTATCCATTCATGTGGGGAATGAAACGATTCCGCATCAATTAATCATTCGTTGTTCGGAGGAGGTAAATGGGTTGGTTACTCTACCTTATGGTACTTCTTTATTTGTGATGCATTCTGCAAAGGCTTCCGAACTTCCATTGGATACTTATCAAGGTTTGCGATTGATTGACTTTCATTACGCATTGGTTCATTGCAGTCCTTCGGTTTATGTGCAACGACCAACGGAAATGCGTACGGCTCTTCTGATGATTTCTGATGTGTCGGAATTGCTTCGTATTTTGTTGGATGGTGGTCATTCTATTATTGCAGGAAGATTGGTTGGTGCGTTTCGAAATGTAAAGCGTGATAAAGATGCCGATACGATATTGAAAACCATGACTTCGGCAGGCTATAGTATTAGGGAATCTGATCCGTTTGAACAGGAAACTCCTCAATTTTTATCACATCGAATTGTATCGCCGTATGTTCACCGCATTCAATTGATGTGGAACGCTATGCGACCAGCAATTATAGAATTATTTCCTAAAGAACCCGGAATTCCAACAGACCATAGTCGCTACCTTCAACAAATAGAAGATCTTTATACCACAGATGCTTATCATTCATTATCTATTGAACGTTATCAAGTAACACCTGAATTGATTGAACTTGTGCGAAGTGGTAAATGGGATGCGAAAAGCAGTTCATACGAAAAGCAACAGCGCGATGCGATGGCAGCTCGTGGTTATTATCAAGCATTTCAAGAAGTGAAAAAAAGTGTTGAGCTTATCTTGAAAGGTGAAAATGCCGGGAAAGTATTAAACGATCATCACGGTGATTGGTATCGGGAATTGTTTGCTCCCAGTGTTACAGCAGGTATATTGAAGCCATCAGACTTGGCAGGTTATCGGGTTAATCAAGTGTATATTGGT
>Ga0214923_10006104_pt1 | contig 13685 bp, 10 predicted proteins | sample LL1510_MetaG_FD_177993 | JGI IMG/M metagenome (GOLD analysis project Ga0214923, IMG submission 177993) | Freshwater microbial communities from Lake Lanier, Atlanta, Georgia, United States - LL-1510 | ecosystem: Environmental > Aquatic > Freshwater > Lake | place: USA: Georgia | collected... | reverse complement strand
TACTTGTAACGTGATGAATATATCTTTCACTAGTCAAACAAGAACCTCAACAAATACGCTTTCGACTAGTGCTAATTCATCAAGATTCATTATCAAGAGAACGGGCCCTAACAGTTTCAACGTGATGGCTAATGACAATAATGATAGTGACTGGAACGACTTAAACCTCGACATCATCGGAGATGGTTCATTTAAATTTACGATCGAAGGTCAAGGCAATTGCCAATAGAACCCAAAATCTCTGAATTGAGTGATTGGATACAGATACCACTTCATTTGGATCAATTTGATTCAAATTTTGTCTCACTCAGACACATTTCTCTGCGAAAATAATTCAACCATTTTTCTCCAAAGCCTTGCTGTGCCTCGACTCCGGGGAAGTGGCACAGTGCTTGCTCGTAAAAAGCCAATAGGTTCTTATTGGTAGCAAGAATTGATTGATGAAGCTTAGGGATCTGAGTGTAGCAACGCAAATGGAGGGCAAAATGGGTCCGCTTATAAAAATGATTTGGGTTGTGGGATTTGCAATATTCGCAATTCTTGTGTTGGAAATCGTCCTCTTCATAGGAGTAAAGCAGGAGCGGCAAGCTTACGTCAGGACGCACCGCAGCGAAGTAACCCATTAGGGAGGGTATTGAGATGAATGAGAGCCTTCGTGGAATTACTGATAGGAGTGACAAGAATTCATTTAGTGCACTGGGTAAAGTGGTTCGTCCAAAAGTACTTCTAATTGACGACGACCCGCTATTTCGCAGTCTCATTGCGGCACTGGGTGAGCAGTATGGCTTGGATATTGAGGCTTACGAGTCTTTGCAGGAGGTCGAGCCCTTTTTGCGGATGAATTCTTTTTCTGGGGCCATCATCGATTACCATTTGTTAGGCCATAACGCGCTTGAATTGGTGGGGGGTATGGAGGCATTTTTTCGACCCATCCCGACTCTATTGGTAAGCGGAGACGAAGGTGCGGGAAAGGCCCTACGCTCCGACCCCGATTCACCATTCTCCGCTTTCGTATCTAAGTTCCGCGGCGGCCAAGTCATTCTGGATGCGATGCGAAGACTGATGGGGGGACGGGGGGGCATCCTTGGCGCCTAGCCGCCAATAAATCTGACGAAGCTTTAGACAGTGTTCGCCTTTTTGCCAGATCAGGCCCCTATGGGGTCTGATTTTTTATAATAGTTACAGATACTTGGAGTTCCACCCCCTCTGGCGCAAAACTTGCTTCAACACCTAGGATACCTTGATTGTCGTCACACCCCACCACAGGTTGAAAAGCCGGAGGAATGGATCATGAGCAAGCGAATCACACTGGCCTCAAAAGCTTCCTTAGGCGTTGCTGCCGGTAGCCTAATTGCGATGACTGCTTGTGTACCGCGAGTAGCAAACCCAGACTATCAAGGCCGCAATGGGAGCAAGCTTGCTTCTATCACGATGCCTGTACCCGATAAACTTAGAGCACTCATCGGACCAGAGAAGATTAACGCGTATAGCCTCGTGATTATACCTGGAACCTGTGACACCGGAGTGACAGGCACCAGCGTTGAAAAAATAGCCCAAGACCTTGACATGAACGGAGCCAGTCTTGCCAACGAAAAAATTAAGCAGGGCTGCGACTATACACTAATTATTTCCCTCGGCAAGGCTGACGCGCAGAAGACCAAATTAGAAAAAGTTTATCTCACTAACGATGCCCAGGATAAGCGAACCCAGATCGCTGCAGATCAAACACGCACAAGCAAGATAAAAGTCACCGCTTTAGTATTTGTAACAGAAGCAGCAAAAACCGACCTTGGTATCAATGACCAAGCTGTTGTCGTTCCATCCTCTAACGAATCCGATCTCGATATTAAAATCGAATTCGGTCAAGGCAATTCGCAGCAAAATCAACAGCAACAAGCACCGCAGACTATGCCGAACCCAGGCTCTCCAAGTCCAGCTCAGGGCGCTGACTATGATTGGAAAGCTGTTGCAAGACTATCGGAGGTTCCAACCTATCCGTTTAGCGGTAACGACTACGGTAGCGAATTCTACAGAGACATCATGAATCACACGCCTCCTAAAGAGCGTTATTTAAACGATGTATCCTCGACCCAAGCCCATGAATCTTTGCACGGCCTTCACAGCATAATGCGCAACATCACAACGGAAAAAGATGCGTTCTTTTTTTACAGAGATGGCAAAGGCATTTATATCGCCGAACCCAAGGAAAACGCGCGCGATATCAAGAACCACATCGGTGCCAGCTTTAGACAATTAGCCGCTATGCGCTACAAAACCTACCTCATAGACCAAGTAGTTAGCTGGACTAATACTCTCTACATTTTCGACGAATGGGTCGCTTATATTGCTACAACGCGTTCAGCAGTAGAAAGCTTTAGAGCTGGAAAATGGAATGCCGCAGGAAATTCCGACCCAGTCGAAGGTTTAGCTGACTTTATATACTTCTGCTCGGCCGCAATAATTTCTATCAAAAACGTAGATTCGAACTACCTTGTTCAAAACGATCAGTTCAAGGCAGGCTACGCCATGATCGTCGAGGAAAGCATGAAATGGATTAACGAAGCCAGAAAAGAGTCTATCTGGCAAAACTCTAAGGCATGGGCAAAAGTACAAAACCTCCAAACTGCCTCCGATGCAGCAGAAGTCAGGGGTGCTATCAAGGAACTTATGGGCCCTGTTTGGACGCAACGCGTGCTCGGGTTCTAAGCCCGAGGCTTAAAGTGCCTCTTTCCGGGATGCCTAATCGGTTCCCGTTTTTTGAGGGTGATTGTTCTCCTTCTCTCTTTGGCGGCTGGCGGTATAAAACCTCCAGCCGCCGCTTTTTTACGAAAAAAGCAGATTCGGTAAAACTAGGATTCAAATGACTCTGTTTTGATTTGCTCTGACGGAACACCGTGAGCCTTTGCAACTTGTCCTGTTAGATCCATAATCGCCGTCGGTCCGCAGGACATGAAGGTACAATTGGAAAAATCCCGCCCAACCGCGCACTCGATCATATCGGGGGTCACACGGCCCTGCCAAAACTCTTTGGGAGCCGTGGCATCACGCGACAAAGTGATGAAGACCCTACACCCTCGAATATTCGAGAGGTTTTTAAGGTCCTCGTTTAATATCAAATCTTTGCGACTGCGATAGGAAACTAAAAGAGTCAATTTTTGAGGCGATCCCGACTCACCTAATTTGTCGGCATATTCTCTCATGATGCTAACAAACGGCGTGACACCACTACCGGCAGCAACCATCACCAAATGGCTCAAATCCTTGGACGGTTCATATATAAATCTTCCAATCGGACCCCTAGCTCTTAAAACATCTCCTACTTTCACGTTATCGCAAAGCCAATTGGATATGAGCCCCTTATCAACTCTTTTTACCGTAAACGCACAGGTCTCTCCCTGATTCGGAGATGATGACATGGTGTAACTTCTAACTATCGGCTTTTCAGCCACGTCGTCAAATCGGAACGTCAAGTACTGGCCAGCCCAGTAATCCCAGGGACGTCCACCCTCGTCAGCATCCACCATCACAAAGGTTTTTGTGTCGTGAGTTTCTTCGACTACTTTCGTAACTTTTAAATTCATCCATCCGCGTTTTACGCGGCGGTTTGTGTTATCCACAATATTCTCCTATCCACTTACCAACGACAGAGCTTTGTAATATTCCATCACTAGACGATCAACAAGAGCTTGGCAGGTTGGAATATCCTTGATCATACCTGACACCTGACCTATTTCGAGCTCCCCATTATCCAAATCGCCGTCAAGCATACCAGCCTTCGCACGACCTTTTCCCAAGTGAGCCTCGAGCTCGACGGCCGAAGCGCATTTCTCTTCCAATTTAGTGATCTCTTCATAAAACTTGTTTTTTAGAAGTCTAACAGGAACGGTTTTTTTCATACTGAGCATGGTAGACGTAGGGCTTGCAGCCACAATTGCGTTTTTAAAATTTTGATGAGCCGAACTCTCAACTGTGGCCGCGAATCGACTACCGATTTGAACACCACTGGCTCCAAGCATCATTGCAGCCGCCATTTGTCTTCCGTCACCAATTCCACCGGCTGCGATCACAGGAATTTTCACCGCATCCACAACTTCGGGAATTAAAACCATCGTAGTTATTTCATCTCGGCCGTTATGACCTCCCGCCTCAAAACCTTCTGCTACCACAGCATCTACGCCAGCATCTTCACACTTTCTGGCAAGCTCTGGGGTCGACGTGACATGCACAACCACGCAGCCTTTTGACTTAAGCATGCCCGTGTATTTTTTCGGGCTTCCGGCTGAGGTGAAAAAGATCTTGATGCCGAGTTCAAGACAGACAGCAATCTGCTCTTCGATCCCGTGATAAAGAAGGGGCAGGTTCACTCCGATCGGATTTTTGGTTAAAGACTGAGCTTTTAAAATATGCTGCCTCAGAAGATCTGGCTTCATAGAGCCGGCACCAATGAGGCCTAGTGCGCCGGCGTTTGCGGCAGCCGCTGCTAATTTTCCGCCAGAAACCCACACCATCCCTGCTTGAATAATCGGATAGCGTATTCCAAATAATTTAGAGATGGGGTTATTCGCAAAATTTGGCGTGGCTGTCATGAGTATGTCCTTAGTTGATCTAAAACGAATACACTAGGTTACGTAAAATACTGGCTGCGCCTCGGTTGAAGTATGGTAACTATATTATAGATGCTCAGCAATGGCTCCCTTTGTATTTTGCGACCTTTATAGCTAATGGAGATCGAATGTCGTCATTTTTTTATGTATCGATATTAATCGTACAGGCCTTGGTATATTTTATTATTTGGTTTTTGTACGGCTATGGCTCCCAGGCATTAAATCGGCGAGAGAATTGGGAGCAATCTAAACGCCTATTCGACGTTGTCGGGGTTGAAATCCTAGCTGGTAGAACCACACTAGACCAGTTTTTAAGCATCGTCGGTTTTTGGATATTGATACCCCTCCCGATTTTGCTGGCGAGCTATTTTGTTGTTCTCGAATTTTCATCTAAAATACAGACACGCTCAACCACGAAAATATTAATCACATTTTTAGCAGCCCTCGTTTGTATTCCGCTGGGCCAGGCAATCGTAAACGCTAGCGCCATCATCGCGGGTCGTTCTATTCGTGCTGATTTTATTGAAAAACTTCGAGAAGCCCACCAACGTGGCGCAGACGTTGCGTGTGCCCTCGTTAGTTACGATCCCCAAGCGAGTAAATCTGAAATGGACGCCTGTGTTGCATCCGTTTCTCAGAGTCCGAAGTCCGCTGACATCCAAAAGACCCTTGGTAGATTTATTGATGGCGGCAAGGTAAAGAAGTTTACCCATCACGCCCGCAAGCCAACGCTAATTGAAGTCCTCGCCGAAGGAGCTATTGATAACTGGACATGGGTCAGAAGTCTGCCCAATGAGTCAATCTACTACTTGGATGCAGATTTGCGTGAGCTGAGCTTTTTGCGTAGCACGTCTGACAATGTGATGACGGCTGTGCCAGCTGATCGGCAGATTTGGTTTCTGGATACTTATACGGATTTCTGGATAGCCGACAGCCTTAACCGGCCAACGTCCGGAGTCGCTGGATTGGTCGAGTTGGGTCGATTTTTAATAAGTATGGAGATGGGCTGGACCACTGATGCGAACACACACTTCAAAAACCAAATCCTACCTAAAATCAGAAAGCTATACAAAGAAACTCTGGACAACTACCAAGCAAACTTCCCAGAAAACTTCCGCGATGGCACGGCTCGCGATACACATGTTCAGCGCTTGATCGATTTAATTCAATCAAGGCTATCCTGACAAAGGCGGATTTGAACCGCCTATCTTGGGCTTTTCTGATACTAAGAGCTTGTTATCAACAAATTTTGGTTGTTCCGTCGCATTTTTGCGTGATCGACCTTCTTCCTCTATCCCTAAAAATACTGCTGCCTCGGTGACAGCTTCGCTCAGTATTTCGAGAAAACTCAGATGAAACTGAAAATTTTTAGCGATATCGTCCCGTGAATTAACCAGCGAAATCGTCCCGTTTGGTCATCGGACCAAGTCACCCTAGCTTTAGGCAGCTGGGCGCTTCCACTGCCTTGTGGGGCGTTTTATGACCTCATATTCGAGCTTTATATGGCCGTAATACATGGAAATAGAGCCGTTTTCGTAGACATGGATCGAGATATCCTTCTTCCTGAGGCTTCCCATGTTTCGATCTGTGATTCGGTAGAGTTGATTGTCGAAATGGACCGTGTGATCGCTATGGATCTGGCGGGTGTATTTTATACAGAAGATTTCGTCTAGGTTTTCATAGGGTAAAAGCTCTCTGTAGCGAGAGTGTTCGTCGCGAGCTTTGACGGTATTTCTCTCATGCCAGTATTTGGGCAAGTACACCTGATCAAGATATCGATTTGCATCGAGCATAGACGTCACGCCAGCTAGTCTCAGTTCAGGTATGAGACGATCTTGCGTAGTGCGCCAGGCACGCTCAATACGGCCTTTAGACTCAGCGGAGCTAGTGGTTATGACTCGAATACCAAGTTCCTCACAGACTCTTACAAATTGGCTGAAACTTCGACGTTTTTCTCCTCCTCCAGCCCATCCGGCTTGATCCGTATAAATCATTTGTGGAACACCCTTAGATTCAATCAATGCCCGCAATAGTTTCATACAAGCAATGGTCGTTTCCCCTTCAAAGAATCTAGCCACTGGAATTTCACTCGTCGCGTCATCAATCATGGCGATGAGACACCATTCATCCTTGCCATTCCACTTGTGATGAGAGCCATCCATTTGTAGGAGTAGTCCCTCGCAGGACATACGCTCTCGATGTACTCTCGCTTTGCTGGTTCTGCGACGTTTGTGCTTACCAATCCCTGCCTCTCTGCACCATCGATGAAAGGTTGTATAGCTGACAGTTAGGCCATGGCGTGCTGCTAGCATTTCTAAGCAGTGTGAGATGTTAAAATCGTAGTATTGTTCTCGAGCTAACCTGAGCATTTCATCGCGACGGATTGGATCTAAGCGATTCCTGGCAGGCTTTTGATAGTTGCCATGCTTGATGCCCTCAATGCCCTTCTGCCTAAGTTTTCTCACCCGCCGCGAGATCGCTCTCTCACTACAACCAAGGAATTCAGCCGCCTGCCGGCGGCTTAACAATCCACTTAACAAGCCATGCCTGAAAGTTGTACTGTAGCGCCGCTGAAAATCGGCGCAAACTTTCAACTTGCGACTAACTCAGAAGAGGTCTGGTGATGCGCCAAGCACCATGGATCTTTAGAAGCACAGCCACTTCCGCGGCTGGTGCCGTATCTTTTGCTTTCAAGGATTTCATCAAACCACGCAATATCCACGGCTGACCATGCCTCGATGTGACGTGTTTTGGCAACATTGGACCCTGTTCGATGAGGGCCGTCCACTGTTGGTAGATCTCTGGGTCAAGACCCATTTGATCAATTCTTTTTGTACCCAAAGACTTATCCAGCAAGCGCATGACGATACGCTCACGGTGTAATTTTCGACACTAAATTCATTAAAATCAGCTAGTTAAAAAATTTACCTCAATCACTTCAAAAGCCTGACGAATATACCGTACGGCAGTGGACCCGGTGTTAGGAGCGACATCATGGCAAAGACTAGATCTGTAATTAGCTACCTAACACATCTATGCAATATAGCGGTTATCTTCATGTGGGTTACCGGCTGCGAATCCGCTACTAACGCGAAGCATGGCAACCAATTACAAGGAGCTAGCGGAACCACAGAAGCACCCACGTTTTCGCTTAGCTCAGGCACCTACAAATCCGGAACGCTATTGGAACTCGCGACTAAAACTCCTGCGGGCGAGATCTACTATACGACCAATGGCGATATACCAACAGAAAAATCAATTAGGTATACTTCACGGATTACTTTATTGACAAGCCAGACGATTAAAGCTTTGGCTGTGAAGTCGAACATGCGTCCTTCTACTGTTGTGTCCGCCGACTATGTGATTGTACCAGCCACATTAGGCGCGGTCTCAGAACCTGTTGCGCTTCCTGCGGAACGAATTTTTAATAATAATGTTTCGGTCACACTTTCTGCCATTCCTCTAGCAGCGACTATTTACTACTCCATCGACGGATCAGAGCCAAGCATCCCGTACACGGGTGCTATCGAACTGAATCAGTCGACAAGAATCAAAGCAAAAGCCAGTCTTGCCGACTATACAGATTCTCCGGTCATGGACCAGACATTCAACTTTAAAGTTTCGGATCCTGTATTTTCCGTTCAGGACTCCACAAGCCACACCATGCAGATATCGACCATCACAAACGGCGCAACTATTTACTATACTCTTGATGGATCAGATCCATTTGACGGATCAAATCTTTCAGTAGCGGCCATACCTTATGCATCGCCTTTCACTATTTCAAATGGACAGCCTCTAAAAGCCGTTGCTATTCACCCCGGATATGCGAATAGCGCTGTTGTGCCGTTTGTCGACGATGGGAAACTTTATAACAACGGCCAACTTGTAAATGGGTATATTAATGACAAGACGGTGTTACTGTTACACATGGATGGATCTGATGGTTCGACGACATTCACTGACGCGTCGTCCCACGGCCAGGTGGTAACATCAATTGGCAATGCTTCTATCAGTACGGCGCAGTCAAAATTTGGAGGTTCAAGCGCCTATTTTGATGGCGCTAGCGAATTAAGTGTGCCAAGCACCTTAGCGGACATCCCGAGCGGAACGGATTTCACCATTGAAGCTTGGATCTATCCACTTATTTCTGATCAGTTTGGGATTTTCGGCTCGGCTGAATACGATACTTTAAATCTTGCAGTTTCAGGTGATGCCCTTGGTCTGGATCGAGCAAATCACGACGGCGGAACGTATGCAAGTGGAACAATTGCCGCAAATGTCTGGCAACACGTGGCCGCAGTAAGGTCAGGTAATACTGCCCGCGTCTTTGTGGATGGTGTTCTGCGTTCGGAATTCGAATTCCCGTATGACTTTAGCGCCCCCTCTAGCTTAGGAATTGGTCATCTTGCGGGTGAATCAGGTTGGTGGGCTAACGGCTATATAGACGAAGTTCGCATCACCAAGGGCCAGGCTCGATACACGTCAAACTTTACACCTCCAAGTGCCGCATTCGAGTCCTCAAGCGGCTGCTATGTGGCTGGCGTTAAAACGACCGATGTTGTGAACGGTTCTGGACATTGCAATGGCGATCAGACCTATTACATCGCAGGCAGCGCCATGCCAGGTCTGAATTCCTCGGGCACAGGGCTGAGCACCTCAAATAATAAGTACTACGTCAATGCTACCGTCGCTACCGGTTTTTATGACAACGCATGCTACGACCAAGGTCTCGATACTGGCAGTGTTTCAAACGGTACCGGTTTCTGCTCGCCAGACGGCCAATATTACATTGATAGTATTGCGAGGCCAGGGCTTGACTCGTCTGGTACAGGCATATGTTCAAATGATGGTAAATATTACGTTGGTGGGGTTCTTGCGAACGGAGTGATAGAAATTTCAAGCGTTCTACTTCACAAAATTACCAACGAAGATGGCTCGGTAACCCTCAAGGATCCTGCTACCGGCCCAAGGACATTTCCTGGGCAACTTTGGGTTAAAACGACACCAACAAGCCCTACAGGAATGAATGCTTGGGTGGAGGATGTCAGTCTTCCAGGAGCATTCACCATTGAAACTTGGGCCAAATTTGACGACACATCTGGCGGTTCTTTCTTTGGGGCGCGACCTTACCTTGGGGGATTTAGACACTTTGAGTTTGGAAACAACCCCCAACCCGGCTATGGCATAACATTCTCATATGGTCAAAACTGTGCACTTTCGTGCAGTGATCGGACGAAAAATGACCAAAACGTTTCCCTATACACGGGCTACATTCCTCAATCTGGGGAATGGCATCACTATGCCGTCAGTCGTGATGACCGTTTTGATTGGAGAATTTTTATAGATGGTGTTGAGACGCCATTTCAAATTGCCGAGCAGCTCGCTTCTTTTCACCAGGATGATGTCATTAGCTATTCGGGGTTAGTCGTTCCCAGCCTTGGCTCTGGACTAAACGGAGCGCTGGCGGGTTTTCGGATTACGGAAGGCAAAGCTCGTTACACTTCTGCGTTTTCGCCACCTTCTCAAAATTTTTCCAACCCGATAGGCTCACACGTCTGCTATGCCGGCGGAATAAATCAAAACTCTCTAACTGCCGGCACGGGATATTGCACCGGCGATCAGACTTACTACATTGCGAGCACCGCCATGCCAGGCTTGAATTCATCGGGCACGGGGTTCAGCACCTCAGATAACAAGTATTACGTCAATGCTACCCGTGCATCGGGTTTTTATGACAACGCCTGTTACGCCCAAGGCATGAATACCGGAGGCGTGGTGAATGGAACGGGTTATTGCCTGGCGAATGACACCTATTATATTGATGGCGTCGCGCAGCCCGGTCTTGATTCAATTGGCAGCGGCATTAACAGTAATAACAACAAATATTATGTAAATGGCAGTATTGCAAACGGATATGTGCCTGACGCCAAGTCATCATTGCTATTGCACATGGACGGTGCCGATGGTTCAACGACATATTCTGACTCCTCGTCCAACCCTCAAACCATAGTCGCCCAAGGTAGCGCTACACTGAGTTCAGCTCAAAGCAAATTTGGCAACGCTAGTATGGTCACGAACGATGCAGGTTGGATAACAAATGACTCCGCCGCTATCACTCCAAACGGCTCAGAAGATTTCACGGTGGAAATGTGGATTCGATTCAGATCTTCGCCTTCTTGGAGGGTCTTATTAACATCTGTGAACCGCACCCAGGGTGCTTTTCAAATTGGTTTTAACGAACATACAGCACTGGTCGGTCCACTTGATGTTGGTTGGGATTTGCAAGCGCAACACACAATGTCTCTAGATGACACGCAATGGCACCACTTCGCTGTAGCGCGAAGCAACGGAACATTGCGTGTTTATCAAGATGGGAATTTGATTGGTCAAACGAACACCCCCTCTGACTATAACTCAGCTGACGGTTTAAGCCTTGGCGGAGCCTATTGGGCTGGTCCGCAAAGTATTGATGTCTATATCGATGAAGTCCGTTTCACCAAGGGTCGAGCTCGTTACACTGGCAACTTTGCGCCCCCAAGCGCCGCATTTGATCCTTCAGACAGTTCAGTCGGATGCTATGTGGCTGGCGTTAAAACGACCGATGTTGTGAACGGTTCTGGATACTGCAATGGCGATCAGACGTATTACATTGCAAGCACCGCTATGCCAGGTTTGAATTCATCGGGCACAGGACTGAGTACCTCAGATAACAAATACTACGTCAATGCTACCCGTGCATCGGGTTTTTATGAAAACACCTGTTATGCCCAGGGCATGAATACAGGGGGCGTGGTGAACGGCACGGGTTATTGCATTGCGGACGGGAAATATTACATTCAAGGAATCGAACAGCCGGGGCTTGACGCGACAGGAACAGGCACAAATAGCGATACCGGAAAATACTACCAAGATGGGATCGTAGCCAACGGTGTTGTGGGTGGGCTGCTGTCAGCAGACCCTAACACAGTGCTACTTCTACACATGGACGGCCAAAACGGCTCTTCCACATTCTTAGATTCTTCGCCTTCTCCTAAAACACTGTCACCAAGTGGCAATGTCAGCATCAGCGGATCGCAATATAAGTTCGGGGGCGGTAGCGCTTCCTTTGACGGTAGCAGCTATTTGAACATTGACAGTCCAGGTGCTGAACTACAATTTACTGGACCTTTTACAATGGAAACACCCTCTGTGTCAGGATGGGTGAGACAGTTTAGTAGGATTTAATTAGTATACAATTGAGGGCGGGGAGGTACTCGAAATGATTGAGAATGCACCCGCAGAAAAGTTGTCTTCAATTGATCTTATACAGTTGGAGACCACCGGTAGGGACCCCGGCGAGCCACGTGAGTCGGGGCGCAGTGGAGCCAGTCGGAGCAATGAGGTGACGCCCAGGAAGACGAGGCGTCGATTCTCGGCGAAAGATAAACTGAGAATTCTTGAGGCTTCGGACCGGTGCAAGCTTCATGGAGAGCTAGGCGCGTTGTTGCGACGTGAGGGAATCTACTCAAATCAGCTCCAGACCTGGCGACAGCAGCGTGATGAGGGCCTGTTAGGCGCACTTCAGGAAAAGAAGCGTGGCCGCAAAGCTCTGCCGAGTGGTCCGCTTCTGAAGAAACTTCATGAATCTGAGAAACAGGTTCAACGACTGCAACGGCGGTTGCAAGAGGCAGAAAGCATCATCTCGTTCCAAAAAAAATTTCTGGCGATGTTTGGCGAAATCCCAACTGTCGCGGAAAACGAGCAGAAGTCTTGAGTACGGTGATGGAAATCGAAAAAGTTTCTTCGACGGTGAGGGCTTGCCAGTCACTGGGTGTGCCGCGGGCCACATACTATCGGCAACAACTGCCAAGATCGGCTGATGTTGCAACAACGCCTAAGCGTCCGGCTGGGGCCATCACTGAGGTTGAAAAGTCTGAGATTATGGCCGAGCTGACGAGTCCCAGGTTCTGCGATATAGCGGTGCCAGCGGTTTATACAACATTACTCGACGAAGGCCGGTATCTTTGCTCGATGAGTAGCATGTATCGCTTGCTACACGCCGCACAGATGATGACCGACCGGCGACGACAGGTGTTGCGGAAGCATCATCCAAGACCGGAGCTTTTGGCGCGAGGTCCCAATGAAGTATGGTCTTGGGACATCACCAAACTCAAAGGACCGGCGAAGTGGACGTACTTTTACTTGTACGTTATCTTGGATATCTTCAGCCGATACGTCGTCGGCTGGCTAGTGGCAGAGCGCGAAAACTCGGCTCTAGCGAAGGAACTGATTGAAGAATGCTGCAAACGTCAGAGCATCAAGGAAAACCAGCTGACGATCCATGCCGATCGTGGCTCGTCGATGAAGTCTAAGCCCGTGGCTCATCTACTGTCAGACCTTGGTGTCACTAAAAGTCACAGTCGTCCGCAGGTGAGCAATGATAATCCGTTTTCTGAGTCAAATTTCAAAACGCTCAAACATCGACCGGAGTTTCCTGAGCGATTCGGATCTATCGAAGATTCGAGGAATCACTGCCGCGATTTTTTCCCGTGGTACAACGACGAGCATCACCACAGCGGGATTGCGATGCTAACGCCATCGGATCTCCATTACGGCAGAGGACCTGCGATACTAGCCGAACGGCACCAGACCATGCTCAAGGCGTTTGCATCGAATCCCAATCGCTTTGGCGGCCGACCGCCCAAAATGATGGACTTGCCAACGGAGGTATGGATCAACAAACCGATAGCAAAGGGAGTGACTGGAATTGTAACGCTAGAATAATTTACGAAAGTGACTGTCTCATTTGACTTGAAAATTTCCGACATTCAAAGCAGGATTATTTGCAAATACTGAATTGATATCTACGCTGGTATTGTCGTTGTAAACATTAAGAGTACCAATAGAGATACTGCTAGCAGCATTAAAGCTTAATGTAGCGCCGCCATTAACAGTCAAAGTGTCGATTGATTTACCATAAAGAGCACTTTCCCAGGCATAGTTTTGTGAAGCTGTGGCACTTATATATCCCATGCGGTATGTCTTACCACTTTCCACAATTTCAATTTGCCCTAGTGAGTAAACCACAGACGAAATTGA
>Ga0214923_10006102_pt1 | contig 13687 bp, 9 predicted proteins | sample LL1510_MetaG_FD_177993 | JGI IMG/M metagenome (GOLD analysis project Ga0214923, IMG submission 177993) | Freshwater microbial communities from Lake Lanier, Atlanta, Georgia, United States - LL-1510 | ecosystem: Environmental > Aquatic > Freshwater > Lake | place: USA: Georgia | collected 2015-10-15 | reverse complement strand
CGTGGAAGGTGCCATTTTGGAAGTAAAAAAAGATTTTCCACAGTCATTATTCTGAGTTTTTCGTGTGCTATATTTGCGGCCCCATGAAAAAATTCCTTTGGCTGTCCATTTTGGCACTCACAGTTTTGGTTATTCCATCTTGCAAACCCAAGAATACTGAGAAAAAACCTCAAAAAGACTCGGTTGCCACTGTGGTAGATCAAAGGACTCCTTTGGATGCAAAGTGGACGGCTTTTGCTCGTTATATGGCGGGTGTTCACGACGATAACAACGATAGTTTAGAGAAGCGCGAATACTGGAAAATGCATGCCGCCAAGACGGATTTGCGTTGGAGATTGTTGATGCAAACGGTGGGTACACCTATAGCTACGTGGGTGACTGAAAAGAAGTATTTGTCGGCTAGTGCACCGAAAACCTTGTTATATCCTTTTGCAGGGGGTGATTTTTTCTATGCCAATTTGTTTTACCCCAACCGCGATACGGTGATTATGATTGGTTTGGAGCCAGTGGGTACTGGTTTTGAGGACTCCGCCGTGGCGCCAAAGCAAATGGAAGATTACCTAACCGTTTTGGATCGATGCATGTTCTATCCCCACAAGTTGGGATTCTTCCGTACCTTAAGTATGGATGATGATTTTTCTCATGAGTTGATGAACGGTACGTTGCATACATTCTTGTTTTACTTAGCCCGGAATGGTTTTGGAATTCATTATGTAGAGTATTTTTCATTGGATCAGAATGGAAATCAGATTGCAGTGGAGCCGGGTGCTGAACCAAAGGGTATCAAAATTGGTTACTCGGGCAAAGACGATAAGTCGGTGAAGCAATTGGTATACATCAGTCAAGACATAAGCAACACAGGAAATAAAAAAGCACCAGGAGTCATCAATTACTTAAAGCATCGCGGGTCTGTGGTGACATTCTTAAAGGCTGCAAGTTATTTGATGTATAAAGACTATTTCTCGGACATTGCTGGGGTAGTGACAGGTCAGTCCAAAATCATTCTTCAAGACGATTCAGGCATGCCGATGCAGGCGATGGTTGGCGCAGGATTTAACACCGAACTTTTGGGTGAATACAGCAAGACGATTCATTTGTTCGAGAATTATTTTCAGAAGGACATGCGCGATGAATATTTGGCGAAGAAGCCGGCCAAGTTGCCATTCACCATTGGATACAACGCGGAATTTGGCGAGTGTAACTTGCAGTTAGGCACCAAGAAATGAGCAATTTTGTCTGCTTCCATGCCATTTGGAATGAGATAAAATCTGCGAACGGCGAGGGTGTGGATGAGGCATTGATGTTGGAGCGGGCGGATATCGTCACTGCATTTTTGGGAGAGTTTCCATTTACACATTTTGAGACAGAGAGGGGTTGGGTAAAGGCGTTTGCCGACGAGAACGATATTTCTCCGGCGGAGTATATTGAAATTCAGGAGAGTGTTTCGGACTTTATCGATTCTTTTTCATGGAGCATTGTGGAGAGGGAGAATTGGAATGCGATGTGGGAGAAGAACTTTTTTAATCCCCTGTTGGTGGGAGATTTTTTTGTGCGGGCTCCATTTCACGAGCCGGCGCCCGAAGGGCGCCGCGCCATCACGATAGAACCGCGCATGAGCTTCGGAACGGGGCACCACGGTACTACGCGATTGATGCTTACGGCGTTGCAAGATTTGGGTGATACACTGCAGAATTCGAAAGTACTGGACATGGGCAGCGGGACAGGTATCTTGGCAATCGCAGCAGAAATGTTGGGTGCAACCGAAGTCCTGGGCGTGGAAATCGATGATTGGGTTGTAGACAACGCAAACGACAACCTAGTAATTAACCAAACCACCCGTACCAAAATGATCCTCGGTGATGTGAGAGCCATCAGCCAGATCCAAAACGGATACTACGATGTGGTTTTGGCCAACATCCACCGCGAAGTGCTCTTGGCGGATATGGCTGAATATCAAAGAGTGCTGAAGGCCTCTGGAAATCTTCTCCTCAGCGGCTTGAGAGAAGAAGATGTCCCCTTGATTTTGGAAAAATCGCAAAACATAAATTTAGTGTTGCAACAAACACAAATCATCGACGGTTGGGTGATGATGATGTTTGAAAATAAGTAATCTTTGCACCGATATTTGTTGCAATTTCGTAACTTCCCCTCCCTTGACAAGTGTAATTAAATTATTGCCCGATGCGGTAGCCAACCAGATTGCTGCAGGAGAAGTTGTGCAGCGTCCCGCCAATGCGGTAAAGGAATTATTAGAAAACAGTCTAGACGCTGGTGCTACAAAAATCACCCTGCTGGTGAAGGATGGTGGGAGTACTTTGATGCAAGTCATCGACAATGGCAAAGGGATGAGTGAAATGGATGCCCGTCTCTGTTGGGAAAGGCATGCCACTTCCAAGATTCGCAAAGCGGAAGACCTCTTTAAACTGGATACCTATGGATTTCGGGGTGAGGCGATGGCTTCTATTGCGGCCGTTTCGCAAGTAGAGATGAAAACGAGGAGGGTGGATGATGAAGTGGCGCAGTTTATTCGCATCGAAGGCAGTGAAGTACTAGAACAGCGGGTTGATGCGGCGCCCCAAGGCACAAATATCGCCATAAAAAATCTGTTTTATAATCTGCCAGCAAGACGGAATTTTCTCAAGTCCATTGCCGTAGAAACCAAGCACATCGTAGAGGAATTTTTGCGACAGGCCATGGCAAACCCAACCGTTGAGTTTGTATATCACAACAACGGATCATTGGTATATCATTTCAAATCGCAACCCCTGAAAGATCGGGTTTTGGAGGCGATGGGAAAGAAGTTAAATACGGAGATTTTAGAAGTTAAGGAAAATACCGATATCGTGGAAATTACCGGTTTTGTTGGGGCTCCTGGCTCTGCAAAGCGCACTCGAGGCGAACAGTTCTTTTTCATGAACGGTCGGTTTATTCGCAGCAATTACTTTCAACACGCCGTGAATGCTGCCTACGAAGGTTTGATTCCAAGTGATGAATTTCCTTTGTTCGCCTTGTATCTCAAAGTGGATCCGTCAAAAGTCGACGTCAACGTGCATCCCACCAAAACGGAGGTGAAATTTGAAGACGAAAAACACATTTATAATCTGGTAAAAGCCGCTGTTCGTAAGGCCTTGGGCAATTTTGTTGTACAGCCCTCGATATCACTGGGAGATTTTACGCACATGGGTGATTTTATCAATCAACCCTTATCGCCGCAGGGAAGTCCAAACAACCAACCATGGAAAACGGATCCTTCCTCATTTACCGAAAAACGCAATCCCAACTACAATCCCTTTGGTGAGCAAGGGGGCGGCGGTTATCAACGGTCCAGCAACCAAGATTGGCAAAAAGTACTGGGGTCGGTGGAACAAACGGGAATGCACACTTTGCAGCGAAACAGTGCATTCAATACGCAGTCATCTGATCTGTCTCGCCCAAACAATGAGTACAGCGATTCTGGGTTGAAAAATACAGGCGCAGAGCCAAATGCCCTCGTTCAAGGATTGTTTGCCTTGTCCGATGCCTATGTGGTTGTCAATCGGGGTGGGGCGCTAACCATCATCGACAAGAAATTGGCTCAGCAACATGTTTTCTATCACGATTATTTGAAGCAATTGCAAGCCCATGCCGGCCAAAGTCAGCATTTGCTTTTCCCTAGAACCGTTGAATTGCCACCCGCCCAAATTCCTGTGGTTTTGGAGTTGTTGCAAGAATTGCAATGGTTGGGGTTTGATATCAATCACTTTGGAGGTAATACATTGATTGTGAATGGATTGCCCGCTTTGCTGACACAAGGCGATGAGCAAAAACTCATTGAAAACCTCATCGAAGATTATCAAAATACCCAAGGGGATTTGAAATTGGGGAAATATGAGAGCATGGCATTGTCGATAGCAAGGCACGCGGTGATCCGCAGCGGAATGGGAAAGACCCAAGAGGAATTACAACAATTGGTGGTACGACTGTTTGCGTTGAGTAACCCATCGCATACATTTGATGGCAAACCCATTTTTATCGAATTGTCTGCCGCCTTCATTTACGATACTTTTCAGAACAAAAAACAAAGAACATGATTGCACAACTGCCTCCGGGGTTAAAGAATTTATTGATTATTATGGTGTTGGTGAGCTTTGCGCAAGTGGCTTTGCCAAAGACGGGCTTTGATGTGGAGACCTTATATCTGTTTTATCCCGACAGTGAATATTTCCGAATTTGGCAGTTGGTAACCCATATATTTTGTCATGGCGGCATAGGGCACCTGCTTTTCAATGGATTGGCATTGTTTTCTTTCGGGGCGATTGTAGAATATCGCTTGGGGACATCTCGATTTTTACAACTGTTTTTCGTGGCTGCCTTGGGCGCAGTATTGGTTCATTTTTCACAAATGGGATATACGCTGTTTTCTCATACAGGGACCCTTTTTCCTAACCATGCGGCGGGATTTGAAGCGGTTCCTTATGGTCCAATGATTGGTGCTTCGGGGGCGGTTTATGGGGTGATGGTTGCCTTCGCCTACCTATATCCGAATGAGTCACTCGTTTTCCTTTTTATTCCCTATCCGATCAAAGCCAAATACTTAGTTCCCATCATGGTGGGTTTGGATGTGCTTTTGGGGTTGGGAAGTTTCTCGGGCGACAACGTTGCTCACTTTGCGCATATTGGTGGTGCATTGACTGGATTTCTGTTGATTTTCGCTTGGCGTAAGATGGGAAAGGTTTTTTGAGATGATAAAAGACGCGCTCGATACATTTTTTGTGAGATGGTTTGGACCCAGTCGTTCTGCGGTACAGCAAATCATCGCAACCTGTGTATTGGTTTTTTTGTTGTCGTGGTTTCTCATTTTGATTACGCTTTATCCTGCATCGAATCGTGGGATTTCTCAAGCAATTTTGGATTGGCTAAAATTCAGTCCTTTTGAGCTTAGCAGAGGGTATAAATTTTTCAGCGCCTTCACTTACATGTTTCTCCATATTGATGTATGGCATCTCCTGGGGAATATGTTATGGCTCTATTTTGTGGGTTCCATTTTGGAAGACCTGGTAGGCAAGCAGCACCTGTGGAAATTGTTTATTTGGGGAGGACTTTTTGGTGCCTTGTTCGTCCAAATTTTTTATTCAGGCTTAGTTTTCATGGGGAATGAGGGTGTACTGTTTTTTCCTGAAAACACCTTGGGTGCCTCGGCGGGTGTATCTGCAGTGGTTCTGGCAACTGCGATTTTTACGCCGCGATATCGACTCTTTTTGTTTGGATTAATTGAGATTGAAATCCGATGGATTGTTTTGGTGAAAGTCTTATTGGATGTGATGGGTATTTTTGGAAACAACAACGCGGGCGGTTATGCGGCTCATTTGGGTGGTTTATTGTGGGGAACGCTCTATGCATACGGTGTATTGAAGGGTGATTTTTTGCAGTCAACAATGTTGGCGTTCTCGAACTTTAGCGATCGAATTGTATCGTTTTTTACCACAAAAAACAGGAAAAACCCTTCCATGAGGGTAAATAAATCAGCCAATTCTGTAGATTCGAAAAGTAGAAAATCCAATCATCCGTCGGAGGAAGTGGTGAATGAGATCTTAGACAAAATATCACAAGTGGGGTACAACAACCTCACCCAAAAGGAAAAGGAAACACTCTTCAAAGCCAGTCAAGACCAATGAAGCTGATCAACATCATCGCATTTCCTGCCACAGTGGTTTTGGCTATTTTGCTGATGTTATCGGGCATAGTCCCTACGATTTCTCCGGAAACCAATTCTTGGTTGCCCCTGTTGGGTTTGGCGTTTCCGGTATTTTTCGTTTTGATGGTTTTGGCATTTGTTTACTGGTTAATTCAAGCCAAATGGCGAAGTTTATTCGCACTTTCTTGTCTATTGTTGAATTTGGGGCAGGCGAGTTTATATATACAATGGAACGATTTGAGTGCCGAAAGTATAGAGTCAAGAAGAATCGCCGAGGAAGCAAAGGAGTCTGACGGTGGTGCTTCCGCCGAGTTCTTGAACCTGAACGCCAAGCTTTTGAAGGTAATGACTTACAATGCACAGTTATTTGGCTTATATCAAAGTGAGTCGTCGGTTGACATCGTAAATACGGAATACATGCCAGCGATGGACTCTTTTCTTCGGGTATTGAAAGCCGAAAACGCGGACGTTGTTTGTTTGCAAGAAGTATATGCTAAAGCGGGCGGATTGAAGGCGTTGGCGAGGTTTTTAAAGGCAGAGGGAGGATTTGATTACTCTCAAACGTATACCTTGAGCGATAGGCGACCTTACGGAATGATAATCCTAAGTAAGTATTTGATTAAGCGATGGAAACCATTGTCGTTGGGTCCAAACACGGGCAACATGGCGATGTGGGTGGATATTGTGATTCCATCGGAGTATAAATTCTTACGGGATGCTAGAATCCGGGTTTACAATCTGCATCTGCAGTCCTTTCGATTTGCGAAAAAAGATTACGAAGTGATGCAAAAGCAAACGCAGCAGAAGGAAATCGACATGGAAGGATCAAAAGGAATCATTACACGATTGAGATTGGGTTACAAGCGAAGAGCGGAGCAAGTTGGAATTGTAAAGCAGAGCATATTGGATTGTGATTTCCCCAAATTGATCTGTGGAGATTTTAATGATATTCCGGTTAGTTACAGCTACCGCCAGCTCAGCGCAGGGATGAGGGATGCATTTGTTGAGGCGGGTCGCGGTGTGGAAACGACATACAAGGGTTCTATGCCAAGTTTTAGAATTGATTACATTTTGTTCGACAATCCGATGAGGGCTGTGAGTTATCATAGCATCAAAGAGGTACCATCGGATCATAAACTCGTTGTATCGGAACTGCAGGTTGGCGAATTATTTCATCGCTGATAGGGTTGTCGTTAACCAAAAAAAACCACAATTTGTGAACTTTATCCGCCCTTTAAGGAAACCCCTCAATTGAATGAGTTTGGGTTGTATATTTGTAGTTTAAACTTATGCCATACTTTTTTACTTCAGAATCCGTGTCGGAAGGACACCCAGACAAAGTAGCTGACCAAATTTCAGACGCGTTGATCGACCATTTTTTGGCTTACGACCCAAGCAGTAAAGTGGCCTGTGAGACTTTGGTAACCACCGGGCAAGTTGTTTTGGCCGGAGAGGTAAAGTCAAACGCTTACTTAGATGTTCAAAAAATCGCGCGTGATGTAATCGCAAAAATTGGTTACACCAAGAGTGAGTATATGTTTGATTCCAACAGTTGTGGAATCTTGAGTGCAATTCATGAGCAAAGTGCAGATATCAACCAAGGTGTTGAGCGTGCAAATCCTGAAGATCAGGGTGCGGGCGACCAAGGTATGATGTTCGGTTATGCGAACAATGAGACGGATACATTGATGCCATTGCCATTGATGTTGGCTCACCTTTTATTGGAAGAATTGGCTGCAATGCGCAGAGAAGGAAATGTGATTGGCTATTTGCGTCCCGATGCGAAAAGTCAGGTTACAATCCAATATTCGGATGATCATAAGCCGATGAATATTGATACCATTGTGATTTCTACCCAGCACGACGATTTCGACCAGGACGAGGCGATGTTGAAGAAGATTCACAACGATTTGGTGAATTTGTTGATCCCACGGGTGAAGGCCAAGTTGCCAGCGCACATCCAAGCTTTGTTCGGAAGCGACATTAAATATCATATCAATCCAACAGGAAAGTTTGTGATTGGTGGACCACACGGCGATACAGGATTAACAGGTCGTAAGATCATTGTTGATACATATGGTGGTCGTGGAGCGCACGGCGGTGGCGCGTTTTCTGGAAAAGATCCTAGCAAGGTAGACCGTTCAGCGGCCTATGCAACCCGTCATATCGCCAAGAATTTGGTAGCGGCTGGTGTTTGCGACCAAGCTTTGGTTCAGGTGAGTTATGCGATTGGCGTTGCGGAGCCAGTAGGGTTGTTTGTTGACACTTATGGTACGGCGAAAGTTTCAATGACAGATGGCGAGATTGCTGCGAAAATTTTGGCTATGCCTGAATTTAGTTTGCGTCCTTACCACATTGAGCAGCGTTTCCAATTGCGTACTCCTATTTACCTAGAAACTGCGGCTTACGGACATATGGGTCGTGAGTGCAAAACAGTAGATAAAGTGTTTAACGCTGGAAAGCCAAACGAGTTAAAGGTTTCGGTAAAATTGTTCCCTTGGGAAGAAACCAATGCTGTGGGCGCTGTAAAGTCGGTTTTTGGTCTATAAACCAGCCGAAAGAATTTACAATTAATCAATCTAAACCATGTGTGGAATCGTAGCCTATATCGGAAATAAACAGGCGTATGAAATTGTCATCAAGGGCCTTAAACGCTTAGAGTATCGAGGATACGATAGTGCGGGAGTGGCGTTGTTGGATAGTGAAATGCGCGTTTTCAAGAAACAGGGTAAGGTTTCAAACTTGGAAGAGGCGGCGGCCGGTCATGACACTACGGGTACCATAGGGATGGGACATACCCGTTGGGCCACGCATGGTGAACCCAATGATAGAAACTCACATCCACATTTGAGTGAGAGTGGGGAATTGGCGATTATTCACAATGGAATCATTGAGAATTATGCGACCTTGAAAGAGGGTATGATTCAACGTGGGCATACGTTTCATTCGGATACTGACACAGAGGTGTTGGCGCATTTGATTGAAGATGTTATGTTGAATTCGGGTTTGCCTTTGGCAGATGCCGTTAGATCCGCGTTAAAGCAAGTGGTGGGCGCTTATGCAATTGTGATTTTGAGTAAAAATCATCCTGAACATTTGATTGCTGCAAGGAAAGGAAGTCCTTTGGTTGTGGGATTGGGTCACGATAGGGGAGAATTTTTCTTTGCTTCTGATGCAACACCCATTGTGGAATATACCAACAAGGTGATTTATTTAAAAGATGGCGAAGTTGCGATCGTTGAGAATAAAGAATTGATTGTAAAGAGCATCGAAAATGTAGTTCAGGTGCCTTATGTGCAGGAGTTGGAGTTGAGTTTGGAGCAATTGGAAAAGGGCGGATATCCTCACTTTATGTTGAAGGAGATTTACGAACAGCCTCGTTCTATTTTTGATAGTTTTAGAGGTCGTTTCGATTCTAATACTGGCCAAATTCACATGCGGTCCATGGAGGATTATGCGGAGCGTTTGAAGGAAATCAAGCGATTGATTTTGATTGGCTGTGGAACGAGTTGGCATGCTGGATTGGTAGCGGAGTATTTATTTGAAGATTTGGCACGTGTGCCTGTGGAAGTGGAATATGCATCTGAGTTTAGGTATCGCAATCCTGTATTGTATGCCGATGATTTGGTAATAGCCATTTCTCAGAGTGGTGAAACTGCAGATTCTTTGGCGGCAATGGATTTGGCCAAACGCAAAGGGGCGAGTGTATTTGGCGTTTGTAATGTGGTGGGTTCGAGCATTCCTCGTTTAAGTGATGCCGGTGCTTATACGCATGCAGGGCCTGAAATAGGGGTTGCAAGTACGAAGGCATTTACGGCTCAAGTAACGGTATTGGCATTGATGGCGGTGGGTATGGCAAAGTTGCGCGGTACAATGAATTTGGTAGCAATCAAATCGTTTTATGAGGAAATGGAAGCCATTCCAGAGAAGATTGAAAAGGCATTGTTGTTGAACAATCAGATGATCGAATTGGCGTCGAAATATAAAGATGCCAGAAACTTCTTGTATTTGGGTAGAGGATATAACTTCCCTGTGGCATTAGAAGGTGCTTTGAAATTGAAAGAGATCAGTTACATACATGCGGAGGGTTATCCTGCAGCGGAAATGAAACACGGTCCGATTGCATTGATTGATGAAGAGATGCCAGTGGTTGTGATTGCGACCAATTCAGAACATTATGAAAAGGTAGTAAGCAACATCCAGGAGGTAAAGGCTAGAAAAGGGATAGTAATTGCTATTGTGAGCGAAGGAAATCGCGATTTGGATAAGATGGTTGACCATGTGATAGAAGTTCCTGAAACCATTGAACCCTTGAGTCCTTTGATCAACACTGTGCCATTGCAATTGCTGAGTTATCACATCGCTGTGATGCGTGGTTGCAATGTGGATCAGCCTCGCAATTTGGCCAAATCGGTAACCGTGGAGTAAAGCGTTCCACCTAAATCTGGTTCCCCTTTATTTACTGATATTTTAGAGGATCTGAAATACTTATTCTTCCCCAATCTTCAATTTTATTGATCAGGGATTTAATCTCTGTAACTCACGCATAGAGCTTAATTGTTATCGCCAAACGTTGTTATAGCGGTCGTATCCTTGTATGTTGATTTTAAATCCAATACGTGGCTTTTCGAAGATATTGGAATAGCCAGCAGTTAAGTAATAACCAATTTTATATCGTTCACGCACAATGCGAAAGGCTTTGTCAATGCCAATAAATCCCTCGTAATAGAACATGTTTCTTCGTTCTGGTGCATAGAGGAAATTGGCTCCAGCGCGTTCGGTTATTTTTAGCAATTTCAGGAAGGGGATTTTATTAACTAAGCTACCATTGAATTCATGGAGGTAGTGGAGTTCAACAAAGCGGTGAAAGGTTTTAAATGTGGAATCCAATTGTTGGAAATTGTACAGGGGTGAGCTGAAAATCCCGGGGTAGCCCCGTCTCTGGTATCGGTAATCCATCACACTTACGTTTTTTTGGCTTAAAAAGGCGCCGCTGTTGGCAATGATGGTGGATTTTCCCGAAAGCCCCAAGGGTATTTCTTGCTCTATGCGGTATTCCAAATATTTGAAATCTATTTTGCTGCCAAAAATCCCAGGGATGGCCTGCCTGTAATTCACGCTAAACGTGGGCCAGTTGGATCCGAGCACAATTTTTTGTCGGGGCTCCAGGATGTATCGTTGAAACGGCGTATAACTCAATCCAATTTCATTGTTAAAGGTGTAAGAGGAGGCGAATTTTAGGGGTACATTGTTTTCGAAAAGACTGTCGCCAGCGGCGCTAAAATGGAAGTTTTCGATGCTGCTCCTATAGGCCAATCGTCCCTGAATCCGGAGGTATAATCCATTCACCAATTCTTGTCGGTGAGCCCCCAGAATACTCTTTTCAACATAAATGTTATCCCGCCTAAAAACATCCAGATAGGCAGCATTGGGGTTGATAAATCCAAATTGCTTACCGACAACGATATTATATCGCTTTCTTTTGATCGGATTGTAAAGATGACCAAAGCTCACGGTTCCTTGAACATCATTGTTGTTGATGCCAAAAGATAAATTCTGGTTAAATTCCAATTCCTCCTTGTTCGGCAGTGTTTTTTTGATGGCACACATCAACCCTGCTCTTGGTCCGCCCGGCCACCAAGGTTGGTAACCTGTCCACAATGGGGCAAACTGCATTTCCAGCCCTTTTTTTCTGTCTTTGTAACCTTGACCTTCAATTACAAGAGATTTGAATGTCACTTTATTGATTTTGGATTCAATTGAGTCCAAGTATTTGTCTGACGTTTGTACTCTTCTTATACTGTCGGTTCGATTGATGAACTTGATTTCGTTGTTGTTCAGAGGTATACTACGTTGTGTTTTCCAATAACTTGAATCCCTTTCATAAGCCTCTTGCGTTGTTTTGCTGATTTCCATACCGAAGTGGTTTTTTGGAAAAGCCCGAAGAACTTTGATGTCTTTATATCGCACAAAAGTGGTTGCTTTTTCTGTTGAGGAACCCATTTTGGCAACGTAATTGAATCGTTGGGAATCAATCAATAAATGCAATGAATCATCCAATTTGTAATATTGATTGATCTGCATTTCGTCGTATTCCCCCATCAAGTGTTTGGGGAATTTGAGCAGTGATTTATATACCCAAAAAGCGGAGTCTACGATGTGCAGCTCCCCTGTAAAAGTGGCGTTGGCCGTTTGTCTGCTATTTACGCCGATACGCAAAATTCTGCCATAAGTGGAATCTTGATAGCTCCCCAAATATCGAAATCGATAGGCCAAGAGAGCGGAGTTGGAAAGGGGCGACATGATGGGCATGCCTGAGAGAGCCGGGGCGTGGATGAGGTTTTGATACAAATTGAAATCGCCATCGGTTGTTGTTAAATAAAACAGACCAACCAAATCATCACGTGATCCAATTTTGGTTACACCGTCGCGAATCTCTTTGATTTTTCCGTCTGTTGTAGCATCTCTTTGCATCACGATTTCCACGAATGCCTTGGCAATTGGACCTGTATCATGGGCCACGTCGGGGAACTTCGATTTTTCTGGAATATTTGAAGAGGAAAGCGAGGAGGGGTCGGACTCCGCGGGTAAGCTTTTGGGTGCTTTTGACTTGTTTTTATTGGTATTTATTTGAAATGCTTTGATATATAGCGTAGCACTTTGGTTTGGAATCTGATTGTGCCAATATTCGCGTTGTTCAATGGTCTTTCGCATGTATTCCGGCCCTGGATCCTTGTATTCTTTATGGATTTCTACAACCCCGATTTTTTCTGTTTGATGCGATAAACGAATATTGAGCGTGTCGTTTTGATTCTGTTTTACAATCAAAGGGATTTCAACGGAATTGAAATTGGGGTGAGAGAATATTAAATTGTAAGATCCGGGTTCCAATCGAAGGTCAAAATAGCCGTCCAATCGGGTTTGTCCCATTTTTGCTCCGTTGCGATTAAAAATCTGAACCACTGGGATAGGGGAAGAAGCCGTATCTACCACTATGCCAACGATATAACTGCCGTTTCTTTTTTGTGCTTGTATTGGGGTAAACTGAAATCCCAAAAACAAAATCAATAAGATGTGTAGCAGCGATTTTTTTCTCAGCATCACTTGGTTTTTTTGTTCTTCTTTTTTGATTTCTCGCCTTTGGGATAGGGCAACTCTGGGATACTCACAGTATGTGGAGGGAGGAACAATTTTTCTGCGGGTTTGTTTTGCATATCCCATACAAATCCCTTGAGTTTGCTGTCAACCGCGGGCAGTTGATCGATGGGATAGAGCGTGCCCACAGGTTTTTCGTAAAAGGTAATTTGATCGATTTTCCCTTTTTGAAATCCGATTTTCATGCTTTTGCAGGTGACTGTATTGGCCGACTCTAACGTGTCTGCATTCCGTAAAAAATAGATGCTTTGGGCATTGCCTACGACCCGAACCTTTTCCATTTTTTGATTTGCATCCATCCACTGGTGAATCGAATCGCCTTGAATTTGGGAGAAATGAATGCTATCTTCTTGGATGGCTACAAAACCATGTTTAAAACTCTTGAGTTCTTTCACTTTTTGGGCCACTACCCGCATTTCAATGGAATCGCCGCTCACTCGAGAAACACTATCGTACAACACAGGTTTGCCGCTGAAATAAAATGTAGAATCGCTGCGCTTGGAAGTAAGTTTATTGCATTTTCCACTGGTGGTTTCTTGCGAAAATGCGACATTATAAGTTGCAGTGAGAGCCACAGGTTGTGTTGAGTCACTGTTGTATGCCAATGTATCTGCTTTAAGTTTAAAAGGCTTTTTGGCATCGCCTTGATACGCTAGTGCTTGGTTCCATACCTTGATGGATTTTGCCAAACCATTGTATTGCGCATGCTTCCCCCATACTTTCCATTGATCAATGCTGTCCTGAATGTAGACATTTCCATGCGCCATTCCCACCTGACTGATTTTATTGAAATATAGGGTATCACAAACCACCGTTTTTCCTTGATCGAACAGTGCCACCTGGCCAAAAAACTCGCCT
>Ga0214923_10006101_pt1 | contig 13687 bp, 18 predicted proteins | sample LL1510_MetaG_FD_177993 | JGI IMG/M metagenome (GOLD analysis project Ga0214923, IMG submission 177993) | Freshwater microbial communities from Lake Lanier, Atlanta, Georgia, United States - LL-1510 | ecosystem: Environmental > Aquatic > Freshwater > Lake | place: USA: Georgia | collected... | reverse complement strand
TGTTGATATGGCTTCTGAGATGGTGAAATTCACCAAGAGCCAAATCCTGCAGCAAGCTGGCACCGCTATGCTCGCGCAGGCCAACCAGGCGCCTCAAAGCGTTCTGTCGCTGCTCAAGTAAAACTCCGTTCCACGGACAGCCGCACAATCGAACCCGGTCACTCCCCACGGTGGCCGGGTTCTCTTGTTTTCTTCCTAGACAGTATGAGAGACATTTTTTCTCTCTCTTCTTCTGTACACAAATGCAAGCACCTCGGCTACAGCAACATACAAATCGGCAGGAATCCAATCACCGGGTTTGCACATAGAGTACAGAGAACGCGCCAAGGGTGGGTTCTCGACTATTTCAACACCCGCCTCTTTAGCCTTCTCCCTGATGTCTTTTGCTACTAGATCCACCCCGGAAGCGATAACCTTTGGAGCAGGCTCACCGCTTTGGTAAGCAAGAGCAACAGCATAGTGGGTAGGGTTGGTGATAACAACATCAGCCTCGGGCACTTGAGCCATCATCCGCCTTCTCGTTGCTTCCATCTGTCTTTGTTTGATAGCTCTCTTCATCTCGGCCGACATGTCTTGCTGCTTCATCTCCTGCTTGACTTCTTCTTTAGTCATTTTTAATTCCCGGTTAGTGGAGTAGCGTTGGAAAAGATAATCAGCTATGGCTAGAACCATATACGTAAGTCCGATCATTAAAAGCAGCTGCATACATATTCCACCTACTGTCTGCAGAATTTCAGCAGCACTGGCCCCAATCATTCTAGCCAGACGATCTTTTTGTGGCCATAGAACAAAATAGGAAATAGCGCCAATAACAATAATCTTGAAAAGCTCTTTAAATACCTCAACAAGCCCCCTGTACCCCAAGAGGCGCTTGATACCTTCCAGAGGATTAATCTTTTTGATGTCAGGCTTTATTGCTTCCCAGGCAATGTTGAATCTGGTTTGCAGTAAGCTGGCCGCTATACCTAGTGAGCCAACAGCCAAAGCTGGTATCAGAAGCAAAGGAGCAGACTGTATAAAGAAACTAGATACAAGAGACATTACACCGGATACCGAATCTGGTCCCTGGTCCACGGATTGCAAACCTCTGCTTAAGACACCTTCATATCCCTCCAGTAGCCTGCCAGCCCCAAAGGAGAATAAGCCAAATAAACCTAGAAACCCAAGTCCAACCGCAGCTTCCTTGGAAAACGGAATTTGTCCGCGCTTTCTAGCTTCGCTTAATCGTTTGCTAGTTGGTTCCTCTGTACGATCCTCACCAGCCATCAGCCACCTCCTAGCACCATTCGACTCATGTGCATGACGGTGTTAGTCAATAAAGGCACCATCCAAGGTAAAGTAGCTATGATAAAAAGTATGGCCACAGCAATTTTCACCGGAAATTCAAGGGCAATCACTTGAGTTTGAGGTGCTGCCCGGGAAATAAGACCAAAAGCAAAATCAGTGAGGAACAGGGCTATCATAGGAGGGGCCATTGCACCTAAGCCGACGACAAAGACACTAGTAATTACCTTAAGAGCCAATTGAAGCAGGTCCGAGCTGGGAGGCATCTGATCCAAGGGGAGATTATGAAAAGAACCAGATATGGTTGCTATTAATATCTCCTCTCCACCTAAAGTAATAAAAATTACTGCCGCTAGCAAAACATACATTTGCTGCAATAGTGCGCTTTGATTTCCGTACTGCGGGTCGATGACACCGCCGTAAGAAAATCCTGTGCTAAGGTCAAGATACGCCCCAGCAAGAGACCAAGCCGCAACTACAACTCCCATAGCCAGACCAATAGCAAGGCCTATAATAATCTCTTTAACCATAAGTAAAGTAACCAGCCCTATTGGCGCAGCTGAAAGTCCAGTAGAAGGGGTAACGACAGATACCAGCATCAGAGAAACAAATACCGCAAGGATTGCCTTGGCCCTCAAAGGAACATTTTTACCAGCAATAGCGGGAGCCAGAGCAAATGCTGCCCCTACCCTGCCTAGAATTAAAACAAAGGTAATAATCTCAGCAGTGCTAGGAATAGGAATTTGCGCTGAAATCAGTGCAAAGCTCATTTACCTTTAACCACCTGAGGGATATTTTTGATTAGCTCATGAGTATAGCTCACCATGTTTGATAGCATCCACGGACCAGCAAGGGCAATAACTATCACTGCAGCGATGATCTTGGGAATAAATTGCAAGGTGAATTCCTGCAGCTGGGTTGCTGCTTGTATAATAGACACTACTAGGCCAACTACCAGTCCAGCCAGAAGGAATGGGCCAGCTAGCTTGAAGCCGAGCACAAGGGCGTCTGCCACTAATTTCATTACAATTTGCGTATTCATGATGTATTAAAAGAGTTAACTATGCTTTGGAACAACAATGCCCACCCATCTACCAGCACAAACAGCAGAAGCTTGAAGGGTAGGGAAATCAAGGGCGGAGGCAGCATCATCATACCAACAGATAAAAGGGTGGATGCTACTACCAGGTCAATAACCAAGAAGGGCAGGAATAGCATAAAGCCTATCTGGAAGGCGGTCTGAAGCTCAGAAGTAATGAAAGCTGGTATAAGAACAGTAGTAGGAACTTGCTCTTTGGTTGTCGGAATCTTCTTAGGCTTACTCAGCTTAACGAAAAGGGCCAAGTCGCTAGGACGAGTCTGAGCAAACATAAACTTACGGATTGGCTGCTGGGCCTGGTTTAGAGCAGTGGTAAATGAAATCTTCTTGTCCAGGTAAGGCTGAAAAGCTTCATCTTTTACAGCGTTTACTGTTGGAGTCATCACAAACAGGGTTAAGAAAAGAGCTATGCCAACCAACACCTGTGTCGGAGGAGTGCTGGGCGTGCCTAAAGCTTGTCTTACAAAAGACAGCACAATCAGAATTCGTGGAAAGGCGGTCATAGCAAAAACCAAGCCGGGAATAACCGCCAAAAACAGAAACAGAACCAGTAGCTGGACGGGTGTTGTTGGCTGGTCGGTGACTGTAACGCTTCCTGCCGCAGAAGCACTGGAAGGGAAAGCTGCAGAAGTAACAATTATCAAGGAGAGAACCTTTTTCATTCTGACTCTCTCTCGTCATCCAGTAATTGGTCCACAGTTAAAATAGATGGCCCATCAAGAAGTTCATCCACTTTAGCTGGCTGAGCTTCGGCAATGATACTATCAATATCTATGGGCTCACCTGCAGGCCTGCTGCGTCTGCGCTTTAACTCATTGAACACGGACACAATGCTCTGCGAACTTGGGTTAATAGAAGTGGTTAGCCCATCTCTTTGTGCTTCTTCTAGACTCATTTCCTTCAGGAGGGTGGCGCCCTGTGACGTTCGGCTTACTGCAGATACAGTATCTCCTAATTTCAGAACATATACGGTCATGTCTCGGTCTATCTCTGTTCGGGAAAGCACTTCGACAGCAGCTGAGTTTTTGATTCCGCCGCTGCTTTTGCGGTTCCAGACCCTTAGCGCCTTATAAACAAGCCAAATCACCAAAACCGTAATGCCCAGAGCAAAGATCATTTGCAGAATCATTCCCCCCGAATCAATGCGAGGGGTATTCTCCCCAGTGGGCTTGGGTAAGTTGAGTTTATTGTCCTGAGCAGCCACGCTGGAAGACGGAGCTATCAAGAACATAGCAAAAGTTGTTATTATGGCAGTTTTGGGCGCTCGCATCTTATAACAAACTATGCTGGATTTCAATCTCCAGAACCACAGTTCGACTAATCTAATCTACCGCGAAGCTTAGCTGACAATAACATCAGTGATAAGAACTGCTTTTACCTTGGCATCCGTTTGCTTTTCCAGATTAGCTTTTAGCTCTACCAGGAGACCTTTTCTTTGATTTGGGTCTTGTAGCTGCGCCGCAGAAGATTCCATCAAAGTTGATGTAATTACAGACCGGATCGCTGCATTTTGAGGGTGCGCCGGAATCGGCCCGCCTCCTTCTGCAGCTGCTGCAAGAGCTGCAGCAGGATCTTTTTCATCAAGCAGTAGAGCAATGTTTACTTTAGCGATCTGGCCTCCTGAAAGATTGATCATGAACTCCTTATCAAGAGGCAGCAAGACCCCCTCGATGTTCTTTTTTTCCTTGACAGGAGGAGCTCCTCCTGTTAGGACAAACTTGTAAACGCCTCCGGCGACCACCAACAGTCCGACTACGATAACGATAATACGCTTATTCATTACTCCTCATCTCCACTATGAAGGACTTTAGTGTCGCTAAATAGGGAAGAACGCCAGTTGCGCACCAGCTCGACTATTTCAGTAGGTTGTTCCTTCACGTATACCTCTTGACCAGTAATAAGGTGAACGATAGTGTCAGGCCTTGCCTCCACAGTGATAATCAACTCTGGATTGAGGTAAAACGGTTCGCTTTCTTTTCCAAATTTGTGAAGCAATATCATATAAACTCATCTTATACGATAGACACCTCCTAATTCAGGCTTTTCATTATATAACCCCTGCGTGGCTATTATTGAAATAGCAGAAAGGCCGCCCCTGATACTTCTGGGGCGACCTTTTGCTTTGTTTGGAATGGGAGGGACCCGAGTATCCTTCGGGTTCCACAAGCGCGCTAAACTTAGCGCTTCATCGATACCAGCGTCTGCAGCATATCATCCGCAGTCGAAATGGTACGAGAATTCACTTGGAATCCGCGTTGAGCTTTAATCATCTCAGCGAATTCAAAAGAAATGTCCACATTGGAGCCTTCCAAAGCTCTAGACACAATAGAGCCAATTCCGTTCTGGGTTGCAGTGTCAACCATAGCAGTGCCTGAGCTTTGGCTTGCCTGCCACAAGTTACCAGAGACCCTTTCAAGGCCCTGGGGATTAGGGAACTTAGCCATTGTTACATATCCCGCATAAGCAGTCTCCCCTGTTTTTACCAGAGGATCGTATAATGCGTTTGTGGGGTCGTTATGGGGGTCAGTGGGGTCTGGATAGGTAGTGGTATCCAGGATATCAGCACCGGTAATATAAGCAACAAGTCCGTTCTGATCGATATTCACTGATCGAGCAGAGGTAGGAATGTTGATGATGCCGGGCACCGGCTGACCATTTACCAGGGTCTTGGCGGTTGAGTTTGGAGCAACCGCCCAGCCAATCAGGTAATATCCGTCCTGGTTAACGATATCACCAGTTTCTGTGGTGGTGAAGTTGCCGGCGCGGGTATATTCAATACCTGACTCGGGATTCTCTTTGGGCTTACCAACTCGGAAAAACCCGTCTCCCTGGATCGCCATATCAAATGGGTTTCCGGTTGTCGTGATAGGTCCTTGTCCCATCTGGTTATCGATTGAACCTACTTCGACACCTAGGCCTACCTGCTGACCATTTACTGAACCAAGAACGGTACCCGCTCCACCAGAGTTTTTGAGGGTCTGGTTAAAGGCATCCTTAAACGAGAACCTACTGCTTTTATAAGCCATTGTATTTACATTGGCAATGTCATTAGATACTGCGTCCAGATACGCCTGGTGGGTGCGTAAGCCAGAAACAGCAGCTGAGAATGAGCGCATCATAGTTGATCTGCATCTCCTTGTTGAGGGTTTAGATTTGCATCCATTGCATAAATGAAACGCTCCATCGTTTCCGTTCGGCTTGCCTCCCCGAGGGTCCAGCAAGCAGCTTCTAATTGACTCATGCGATCACCGCCGAATCAATATTAGTGAAGATTTGTTCTTTCATTTGACTGCGGTCAATAGCAGTTACCACAGTGCGGGCTGGAACTGCGACCACAAAAGCAAGGTCATCAACCAGAACCGCTGCAGATCGACTTCCCTTTTGCGCGGCTAGCTCTGCCCCGCTGGTTAGCCTGTCCAGCTGCTCAACAGTGGGCTGAAGCTCTCTGCGCTCGACTCTGGCTAGCGCATGTCTCGAAAACCGAAGAGAACCGGGCTGACTTAGTTGCTCCAGGATAGAGCGAAACTCTGTTCCACTGGAACCAGGGGTCGCTTCTGAAGGACGAGCAACAGGCTTGGCTCCCTGCAAAGGATCGCTCTGCCTGGTAGGCACAATGCCACTGATGCGAGGATCGTCGCTCATGCCTTAACCTCGGTTACGTCAGTAACGTTAACAAGCTTGTCATCCACCTTAAGTAGGATCTTTCCATCCTGCACAACAACACCGGAGCACGTGCCCTTAATGATACTAGTTGAGCCGTCACGTCCAACACTGTTGTAAGACACTTGCTTGCCAATCATTTGAACACCCTGGCCCATTTGAGAGTAAAACATGTTTTGGGTGTTAGCCTGGGCAAGATTAGTCATCTGCTCTAAGCTTGAAAACTGAGCCATTTGGCCGATAAAATCTTGATTATCCTTGGGGGCCAGAGGATCCTGGTACTTCAGTTGAGCAGTCAGTAGCTTTAAGAATGCGTCTTTACCTAACTGGCTGTTAAGGGCGCTTGTAGAGTTCTGGTTGGCTGCCCGGTTTGAGGTTGTTGTAATGTTAGAAATAGTAGACATTGTATTAAGGCTCCTTATTAGATGATTAAGTCCAGTTGCGCGCCGCCTCTAATGAGAGAACTGACTGGAAGGGTTTGAATGGTTTCGACAGCCCCATCGCTTGTTGAGCTACCTATAGAAATATCTGCCTTTTGACCTTGCCCCGAAGGGGCGCGGTTAGAAGACTGGTCATTGTAAGACTGCATTTGCATATCGCCAAGCTGAATTCCCGCTGATTCAAGAGCAGTGCGCAGATGGTCGATTTCACTGGTGAGCGAAAGGAGAGCCTGCGGGTCAGCGGTAATAATCCCTTGCAGGACTCCATTGGAGTCAACAGAAAGCTGTACCTGAACAGAGCCAAGGCTCTCAGGGTGCAGAATCATTTCTGCCTTACTTCCGCCCTGAGAAGATGTTTGGATGATAAGGTTTGCTACCTGGGAAACTACACCGCTCTGAGGGGCTGATGACTGCTGAATCACCAAAGCAGGGCGTACAGCAGAAGATTGGGAAGCAACTTGAGACGTAATCGAAGTCTGTGGCGAAGATGCTTGTGAAGCATTCTTTTGTTCCTGCCGCTGCTCGGCTTGAGCTTTTGCAGATACTGCATTACTAATTGAACGTTCGCCCTGTGGAGCATTAACCGTTTCAGGCTGTTTGTTTACTACTGTATTGGTATGAGCTTTTTGTTTATCTGCATTACCAATCAGTGGTTGAGATGATTCACCCTTTGAAGTTTTAGGGTGGGCGTTAACTTTTGAAGCAGCCGCTACATCAAAAGCGCGCCCACCCAACACCTGAGTAGGTGTTTGATGAATCATACCGAAAGGGGCCACCAAAGCAAGAGGGGCTTCAACAGCGGAGCGTTTACGAGGAGCATCGCCGCTGGGCTCTTGTTTTTGGCCTTCCGCTGGTGCGGTCCGGGCCGGTTGATTGTTTTTCCGTGCTTCCTTGGTCTTGTGAGCTTGAGCTTTAATAAATTCTGCGAAGTTTTCTTGTGGGTGAGGGTTCTTCGCAGAACTTTTATGTGCTTTGGTCCCAATCTGACCTTGGAGCGACGGCAACATTATTCCTGCCATCGTTTCCTTTCGAATATGACTGTCACCATACTTTGCCAGCCAAGAAACAAATATGACAACTCAAACGGCTTTTTCCGTTAAAAAGTTTTCAGACCTTTGAGCGCTTACCGTTTTGGTCGTATATAGTTCTCCCGACAAGGCTAGAGCGGGGGCCTTCCCACTCAAGAAGAAAGCTATGGAATTTAATCTGAGAGGGAAGATAAGATTGATGCGTCCACTGGATATCTTCTCGTCCGTTGAAAAATTGGCCTACGGTGGGATCTATCAGTTGATCTTCTATTTCCAACCAGGTATGACTACCCCAATAAAAAATCTCCTCATCTTCCTCGCCCTCTTCGACCATTGCCTCCAAATCTTCTATTGTGGTGCCAGGAAGCAAATCATCAAAATACAACCCTCCTATCATCTTGACGTCTATTCCTTGCTCATGGAGCTTATGGGCAAGCAAGGAGCAATAATCAGCGCAGCGCCCATCAAACCCAGCTAGTGGCTTTGTTTTAAATACTTCATTGTGCACCTCAGGCACAGCATCTAACAAAGCAGCCTGTGCCTGCGGAGATAGCTTACCTAAGTCCCCTCCCCATCCAGTAAGCAGGTATTCCCAGGTCACATCATCTACGGCTTCTACTAATTGAACGCTAGCTAGGTAGCGAGGCCTGCATAAAGAAAACCGAAAAGGATGATTCAGCATTCCGCCTAATCCAGAAGAATCGCATGGTTGATCTCCACCTTTGCCCATAAGAGCAGTATAACAAACCCCATAAACCGCTTGCCAGCCTAAGGCCTGGGAGAGACACCAAGCTCTGCGCAGATCTTCTTGACATAAGCTTGAGTTTCCTTGTACGGAGGGATACCTCCATACTTAGCTACGGCGCCGGGGCCAGCATTGTAAGCAGCGAGTGACAAGGGGATATTGCCTTTGTACTTTTTAAGATAACCAGCTAGTTCTGCTACTCCGGCAAAAACATTGGCCCTGTTATCTGTTCTAACTTGTTGAGCCGTAAATCCACTTTGTTCTTTGACATACTGAGGCATGACTTGCATCAAACCTACTGCCCCTGCGCTAGAACCCGAACCAGGATTAAAATCTGATTCAGCACGCATTACCGCACGAATCAAGTTTTTATCCACTCGGTACTTACCAGAAGCTTCCGCAATCAATTTTTCAACCCAAGCAGGACCAGGTGAACCAGCTTTAGTGTTACCTGTAATACCAGTAGCAATAGAGCCAGACTGCACTTTTTGCATAACAGTATCAAAGACTGAATCAGCGGGGGCTGTAGAAGCAGCCGAGCTGCTGGGCTGCTCCAGGGCGCCGATTTTATTGATTTGGTTAATCATCGATTGAATGGATTCAATACGATTCCAAGCCTGGTCAATGCTCATGCCATTAAGCCTCCTGTTTTCCGGGAGGCCACTTCGGCGAGCTCACGGTCTTCTTGGCGTTGAAATTCTGTTTGCCATTCAGCGAACTGTCTTTCTTTAAGCTTTTCAACTGCCCTAAGAGCTGACTGCGCGTGCGCAACAGCAGTCCTCTTTTCAGAAAGAACCAGTTCCAGCGACCTTAAATCAGCTTGGTAGTGATGCATTTTGACGTGAAGCCTCTGAAGAAATAAGTCTCTTTGCGCTCCTAGGTGTACAGGGAGTTCCTGAAGGCGAGCAGCACTAATTTCCGCCTGCAGAAGATTGATTTGGTTTTGCAAAGTCGTGTACCGAGATAATACTTCAGCAAGTTCCTGGACTGCCAAGTCTTTCTGGTGACTGCGCAAGCGCATCACAGCATCTAATTTAAACTTAAATTTCTTCATTGATTATTTGCCAGTGTAGGCATTAAGGGGATATCGTTTCCAGTTTCTGCTTCATGCAAGGCAGTTTCTGTTGAGTTAATTAAATGGATTAGCTCTTGGTCTGATTGTGATTCAGGAATCAAATCATTTGTGGATTGGCGAAGAAAACTATTAATAGCAGTGTTTAAACTAATTGCTCGGTCAACTTCTGGCTCTGTTCCATGCTGGTAAGCACCCAGGGCTATCATGTCTTGTCTGCTTCGGTAAGCTGCTAGTAATTCGCGCAACTGACCACCCGCCTGTAGGACTTGCGGTTCAAGAAGACTGCCTTGTAGACGACTTACCGACTCCAAAACATCAATGGCAGGATAGTGATTACGGTGAGCTAAATCTCTTGAAAGCACTATGTGTCCATCTAAAATGGCTCTACTCGCGTCAGCAATAGGCTCGTTCATATCGTCTCCTTCGACTAGAACAGTATACAGGCCGGTAATAGAGCCAACTTGATTAGCACCAGCTCTTTCAAGTAGCTGAGGGAGAACAGCCCAAACGCTAGGCGGATACCCCCTGGTAGCTGGGGGTTCCCCAATCGCCAATCCTATCTCTCTTTGAGCCATCGCCAAACGGGTTAAAGAGTCACACATCAATAATACATCTTTGCCTTGGTCTCTGAAGCTCTCAGCAATAGTTGTTGCTACAGAAAGCGCTTTCAACCTTTCAAGGGCCGGTCTGTCTGATGTAGCGGCGACCACAACTGAGCGAGAAAGACCTTCTTCGCCAAGGTGGTCCGCAATGAATTCTTGTACTTCTCGACCACGTTCACCTACTAGGCAAATGACATTGACTTGTGCACTTGAACCCCTCGCTATCATACCCAGTAGAGAGCTTTTACCGACGCCGGAACCCGCAAAGATACCAAGTCGCTGACCTCTACCACAGGGAACAAGAGTATCCATTGCCCTGACGCCCAAACCCAAGCGCCTTGCAATCGGCGTGCGCTGCATAGGAGAAGGAGGCGCAGAATCAATGGATTGCATATTATGCAAAGGCAGTTGTTCAAGGGAGTCCATGGGATTACCCAGTCCGTCTAATACTCTGCCCAATAAGAAGTCACCACAGGATATTGAAAAAGAGTGACCCAGGGCTCTGACTTCTGTTCCTGCTGCCAAACCATCAGCATTACCCAGAGGCATAACCAGTGCTTGTTCGTTGCGAAAACCAACTACCTCACCTGGTACGCTGCGGTCTGGAGCATAAATTTCCACCATCTCTCCGCAACGAGCAGGAAGTCCGCTTACTACTAAAGTCATTCCAACTAATTCAGACACCCTTCCAAGGTGCCTGCGGCCACTGAAACCAATCAGTGAATGCTTGAAAAAATCAAGTCCAGCCGGGCTCATTGTTCTCTCTGTCTTATAAGCTCATTAACTTTGCCACGCAGCTGGTCATACCTACCCTGCCGGGTAGCATCAATATCGCCTGCGGCGCTTTCTACTCGGCATCCCCCGCGCGCTATCCTGGGATCGGGGCGAATAGTCAAATGTTGACCCAGGGAAGCAATATCCTCTCCATCTAGCAGAGCAAGATCATCTGGACTAACTAGCAGTACAGCAGAAGACGAACTACCAGCATCGTTGAGAGCGCCCTTTACAACTCCCTTGATTAATTCTGGATTAAGGTCCAAGTGTGCGTCAGCCAAGGCACAAGCTAGCTCACAAGCCAGAAGCGCTGCCTGGTCCTCAAGATTGCGTCGGTCTGCAGCCTGGAAAGCAGCGTACTCTGTACCACTGGCATTAAGAGCAGCAAGAAGGCTTTGAGTCTGCTGTTCTGCCTGCTGAATGCCTGCCCGAAAGCCTTCCATGTATCCCCTTTCTGCGGGATCATCACTTTCCAGGGCCACGGGGTATAGTTCAGAAAGGACAACGTCCTGCTCAGAAGCAGGTGGCTGCTGAGTTGGATTCTCTTGAGTAAGAGAAGAGGGGTCCAGCGGTTGGAATGAACTCATGCTAAACCACCTCGTCAGCTTCAGAGCCACGGAAAATCTGAATTTCTCCGGCTTCCTCAAGCTGTCTGGCTACAGCTACAATCCTGGTCTGAGCTTCTTCGACATCCTTGCGACGCTGAGGAGGCATAATTTCCATTTCCTCCCTAATCGTCTCTGCCATACGGTCAGACATATTTTCGAAGAAAGTCTGGTGAGTTTGAGGACTAGCGCCCCGTAGAGCCAGAGTAAGGTCTGACTGTTCGCTACGCTGAACAATGGCTTGGATTGCCCGGTTGTCCAGCTTGATAATATCCTCAAAGACAAACAGAAGAGCACGGAGTTCTTCAGCTAATTCAGGGTCTGTTTCTTGGAGATTATCGAAGACATTGCGCTCTGTCTGACGATCCACACGGTTGATAAGGCCTGCAGCGCTTTCCACTCCTCCTGTGGTTGCTGTTTCTCTGACCGACACAATATGCATTTTGGAACGTATCGTAGCTTCGACTTCGGAAACCATCTCCGGAGTCACTCTTCCCATGGTGGAAATACGGCGGACGATATCAGCTTGCTCTTCGGCTTCGAAATATTGGAGAATATGGCCGGATTGAGTATCGGGCAGGTATGCCAAAAGCAGGGCAATTAGCTGAGGGTGCTCTCGCTTAATAAAAGAGTAAATCTGCTCGGGCGGAGTGCGAAGCAAGAATTTAAATGGTCTGGTTTCAATCACAGCTTGAAGCCTACCAAGCATCTCCTCTGCTTTATCTGTACCAAATGCATTATTAAGCATAGCCCTAGCGTATTTAATCCCACCTTCGTAGAAATAACCTCTAGCCATTGATGTTTCTATAATTTCATTCATCACAACTTGCACGTATTCAGGAGCGACGTTCTGAAGGTGAGCCACCTCGATAACCAAAGGCTCGCTCTCGTCAAGGTCCAAATACCTCATCAGCTCTGAAGCTCTTTCTGGGCCCATTGTAACTAACAGGATAGCTGCTTTTTGCAGGCCACTCAAGCGAATATTAGAAGCCAGTGAGGGCAGGGGCTGCTCGGCTTCCTTGAGAGCCTCCTGTAATGCGTCTGCCTCTTCAATTCCTTCGATGTTTACTTCATCTGCCATTAGTCGTTATTCATCCATTCCTTAATCTGCATAGCAACTTGCTCGGGGTCATCATCAATCATTTTTTCAACCTGCTGCTGCGTGCTTGCCTTACCACGCTTAGGGGCCTTGACTGCGGTCTGGGCAGCACTCTTCTCAAGGTCTGCTAGCCAGGTGGGCTGCAGGGGCATTTCTGTGGACTCTCTTCTTCTTAGCCCTCTGCGAACCCCAAGCAGGAAGAATATAGCGATAAGGGCAATAACAGCATATTTAATGTAGCCCCCATAAAGTTCAAGGGGTCCTGGGGAAGTAGCAGCCTGTGAGGCAAACCGCACCTGACTTACAGTAATCTGGTCCCCACGGGCAGTTTGAATTCCAGCTGCAGTTGTTAGAGCAGTTTTCAGCGCCGTAACAGAAGCCGGACCTACCGTTGTGTCCAGCACCACTGCAACTTGCAGTTTATTGACGGCGCCCTGTGCCAGGTCAGTCTTTGTTACGGTCTTGTCCAGTGCATAGTTAAGTCCATTTTTCTTGTTGGTGTACTTGGTTGTACCACCTGTTGTGCCACCCGTGCCAAATGTAGGAATGTTAGCATTTGTCCCGGCCGCCGCACCTGATCCTCCATTGGTTGACTGCAGATTCTCATTCTGAGTTGTGTCAGTCTGTATGTAGCTCTTGGGACCATAGGTCAGTTTCTCCTGACCTATCTTATCCATATTAAGATCGGAAGACACCTGAACTTGTCCCTTGCCTACGCCAACCGTCTGATTAATCATAGTAGTTAATTTCATGGCAAGTTGTTGATTATAGGCGTTCTGAGCGGCCGTCTTGCTATCTCCTCCGCCGGAGCCGCCAGATGAATTAGGCCATAGGATATTGCCGCTCTGATCTGTGATGGTAATAGCATCAGCTTTTAGTCCAGGCACAGCGCCCTGAACCAACCTTGCAACGCCGGCTACCTGTCCGGCAGAAAGAGGTGCGGAAGTTTCAAGGATTACCGAAGCACTGGCCGCAGTACCCTGATCGGTAAACATCTGCTCTTTAGCTAATACCAGCTGCACCTGTGCTCCTTGAACTCCATCGATCTGCTTAACAGTCCTGGTAATTTCCCCTTCTAGGGCGCGTTGGTATTGTACTTGTTGTTGCATCTCTGTTGCACCGAGATTGTTCTTATCAAAAATCTCAAATCCTACAGTACCACCGGAAGAAGCCGGATTTGTAGCAACCGTTGCCCTGGCTTTGTCAGCTTGGTCACCTGGGACTTGAATAGCAGTACCACCCTGAGTGATTTGATTCTGAATCCCGGCATCACTTA
>Ga0214923_10006100_pt1 | contig 13690 bp, 13 predicted proteins | sample LL1510_MetaG_FD_177993 | JGI IMG/M metagenome (GOLD analysis project Ga0214923, IMG submission 177993) | Freshwater microbial communities from Lake Lanier, Atlanta, Georgia, United States - LL-1510 | ecosystem: Environmental > Aquatic > Freshwater > Lake | place: USA: Georgia | collected... | reverse complement strand
TATTATTTTCACATATAGCACGTAAATATGTTTCTTGAATATAATTTAGTGGTGTTATTTCCTTAAAATTAAATTCTACGGGTATTACACTGCGTTCTTTTTTAGCGCTGCTTTTGCCCATATTAATCCTTACTAGGTTAATAAAATTTTACTACTACACTTAATAATTTTATCCTTACTAGATTATAATTCACGATCAAATTGTTTAGGCAGTGGCGTAACACTACTAGTTTTAGAATAATTTCTAGTAGCAAATTTTTCTGTTACAGTAACACCTAAACCAGCTACAACAACCATCATCATACCTTGAAACATATACTCTTCAACAGTATATTTAAAAAATAAATTACAACAAAAAGCTAGTGCACATAGTAAAAAAGCAATAAGTGTAATAATTCTTTTACTACTCCAGCTATTATTTTCACCATCTTGTAGCATGCTTTTTAGAAAACTCATATTAATAACCTTGTAGTATATTAATTATGTGAGTATAGTGATTAGATCTATCCTCTAAGCCATTTGTACCACCATTTATACGTTTTGTAAGTGTAAGTATATCACCACAATCAGCCCACTTATTTAGATTATTTATTTGCCAAAACCAACAAGCGCTTTCTGCAGCACCTTCAAAAGTTTCCATAAATTGTGAAGCTTCTTCTGCTGTTATACCTAAGCTATTACCAAATTTAGTATAGTTATCACGACCAGTTAGTTGTATAAGACCACGTCCACAAAATTTGTAACCATCACCGGACTCTTCACCGCCATTACCCATGCGATTAGCATAAACACGATTAGCAATACGTTCAGGTTGTTTTTCATATTGCTGCGCCAATGCATCAGTGGGAAAGTACTTAGGAAATGTTTTACGCAAGCTTTGCCAACGATAGTTCAAATTCTCTTTAATAAAAACAAATCCGCCCGATTCGTGAGCACACTGTGCTAAAAAAGCTGCTATGCGACCTATAGTATTTATCTCATATTTTGGTAGTAGTTGTTCTAGTGCACTATACCATTGATTAACATACTGATTTTTTGGTATAACTTGCTTGAGTTGATCTAGTGTAAGCTCCACTACTATTCCTTGTTAAATATACGTTGTTGCGTTTTATACCACTCTATCCATGCACTATTATTACTACTACAAATATGATACTCTGTATAGTTATCTACTACAATTTTAATAAACTCACTTAATTCAACAGCTTGTGGAGCTTGTTTAAGCGGCTTACAGTGCTCTAGTAGCGGTTTAGGTGCTTCTGGAAAATGTTGTGTTACTGGCACTGTGGTAGCGCAACCGCCTAGTGCTAGTCCTAGTATAATCGTATACTTCATTGTTTTACAGCCTTGTTATGTAGATCTACTACTAGTTCTGGTATTTTACAATTTTCATCTATTACCAGCTTTTCACGATCTATATACTTTACAATTTCATTGCCTTGCAAACGTACTATTTCACGGCGGGTAACTACTTTTTCTACAATCTTAGTGTTTTCCTTGGCACTTTCAGCTTCAGATTGAGCTAATTTAGCTTCTACCTCTTTAACCTTAGCTAACCAGTAGTCGTTATTCCAATTTGCCCCACACATAAATAGTGATGCAGCAAATACTATGATACTTAAGTAGTGAACAAGCTGCGCCTGTGGCAGCTTGATGAACCTACTAATTAAAAATACTAAGAGTGCTGTAACGGCCAAGGCTGGAAAGAACCAGCCTGGTATAAAGTTTAGGATAAACATAAATTAATTTTTCATTGCATTTGATAATACTCAAGAAATAGTAGCACTAACAGCCTTGCCTAGGCTTCGGGCTTTTGATGGCATAGTTTGTGCTTTTTATTCAATTAACGGCTGTGGCAAGTGTTGCGGCTTTGGTCATGTTTACCTCGCTAGTGAGTACTTAAATATTATCATGTTATTTCTATCCAGCTTGTCGTTGCCTCATCCCATTGATACTGCTTCCCATCTTGCGGCATAGCTACTAGAGCATCCCAGAGACATGTCTGCTCATTGAGCACCCAACTGGGATAGGGCTTAGGCGGGATGAAAGCGTCACGATTAGGGTCGTAGGTGTAGCCAATGCCTGCGTAGTTCTTTCTAAAAGGTGTGCCGCCGCCTGTGTGTACACCGCCTTGCGTGTTGTAGCTCGTGCGCTTGCATTTGAGCCTAGTTTCAGCAGCGTAGAACTCTTCCCAGTCATAGATGCCTTCGTTCTCGTCCTTACCGACGATGACTTGGACGACTGTGTTGTTTTTGTCTAAAAGTGCGTAATGAGCCATATGTTTTCCTTACCAACTGATTGTGCCGGTGCCAGCAGTGAAACGATAGACACGGTAGCCTGCTCGTGTGGGTTGGTCATACGTTAAACCTGCGCCGATGGATGCAAGGGCTGGATATGTGTCAGGGTAAGCGATGATGACTACGCCCGAACCACCTGTACCACCAAAGCCATACGATCCACCTCCACCTCCACCTCCACCTCCACCTCCGGTATTTGCAGTACCAGAAGACCCGGTAACATTTCCTGCACCACCGTACCCTGCGGCACCACCCCCTGTACCGCCTAGCCCTGCTATTCCTGGAGTTCCGGCCCCACCTCCGCCACCACCAGCATACGTTACAGAAGAGCCAGAAATGGATGATGCGGTTCCATTACCACCATTACCACCACCACCACTTGATCCGTTTGTACCAATGGCTGAGGCGCCACCCCCGCCTCCACCACCTGCTGACCCCGATGTTGTTCCAGAACCACCAGCATTACCTTGTCCAGAAGTTGCAGAACCTCCAAGGCCGGTTGTTTGACCACCGCCGCCCCCTCCGGAACCTCCGGAACCTCCGGTTCCTGTAGAGCCTCCTTGATAACTAGCGCCGAATCCTCCACCTGTTGATGTAATAGTGCCAAAAACAGAATTTGATCCAGCGACTCCGTTGCCGGGAAAATAACCAGAACCGCCGGTTCCGCCACCACCAACAGTGACTGTGTAAGCAGTGTTCACATTTAAGACAACAGCTGATGCCGTCCTATAACCTCCAGCGCCCCCACCTCCACCGTGACCACCTCCCCCACCCGCACCACCAGCAACTACTAAGTAATCGACTGAAACAGTTGCTGGGGAAATAATGTCTGTCGCTACGTTTGCATAGATAATCCAGCCCTGCGTTGAGTCTATGTAAACAAGATTGACCGAACCACGGTTTGTATAAACGGTTTGATTAGCCGTGAATCCTTCTACCTTGTTGCCATTCGGGTTCACTGTCAGATTGTTAGTAGCAAACGTCCCCGCATAGTCCGTTAGCGTCACCAAATCCCCTGCGGATGGGCTTGCGGGCAGCGTGACGGTGAAAGCTGCGCTTGTGGTGTTGCAGGGATAAGCTCTGCCTGCGACAGCCGTGAAGCCTGTGGTTTGGACGGATTGCCAAGTTAATAGTGTGGGTTTATTGGTTAGATCACTATAACTGCCAGTTGTTGCCACAGTCGCTAAACCGGCTAGATCTGCAGTATTTAGTATACCATCACTACCTAATAAAGTAGCTTGTTGAAACGCGCGACTTGGCATAGTTAGCTCCATACAGAATAAATATTGGTAAATATCTAGTTATAAAAAATGTTAAAATACTAAAAATTGCTAAACTAGGAAAGAACCAATTCGGTATAAAATTTAGTATAAACATTATGACCATGAATCATAAGCTACATTACTAATATTTCTAGTGGCTGCAATTACATTTGCATCTAATTCTTCTAATACATTAACTGAAAGAAAGCTTGGAAATCCCATTTGTCCTGGAAACATATTATCATCTACAAAAAATTTAACCGTAGTTATAGTATATGGAATTGATTCAGTTTGAGCATTAGCTATAGTACTAGCTCTAGCAATTGGGATTGGAAATACACTTTCTATGCAGAAACCATTATCAATTCCAAATTTAAATTCATAGTTATCTATAAAAGTTTGTTCTTGGTTAACAGTAAAATAAAAATCCTGGCCAATAACCGCAGTGGCTTGGCTATCATAACTATTGCTGATCGGATTAGCAGCAAATAGGGCGGTAGCGTCAATTAAAGGCATTTTAATTATTCACCGCAGCTAAAATTCTGGTAGCACCACCACCAACAATACTTACTGCTACACTAGTATTACCAGAAGCAGATGTTGTTACTGTAGCAATCTTTCCACCACCACTTGTAAATACCATTGCACCATCTAGGGTGAGTCGTACTGATGCGGCTACACGTGCACCAGTAGTATCATAAGCATTAACTGTAGCTGTGGTATTGATTGTTGTACCTGAATAAGTGTATGAAGTTTGAGCCATTGAAACAGTAAATCTAGCTGCTTTACTTGGATTAATTACATGTACAGTACCATAGGCTTTATCCAAGGTCCAACCCCAGATACGCCCAGTACGATCTAAGCCGACTTGCCTGAATTGTGTTGTATAAGTATAATCTAATTGCCAACCTGTAGATGTATTAAAACTAAAAAACTGTAGCCTAGCATCATTAACTGGTACCATCATACGATTACCAGCTGCAGTAATTGGCATCCAATCACGTGGCAAATCTACTACTTCTGGGAAAGTATATTTACTGTGATATGTTAATACATTGTCTCCTGTTCCTGCACCTAGAGTAAATGTTACCATAGTACGTTTAGCAAGTGAACCAAATCGTGTAGTACCCATGCCAAATGCCGCCGACTTGTCGTTGATCCAAAATGTTATGTAATTTGTGCCACTTACAGTAAACTGCCAGCCTTTAATACGCCAACTCATTCTTAAATAAGTATCTCCAAACGTACTAGTATTGCTCTGTTCGGTAGTAAATCTAGCAGCATAGTTAGTGTAATTACCCGACGGGTAAGTCATGGTACAATTAGTGGTAGTTATTGTACCAGTTGCTGGATTCCATTCATAGCGTATAGGTGCTAGTTCACCATTGGTATTAAAATGACTACTATAAAATACACGTCGTGTACTGCTGTCTAATCTAAGATTACTGGGCCAGCTCTTTTGCCAGTTCATACTACTAGATACATAACTATTACTAGTAATAGTTGTAACACCTAGAGTAGCTGGATCAATCTTATATATATAATATGCGCTATAAGCAGCCTCTGCTACATAACAGAACCATGGCCAACCTACATTATCTGTGCCCATAAAAAATCCACGGTACTGGTTAGGACCATGATAGCTGCTTGGCGCTGTCGCTGGACTTTGTGGTATATAATTACTTTGTATTCTTATTTCATCATATTCTGTACGATTAGTATGAAAACCCCATAAACGTTTATTAGTTTCATCTTCCCAGAAAAATGAAGTTTGAAAACCATATACAAAATCTGAAGCGGCATTAGCTCCTCCCGTACAATCTGATCCAGTTAACACTGTACGAGAATAACAATCGCTGGTGTTGGCATTAGTTTTACCCGGTACGTGCCACCAAATCATTTTAGTGGTATTGCTGAACCAGGCTTTTTTAACAGGCCAATTAGCGAAGTCTAGTGTTTTGTGATATGTATCACTAGCAAAAGTATCATAGTGTTGATAATCACCGTCACCGTAGCAATTAATCGTTCCCTTTTCTAAAATCAGGGGACCGAATCCACGATCCCAACTACTATGAAAACTCCTATGATAATCTTGCCAAGTGTAATGCCAATACTTATTAAGTTGTGGTTGTAGAGTAGTGACGTCGTGCGCTAATTTGTCAATAAAGATTCTATTTTGGTCGGGATTAGGATCTTCTATTACATACAAGTAATAGTATCCTGCTGTTTCGGTTCTACTAGTAAAAATTTCTGGCATGTTTTTATCCTATTAGTAATTTACTTGTGCAAAAATATTAGATAATCCTCCACTAGTTATAGATATAGGAACTGTAATATCTGCACTAGCACTAGTTGTGCTGGTTAATGTTTGATTGCCTGTAGTGGTAAAAATCATACTATTTCCATCGATTTTAAGTAGAACAGGTATACTAACTCTAGTATTATGAGCATTATAAGCACTAACAGTGGCTGATGTTGATATAATCGTACCACTATAAGTATATGAATTTTGATTCATTTTTATTTTAAATGTTATACTAGCTTGTGGTTCAATAACATGATACTCCATGTATGCAGGACCAAATTCTGTTCCTGTGGGCCAATCACCACGAGATAGTGTACGTTTAATAGCTCCCCATACACGACCAGTACTATCTACACCTAAACTACGTACACCACGAATAGGATATTCTCCGTTTCTAACCCAACCTAGAGTTGGATCAAATGTAACAAATATTGCGCGTCTATCTACGTTAACATAGCATAATTGAGTACCAGCAGAATTAATTGAGATCCAATCTGCAACTTGATCAATTAATTCTGGCATATCTCTATAACTACTGTGCCAAGTCAACGTAGTGTTATTTGCACTAATTATATAAGTCTGCCAGGCACGACGATCTAAACTACCAAATCTATAAGTGCCCCAAGTTGATGTTGAAGTTAGTTCACTGGGAATAAATGTTATGTAATTCACACCATCATAAGTAAACTGCCAGCCCTTATTACGCCAACTCATACGCAGATAAGTGTCGCCTTCACTATAGCTAGAGGTCCAAGTACCATACTTAAATCCATATTTAAAGTATGTAGAACCACTAGGATAAACCATTGTACAGGCTGTGGCCGTAATACTACCAGAATTTCTATCCCAAACTATACATTGAGGTTTGAGTTCACTATTAACAAAATGGCTACTATAAAATACCTTGATGCGATCACTAACATGTCTAATATTACTGGGCCATGATTTTGTATAATTATGCCATGATAATCCACTTGCTGGCTGTAAGTTATCTAATATGGTAGTAACAGCATAACTTGACCAAGATTCTGGATTAATTTTATATATATAGTATGCACTATTAGCTGCTTCGTAGACATAGCAGTATGTGGGCCAACCAGCTACATCAACACCCATAAAAAATCCACGATATTGAAATGGACCCAATGGAATAGTAGGTACTGCTCGTGTACTAGGTAAACTAGTACTAGTCTGTGGGCCCATGTCAGGTTGCCATACACTTACATAGTCATACTCAACTCTACTAGTCACCCAGCCCCACATACGATTTCTATTAACATCTTCATATTGCCAAAGGTTAGGCATGTTCTGTATATGTCCAAAATCATAACAGGCTTCCTGAGTACAATCACTGGGAGTTATTAGCGTGCGATTATAATGATCTGTGCTATTGACATTGCTACGACCAATATTGTTCCAGTATATCAAACCACAGCTGGTCAAGAATGCTTTTTTAGTAGGATAATTTATAAAATCTAGACTCTTATGAAATGTAGTAGTCATAAAAGTATCGTAATGTTGAAAATCACCGGTGGCGATTGGAAGAATAGTACCACCTTCTAACATCATAGGAGCCCAACCGCCGTAGTCGTCACCACTGGTACGATCGTAGCCACCGTCGGTCATGTTAAAATATTGATCAGTTCCCATTCTAGGAGTTAAGGAACTAATATTATGAGCACGTCCATTAATAAAGATCCTACCATTTGCAAGATTAGGATCTTCCATTATCATATAGTAGTACCCATTATAATTTTCTCGACCTGATACATGTATTCTAGTCATTATTAGGCCACCACCTTAATTTGTACCATACCAGGACCAGTTATGGTTATATTAACTGTTGTATCTGCACTAGCACTAGTAGTTACTGATTGGGTATTAGTGCCTGTACTAGCAAATACTGCATTAGTACCTATAATTTGTAAAGTTGCTGTTGTCGCCACTCTAGTATTACTTGTTGTATATGCATTAATAGTAGCAGTAGCAGTTATATTTGATCCAGAATAAGTATAATTAGTAGAATTCATTACTACTCTGAAATCTAGTGCTCTACTTGGACTGATAGCATGTACTGTATTATATGCCTGTTCTCTAGTACATACCCAAACACGATAGGTACGATCTACACCAATGCATCTCGGGGTAATATTATTATAAGTACTATCAACTTGCCAACCAGTACTAGTGTTAAACGACCAAAACTTAATTCCTGGTGTGTTATTAGGAACACATAGTTTGTCGCCTGCGGCATTAATTGGAATAAAATCAGTAGGAAGATCTGTGATATTAGTAAATGTATAACTACTATGATAACTAAGTTGGTTATCATTTGTACCAGAACCTACACTATAAGTTACCATAGTGCGCTTTAGTGTGCTATTCCAACGTGTAGTTCCACTGCCTGCATTAGCGCTTTTATCACATATCCAAAAAGTTAAATAGTTAGTACCACTAACATTAAATAAATAAGGTTTAAATTGCCAACTGTTTCTACCATATGTACCATCAACACCCTCTGTGGTAAATGCATTAGCATAATTAGTATAGGTATTAGCTCCAGGATATGTTATTGTACAAGTGCCGCTGCTAATAACTGAACCTGATGTATCCCATACATAACGTGTAACAACTAATTGACTGCTGACAAAATCGCCTCGATAAAATACTCTGGTATTAGCATCTCTACGATATAAGTTGCTGGGCCAGCTCTTTTGATACTGTGTATTACTAGCCGGATAGGCATTGCTGACTACTGTAGTCACCGCCAATGTTGTTGGATGTATCTTATAGATATAATAAGCACTATAACTTCCATCTATGCTAAACAACCACCAGGTCCAACCTGCGTTGTCTGTGCCCATCCAGAAACATCTACCTCCAGTAGCATTGCTAATATAACTTGTAGGTACTGAAGTACTGTTATTAAATCCGGTATTTGGATTACTCCACGAACTAACATATTCAATGTCAGGACGTAGCGAGCACATGGCATACATTCTTGAGTTGGCCGTGTCTTCCCAGCAATAGTGTGTGGGTACACGAGTAGTCCAATCAAATCTATAAAAGGCATTTCCTGATGTACAGTCTGGCCCTGTTATATATGCGCGAGCATAAGCACTATCACTGTTAACTGTTGTTCTTCCAAGTACCGACCAATAAATATTACCAGCTGCAGTTCTAAAAGTATTTCTAACAGGAAAATTATTCCATTCTAATGCTTTATGAAAGGTTGTAAATGCATTGACGCCATAATGTTGTGTATCACCATTGCCCCATGCTTGAATAGTTCCATTTTCTAAATACATAGGGGCGTAATCATATTGATTATCATAACCCCACTCAAAATAATCGTTCCAATTAAAATGCCATTTTTTATGAAAACTGGGGGTCAAAGTTCTAACATCATGTCCCCATGTATTAAGAAAGATCCTTTCATTATCGGGATTCGGATCCTCCATGACATTGATTGTATAGTATCCGTTGTTTTCTCGATTTACAAATAATAATGGCATTTATTATTCCTTAACTTTATTATGGTGCCGGGGTAGGTTCTGGCTCAGGGGGTGGTGTAAAACTGGCTTTAGTTTCATCCCACCAAGCCAGTGCATCTGCTTCATCTGTCCAAGCAATTTGTGCTCCTGTACTAGTAGGTTTAAAAGGTTGATGTACTACTATTCTGTCGCCAATTTTAGCTTCAAAAACACCTCCATTAAATGAGGTTGTAAACATTACTAACTCCTTGTGTAATTGAATATGACAGCTAAATCAATACCGGCTGAGGTTGATCCAACTGCTGTTACATGAATTTGTATATAATTGCCTGTATTAACAGCCAATGTAGTTGTATTTAGTGATGAACTAGTAGAATTACTTGGGATTGTTAAAGTGTAATTAGATGCTCCATTTAATAATACATTAACTGTTAAATTACTACCAGTTGGAGCAGAAGTAACTCTTGCAATAGCGCTTCTTATAGTAACATTTGAGCTAGGCCACCAACGTAAAGCACTAATGCCTGTAGTTACTGTGCCTGCGCGATAAAATGTGCGTTCTTGTGAAGGTCCACCAATTGTAGCGATTGGTAAACTTAATGAACTACCAGAACTAGTTATACTACCAGCAGAACCTACTACTATACTATTAGTAGCATTTATATTAGGTATATACATATCGCCTTGTATACCTACTCCACCAGTAACTTTAAGAGCCCCTGTAGTTGTACTAGTACTGTTAGTACTATTTGTTATACTAACGGCTGCGGCAAAATCTCCGCTTAAACCACCATAACTTAGACTATTCCATACCGTGGAACCATTACCTATTTTAAATTTATAGGTATCTGTTTCCATGCCCATTTCACCTTGAGCTAAAGTAGGATTAGCTGTTGTCCATTGAGCGGCAGTGCCTCGTCTAAATTGAATTTGAATAGGCATGGTTAATTCCTCTTATTTATGTTACTCCACCGGCATCAATAGCTGCAATTCCACCAAATATACTATCTGGGACTCCACCATCAAGATTTAGAATAGCAGTACTACCGCCACCACTGCCACCTACTTGCACATAGGTGCTACCAGACCAGCGATAGACTATGTTACTGTCTGTGGTTACATATATTTTGCCCGATTCGCCCGTGGCGGGCAGTGCGGCTTGATTTGCGTATTCTAGAACATCATCTACATAGCTGGGTAGTTGTGCACTAGGTATTTTACCACTACCATCTAGTACCGGATATTTAGTATCTGATTCTAGTTTTGTGTAGCCATCACTAAGCCCACGTGGCGTGTAGGCTACTAGTTCAACGGCATCACCAGCCTGCACACCACTGGCTAGTACTACACTAGTACCATTACTGGCTGTATAGTCAGTACCACTAACTAATTTAACACCATTTAAGTAAACATCTATATAGCCTAGTGTATAGCCACCTGTAACACTAAAAGTAGTTTGATTACTAGTAGCTGTTGTACTAGTAACTACTCGCTGTGAAGCAACACCTGGACTATTTCCTAAGTATGCCATAGTTTATTCCTGTTAACTAAGTTTAGGTGATAGAGCCACTAGCCAGCCTAGTGTGCGGTCAGTTTCTTGTTGTGGGATAGACCCGTTTTTAGTCCAGTACATATCTATCCTTTATAACGTGAGAAACGCTGCTGTTGGTGGCGTGAAGTTGGCTGTGTAACGAGCGTAGCCAATGGTGATTCGGACATCTTGAAGGTAGCCGTTTAGTGGTTCATTGCCTGCTTGATTATCACCAATGGTCAACGCACCTGCAACAAGAGATGTTGTAAAACTTGTTGTGGAACCGACTTGTGTTCCATTTAGGAACAATCTTAAAGATCCGCTTGATCTAGATGCAACGAAATGAATAAATGCCCCGGTCGAGACTGATCCCCCTACTATAATAGTCGACACGCCAGAAAAAAATTCTAGTGCCGAACCTCTAAAAGCGAGACTAAATCTCCCCGATGTACCATCACCACCGCTTGTTCTTGTTGCAACAAGAGTCCCGAAACCAGGAATAGAATTTAAATAAACCCATCCTTCTATAGTAAAATCTGCCGATCCAAATGAATGAAATGGTGACAGTGGTATATTTATTCTATCCCCCGTCCCATCAAACGCCATAGAGCTACCACCCCACCGGCTCTGCGCTGTACTTATCTTGGCATCCCCTACCGTCTCCAGCACATTCCGGCTAGTGGCATCGTAAATACCAGCGTTAGTAAAGTTGAGGAGGAGTTGGGTGTTAGTAATGTTGGTTACGGGAGTTGTTGGAGGAGTGAAGTTGGAGGTATAAACAGTAACGTTTTTAACAACACGCAGATTACTTATGTAGCCTACTATCGGACTGGCACCAGTATCTCCTGCGGCTACGCATAATCCTTGAACATTTTGTGTGCCGCCAAGGCTAAATGTGGCATCCAACACTCCATTGAGATAAGTTTTACAAGTAGTTGCATTGGTTAACACATAAGCCACATGAGTCCAGGCATTGAGAGGAACAGCCAAAGTACTACCGATATATCCAACAGCAATATAACTTACACCTAAACGTGTTGCTCCACCGCTGTTTCCAAATCCAAAAGCTAATCCACTTGTACCACTCGCTCCTCTTGGTCCTACTAATAAACCAAATGCGCCACTACTAACATTTTCGGTCAGGTAAACCCAGGCCTCTACAGTTATTGTCCCACTTCCAGAATCTAATACTGCTGAGTTAGTTGCTGCCGTTAAGAAATCCCCCGAGCCATCAAAATACCCAGACCCACCATTAGTTTGAGCAGACCACGATGCCGTGGGGTTGAATGGGGAGAAGGCTTGTACGGAGGGAGAGCCGTTGACTGTGATGGTCTTTGGTGTACTGCTGTTATCTACAAAGCGGTTAGATTGGCAGGTGAGGAGGGAGGTTTCTGTACCCGTGATCGCCGCTATGTTCGTGCCAGCAGATTGTGTTGCGGTTAGCGGTGATGTTGGTGGGGTAAATGCGCCTGTGTAAACAGCCACACCTTTGACTGCACGAAGATTCGATATATATCCGGTTGCATACGTTGATTCTGAAACAGAGGCTGCTATCGCCTGAGTTGATGTTGAATTTCCGAAAGATGCTGTTGACACGCTTCCAGAAGCAACCGAAACTCCGTCTTTGTATAAGGTTACTGTAGTTCCGTTTCTTACAAGAGCAACGTGATACCACGTCCCTGCACTCCATCCAGAAATAGAACCTTGACTAAAATCATACGATCCCGAATGAGCATAAAATCTTAAACCTATTGCTGAGTTATATACCCAAATGAATTGTGGGGATGAGTAACCACCAGTTGTTGATGCGTAGATTTGAAAATTTGATGACGTTGAAGATAAGTTTACCCACGCTTCAAGCGTAAAATTACCCGATCCAAAATCAAACGCCGCATTACTGGCAATGCTTAAATAACTACTGCCATTAAAATAATTCCCCCACCCCGTCTGCGAGAACGGTGAGAACGTACCTTGTGTGGCGTTGCCTGAACGTGTGATTAAAAAGTTATTAGAGCTGGCGTCTTGGAACGTGTGGTTGTTGTGTGGTTGGCGATTTTGCAGGGTTAGTAATTGGGTATTGGCTATGGCTGTGAGTGGTTCTCCGGCTAATGTAAAATTATTAGATGTGTAGATGGCGGTGCCTTTGACTAAACGAAGATTAGATATATAACCATTAAATGGGAAATTATCGGGAGAATATGCACTTCTACCTATGTTATATGGATTAGAAGTTTGATACGCTATGGCAGCAGATGAAGTAAATGATATTTGCTGAACTCCATTTAAATAAACTGCAAAATTATTAACATTTCTTACATAGGCAATATGATTCCACATATTTGCAATCACTGTGCCCGATCCTCTATTACCAGCTGTATCGCATTCGTAGATATCCCAACTTGTTCCATTACTACTAGCCCATGCCGCTACTTTGTTATCCCATATTTCAAGTCCTATACCGTCATAATGTGATGCTGTATCTGTACCAGGACCAAATATATATTTTCTACCAGACAGGTTAGGTATATAAAACCACGCCTCTAAGGTAAAATTACTGGTTCCTAAATTAAAACTTGATGAATTTCCTAAAATAGTTAAGTAATCTCCAGTACCATCAAAATACACGGATCCTGTGGTACCGGTGTTGGTCAAGTTGAAGGGGTTGAAACTGCGAACACTGACATCACCGTTCTTTGTAATAGCAAAGTTATTAGCACTACCATCCGCTAAACGATTAGCGTGGCAGGTTAGTAGACTGGTACCAGCGACTGAGGTTAATGTGGAAGTTGCTGGTGTAAAGT
>Ga0214923_10006099_pt1 | contig 13691 bp, 10 predicted proteins | sample LL1510_MetaG_FD_177993 | JGI IMG/M metagenome (GOLD analysis project Ga0214923, IMG submission 177993) | Freshwater microbial communities from Lake Lanier, Atlanta, Georgia, United States - LL-1510 | ecosystem: Environmental > Aquatic > Freshwater > Lake | place: USA: Georgia | collected... | reverse complement strand
TCACCGCACCGCGAGCATCCGTTCGAGCGCCGTCACGGCCCAGCGCGCCGTCTCGTCGTCCACGCGGATCACGTTCACCGGCCGGCCCCGCTCGAGGTGCTCGAGGCTCCAGCAGAGGTGGGCCAGGTCGATGCGATACATCGTGGCGCACATGCAGATCGTGGGGGAGAGGAAGCGGATCGTCTGCTCCGGATGATCCCGCTCGAGCCGCTTGACCAGGTGGAGCTCGGTGCCGATCGCCCACGTCGTGCCAGGCGGCGCCGCCTCGACCTGCCGGATGATGAAGCTCGTCGATCCCGCGAGGTCGGCCTTGTCGACCACCTCCATCGCACACTCGGGATGCACGAGCACCTTCGCGCCCGGGAGGTTGGCCCGCATCGCGTCGACGTGCTCCGGCCGGAACATCGCGTGGACGCTGCAGTGGCCCTGCCACAGGATCACGCGGCTCGCCGCGAGGTGCTCGGGCGTGTTGCCGCCGAGTGCCGGACCCGCCCCGGACAGGGCGTGCGGATTCCACACGCACATCGCGTCGAGCGGGATGCCCATGCCGCGGGCCGTGTTGCGGCCGAGGTGCTGGTCGGGAAAGAAGAGCACCCGCTTCGTGCGGGCGAAGGCCCATTCGAGCACCGCCCGGGCGTTGCTCGACGTGCAGACGATCCCGCCGTGACGGCCGCAGAACGCCTTCAGGCTCGCCGCCGAGTTGATGTAGGTGACGGGCGTGACGTCGGCGGTGTCGATCACCGTGCCGAGGTCGGCCCACGCGTCCTCGACCTGGTCGATCGCCGCCATGTCGGCCATCGAGCACCCGGCGGCCATGTCGGGCAGCACGACGGTGACGCGACGGCCGTCACGGGCGGCCACCTTCTCCGGGCGGTTGGCGAGGATGTCGGCCGTCTCCGCCATGAAGTGCACGCCGCAGAAGGCGATCGCCTCGCAGTCGGACCGCTCGGCCGCCGACCTCGACAGCTGGTAGCTGTCCCCGTGCAGATCGGCGTGGGCGATCACGCCGTCCTGCTGGTAGTGGTGCCCCAGGATGACCAGCCTCGGCCCCATCCTCCGGCGCACCGCGTCGATCCGCTCCGCGAGCAGGGCGTCGTCGAGCCCTCGATAGGCGGGGAACGGGGAGGCGCGATCCGGCTGGGCGACGGCGGTCGACATGATCGTGGAAGTATACGGCCGTGCGACGCCCGTCGTGCCGCCGTGATGCACCCCTCCCACCGCGATATACTGCCGGGCACGCGGGTCGCGGCCCGAACGCGCGGGGCAGCGAGCACCGCCCAAAACGAGGCCGACGCGGCTCGACAGGACTCCCATCGGAAGGACGGCGAACGGGTCATGGCGCGAAAAGTGGTGAATCGCAAGGAACTGCGGGCGCAGGCGGACGCGGCGGAGGCGGCCGCGAAGTCGAAGAAGGAAAAGCCCGCCAAGGACAAGCCGGCGAAGGAGAAGAAGGCCAAGGCGGAGAAGGCTCCGAAGCCGGCCGCGAAGAAGCCGAGCCGCAAGAAGGTGGTGAAGGACGTCCGCATGAAGGCCTACTGGGGCGTGTTCAACCAGACCATGAAGCGGCTCGCGATGTTCGAGTATGCCGACAAGCGGGCTGCCCAGAAGAAGGCGGCGGAGCTGGGGGGCAACCACTTCGTCCAGCTCGTCAAGGAGGCGATCGTCGAGGCCTGAGGCCGGCGGCGCCGTCGCCGCGGAAGGGTGCCCGTCCGTCCGGCGACGTGCCTGGCGGAAGCGGCTCGAGCGAGAGGTTCATGCGCGAGGTTCCCATGCGAACGATCGGTGTCGTGGTGATCGCATTCCTGCTCGGCGGCGTGCTGTCCGGGTGCGGCGGCGGCACGAAGGCCCCCCGCGGCGAGCGGGCGGCGGGCGACGCGGAGGCATCGCTCGACCTGCCGGCGATCGATCCGCTGACGACGATCACGGTGGACGACGGCCGCATCAGCGTCTCGTCGCCCGAGGGCTGGAGCCGGGCGCCGCGGTCGAACGACTGTCTCGTGCGGTACATGCCCGGCTCGAAGGGCGGGTATCCGACCATCAGCGTGATCGGCACCGACGCGCCGCGAGACATGTCCGTCATCTCGGAGAAGGGCCACGCGGCGTTCGTGGAGGCGGTGGCTGAGGAACTCGAGCGCACGTACGTCCACAAGGGCAAGAGCACGCTGCTCCGCAAGGCGAAGGCCGTCACGGTGGGCCCGCACCTCGCGGTGGCCTGGATGGCTCCCGGTCGGGCGACGGTCGACGGGATGAAGCAGACCATCGAACGCGACTGCGTGGCCCTCGTCATCGACGGGCGGATGTACACGGTCGAGGCGCGGGCGCCCAAGGGAAAGCTCGACGCCGCGGGGAAGGCCGCAGCCCGGGCGGTGGCCGCCAACCTCGCGGCCGCGAAAACGGAGGCCGCGGCCATCCCGTCGGATGCCGCGCCGGCCGATGCACCCGCCCCGAACGAAGCCGCTCCCGCGGCGGACGCGGCTCCGGCGGACGGAGCGAAGCCAGCCGACGACGCCTGAGGCACGTCTGACGCGGCGGACGCACGTCACCTCGTGGCCCGCCGGATGCCCGCCGCACGGCGGACACTCCGTCCGTCGGGCGTTCCGTCAGGCCCAGGGGTTCTGCCACTCGCCCCATGCGGCGAGGTACTTCTCGAGCCCCGGGCACTCCCCGGCCCGCTCCTCGATCCAGCCCCTGGCCTCGTCGATGAGCGCCTGCTCCCGCTTCAGGTCGATGTCACCGGCCACCACGCGCGACCGCAGGAAGACGAAGTAGGTGTCGAGCACGTCCCCGCGGCAGTAGGCGTGGATGTCGGCGGCCCTCCCGGCGGCCCACAGGTCCTGCACCATGTGGCCCGCGACGTCAGTCTTCCCCGGCTTGCCGATGAGGTTGGCCGCGAGCGAGAGGCCGCCGTTGAATCGCGAGGCGCCGCTGTTGGTGATCCACTCGTGCAGATCGAGATGGGCCGCCGTGTTGTAGCGATACCGCGGCTGGTCGAAGTTCCGCGCGTCCTCCGCGAACCAGTCCGGAATCTGGATGCCGTAGCGGAAGGCGCAGAGCTCGAGGAGCGGCAGGTCGAAGCCGCGGCCGTTGAAGCTCACGAGCCGCGGCCGACCGTAGTGCCGCCAGCCCTCCCAGAAACGCCGCGTGATCTCGTGGGGACGGCTGTGCTCCTCGTCGAGCGACGTGAGGTCGATGAGCCGCAGGTCCTTCCCCACGCGGGCGACGACGAGCGAGATCGGCAGCTGGAACGTGTAGGGGATGAAGTCCTTGCCGGTCTCGGCCTGCAGCTCGCCGCGGTAGCGCGCGATCGCCGTCTCGGGCGGGAGATTCTCACCCGGGTAGCGCAATCGCGACACGAGCGGCCCGTCGGCGACGCTCTCGATGTCGAAGACGAGGTAGCGGGTGTCGTGGGCGGCCATGGGGGTCTCAGCGGCGGGCCAGCGGGTGCTTCAGCGGCAGCCACGCCCCGTCGGCGTTGCTCGAGGCCACCGACTGCTCGATGAAGTACATCCCCTCGACGCCGTCGCGCACGTTGGGGTAGATCGTGTCCACCCGCTCGAACGATCCGCCCGTGAGGGCGGCCGCCATGGCGTCGAAACCGGCGCGGTAGACGTTGGCGAAGGCCTCGAAGAACGCCTCCGGATGCCCCGACGGCAGGCGGCAGGCCGCCCGGCCCGCCTCGTTCGTGAAGGGCGCGTTCGGATCCCGCGTGTAGAGGAAGTGCGGCTTGCCGTTGTGCCGCACGAGCATCTGGTTGGGCTCCTCCTGCCGCCACTCGAGGCTGCCGAGCGTGCCGTCGATCTGGATGCGCAGGTCGTTCTCACGCCCATGGCTGATCTGCGACGCCGTGACGGTGCCGAGGGCGCCGTTCGCGTACCGGATCACGGCGTGGCCGTAGTCGTCGAGCGGACGGTCCGGCACGAAGACCTTGAGATGGGCGCTGATCGCGTCGGGGAGGAGACCGGTCATCGAGCGGCCGAGGTTGTAGGCGTGCGTGCCGATGTCGCCGAAGCAGCCGGCGGCACCGCTCCGCGCCGGGTCGGTGCGCCACGCTGCCTGCTTCTGCCCCTCGCTCTCGAGGCGGGTGCGCAGCCAGCCCTGGATGTATTCGGCCCGGACCGCCTGGATCTCGCCGAGTTCGCCGCCGAGGATCATCTCGCGGGCCTGCCGCACGAGCGGGTACCCGGTGTAGTTGTGCGTCACGACGAACACCGACCGCGAGGCGTCCACGAGTCGAGCGAGCTCCTCCGCCTCGGCGAGCGTCAGCGTCAGCGGCTTGTCGCAGACCACGTGGAACCCCGCCGCGAGCGCCGCCTTCGCCACGGGGAAGTGCATGTGGTTCGGCGTGGCGATCGACACGAAGTCGATCCGCTCCCCCTCCGGCAGCCAGCGCTCCCGCTCGAACATCTCGGTATAGGAGCCGTACGCCCGACCCGCGGGTACGTCGTAGTCGGCCGCACTGGCCTTCGAGCGGGCCGCGTCGCTGGAAAACGCGCCCGCCACGAGCGTCGCCCGGTTGTCGAGCACGGCCGCCGTGACGTGCACGCGGCCGATGAACGACCCCTGGCCGCCTCCGACGATCCCCATCCGCAGCTTCCGCCCGAGCGGTCCGTTGGTCGCCATCCTCGCCTCCCCTTTCGCTGTGCGCCTGGTGGATCTGCCGGCACGTGCCTGCCGAATCGGTGGCCCGGCGTCGCGGACCCGTCGGGCGCGGAATCTAGCACACGCCCCCATGCCGCGGCAGCCGCCCGCTTTTGCCGCCGCCCGCACGCTCACCTACGATGCGGGAACCATGGGATTTCAGGATCGCGGCTACTACCGTTCCGACGGCGGCTTCGGCGGCGACTGGACCGCCGTCAACGCCGTCATCATGGCGAACGTCGCCATCTGGCTCGCCAACTTCATCCTCGCCGGCAACCTCCTGCGCGAGATCCTGCCGCTCGAGGTGTCGCTCAACGACGTCTTCTGCCTCACGTCGGACCTGCCGCTTCATCCGTGGAAGGCGTGGCAGCTCCTCACCTACGGATTCCTGCACGACGGCCCGAGCGTCGAGTTTCCGGGGCTCCCCTACTCGCCGCTCCACCTGCTCTTCAACATGCTCACGCTCTGGTTCTTCGGCCGCGAGGTCGAGGGCGTCGTGGGCCGTGCCGAGTTCCTGCGCTTCTATCTCGTGTCGATCGTGGTCGCCGGCCTCGCCTGGGTGATCGCGGCACAGCTCGGCGGACAGGGCGGGCGGCTCGTCGGCGCGAGCGGCGGCGTGATGGCGGTGCTGGCCGTGTTCATCTGGTACTTCCCGCGGCAGACCGTGCTGATCTACGGCGTGCTCCCCGTGCCGGCGTGGGCGCTCGGCATCCTCTACTTCTTTTCCGACATCCGCGGTGCCGCGGCCGGCGTGGGCAACGTCGCCCACGTGGCGCACATCGCCGGGGCGACGTTCGGCCTCCTCTACGCCTGGCGCGGCTGGCGGCTCGACGGGCTCGCCGAGCTGCCGCGACAGCTCCGCCAGGCGAGCCGCCGGATGCGGGTCGTGCGTCCCGACGACGACGGCCCGCGCGGCGGGGACGACGACGAGGAGACGCTGCAGGAGACCGTCGACCGCATCCTCGCGAAGATCAGCCGCAGCGGGGCGTCGAGCCTCACGGCCGAGGAGCGGGACACGCTCACCCGCGCCAGCCGGCGGCTCAAGGAACGCGAGCAGTCGAGATAGAGCGCCTTCAAGAGAGGTGTGCCGCCGGCGCGGGGGCGGCAAAAGTCTCGTCGCGTGGGCCGCGGCGGCCCAATGCTTCTCGAGCGTTCGCCGACCCCCTCGCCTACCCGCCTTGGTCCGCCACGTCGGCGCTCAACTTTCGCAAGATGTGCGCACGCCCAAGCCGAACGCGACCTGGGGCCGCCGGCCGGCCGATCCCGATCGTGGGCGGAGGGCGTCCCCTGCGTCAGCTCTTCGGCTGACGCGGCGGGCGCGAGGCTCTCGATCAGCGAATCCCGCCGGCGGGCACGACGCCACTTCCCGCAGCCGCGCCGCGTGGCGCCACCGAGCCGGCGGGGACGACGGAGGGCGGCACGGCGGCAGTGCGGAGGTTCGCGAGCGACGCGACGCGCAGCCTGTCCACCACCCGCACGAGATCCTCGAAGAGCGCCGGGTCGACATGCCCTGACCGGACGCCGTGGACCACGCCGCGGGTGTCGATCACCGCGACGTTGGGCTCGTCGGGCACCATGCCGAACTGCTGCCGCATGACGTCCTCGAAGTCGAGCCACACCGAGACGTGGGGCGACTCCTGCCTGAGCCTCGTGCGGGCCACCGCATGGAGCGGACGCGGCACCTCCGGCACGCAGGCGATCGGCACGACGTGCACGTCGGGGACGCGGACGCCGGCCGGCCAGCCCGCTGGGGGCACGACGGGCTGCGTCGACCACGCCTCCGCCTCGGCCCCGTCGGCCGTCGGATGGAAGCGCAGGTGCAGCCTCCGGCCGATGTCGAGGGCCGCCTCCGCGCCGTGACGCGCGGCATAGACGAGCACGACCACGTCGCCGCGCAGGTCGGCCGTGCCGCGGCGGTTGCGGAACTGATCCTCGAGCACGACGTCCACCGGCTGCGTGGCGGCCGGCGACGGAGTCACCGCGCCGGTGGCGGGCCCCTGGAGGGCGGCCTGCGGCGGCACGGGCGACTGCGCCTCGACGGGCCGGCCGTGGAACGCGGCGAGCACGAGCACGGCGAGGAGTGCCGATCCGCGACACTCGCTCCGGCGACGGACGCGCGCGGCATGCCGGTCAGGAATGAAGGCGTGCATGGATCGACCTCGGGGGTGGCGGACGGGGGGAGGTACCGCGCCGTCCGGCACGGCACAAGGCGACTTCCGCGGCGGGGCACGGGTCATCCGTGACGACCGTCACGCGGCATGCCGCACCGACGCCGCCTCGACGGTCGCATCCTCGGCGGCCGCCTCGTCTTCGATGTCGGCTCGCTGCTGCGTGCGGCTGCGGAGCATCGTCAGGAGGGCCGGCAGCAGAATGAGCGCGCTGATCGTGCATGTGGTCACGCCGAGCGACAGGACACGCCCGAGGCTCTCGAGTCCACGGTGGTTGGCCACCATGAGCGCACCGAAGCCGAGGATCGTCGTCAGCGCGTCGACGAGCACGGAGTTGGCGGTCGAGGCGCTCATGCGGTAGGGGCCGGGCCGCTCGATCGCGTCGTGCATCACGTGCACGCCGTAATCGACGGCGATGCCGAGGATGAGCGGGATGCCGATCAGGTTCGCCGGGTTGAGGTCGATGCCGACGAGGCCCATCAGGCCGAACATCTGCAGCATGCCCACGAAGAGCGGCAGGGCGGCGAGCAGCGCGTGGCCGACGTGGCGGAAGTCGAGCCAGAGCACGCCGAGGATCACGACGAGCGCGGCGAGCGCGGCCTGCTCGTAGCTCCGCTTCATCTCGAGCGATGCCTCGTAGGCCTGCAGCGGGTTGCCGGTGGCCCGGGGATCGACGCTGCGGACGTCGTGCACGAACCGCTCGAGGGAATCGAAGTTCCAGATGTCGCCGCGCCCGTAGATCTTGAGGAGGTGGCGGCCGCTCGAGCCGACGAACCGTTCCACCAGGCTCGGCGGCAGGTCGTCGAGCGACGGCGGCTCCGGGTCGGCCACGACGGCGAGGGCATGGAGCCGGCTGAGCAGGTCGCCCGCGGCCCGCTGCTGGAAGGCCGACACGGTGCGGTAGCACTCCTCCGGCGTGAGCCTCCGGAGGGCGTCCCGGATGCGTTCGATGTGCCAGGCCGTCCGCAGTCCGCCGGGCCGCTTCACGACCTCGGCGTGCGCCCATGCGAGCGTCTCGCCGAGCGTCTCGAGCCGGTCGACCGGAATCTGTGGCGGCCGCTCGGGCAGTCCGGCGAGCCGGTCGCGCACCCGCGCGATCACGGGGCGCTTGAGCTCCTCGTCCGACGGCAGCAGCGAGGCGATCTCGTCCACGCGCTCCACGTTCGGCAGGGCGACGAGCCGCTCCTTGCGCTCGAGCAGCTGCTCGCGTGAGTCGGCGATCGAGAGCGCATACCAGACGCTCTGGTCGCACTCCTCCAGGAGCTTCTTCTCGACCTCGACGCTCTCCAGCCCGTCGGGCTGCATGTTGAGCAGGTTGTGGTCGTAGTCGAGCTCGTGGAGGCCGCCCGCGACGGCCATCGTGCAGGCCATGCCGGCCAGCATCACGAGCCGCGGCCGGCGCATGAGGGGGTCGAGCCAGGCGTGCACCGGCACCGGTTCGGGCAGGCGCCGGCCGAGGACGCTCCGGTCGACGATCGCCAGCACCGCCGGCAGGACGAGGAGCTCGGCGGCGCAGCAGAGGAGGATGCCGCCTCCCGCGATCGTGCCCAGCTCCGCGACGCCGACGAAGCTCGTGAGGCTCGCACAGAAGAAGGCGATCGCCGTGGTGATCGCTCCGGTGAGGATGCCCGGGCCGACCGATTCGCTCGTCTCGAGGAGCGCCGCCTCGCACGAGAGCCCGCGACGGCGGCTTTCGAGGTACCGGCCGACGTAGTAGGTGCCGTAGTCGATCCCCACGCCGATCATCGTGACGGTGAACGTCACGCTGAGGATGTTGAGATGGCCGACGCTCGCCGTCGCCCACGCGAACGCCCACGCCATGCCGATGATGAGCACGCCGTTGGCCATGAGCGCGTGCCGCAGACCCCCGAAGCCCGCGCTGATCACGACGGCGACGGCGATCAGCGAGAGCACGCTCGCCCACACCATCGACTGTTCGCTGGCCCGCATCTCGTCGTTTTCCATGACCGGCAGCCCGGTCAGGCCGATCTCGACGTCGGGATGACGGCCCGCCACGGCGTCGATGACCCTCCGCAGCTCGTCGGTGGCGGCCGACGCGCCGGCGAACCCGCCCTCCTGCTTGGCGAGGCGCAGGAGCACGAAGCCCAGGCGACCGTTTTTGGCGAGCAGGTGCTCTCCCGAGAGATCGCGCAGCGTCGCGAACGACGCGGGCATGCCCGGCCAGGGCGACACGTAGTCGGCCGCAGCCTGCGGCCGCGCCGCCAGGCTCGCCTCGACCGCCGCGAGAAGCGCCTCGGTGTAGCGTTCGAGCGCCGGCAACGGTGACTCGCCGCCGGGTGTCGTGGCGTCGCCGGCCGCGAGCTGGGAGGCGAGCCCGCCGACGGTCGTCGCCACCTTGAGGTGCCCCCACCCACCGTCGAGCACGGGCTCCGCCTGCGCGGTGAAGCGGTCGAGTCCCTCGAGGTCCGCCGGCGCGAGATAGTGGAGTCCCTTGGAGCGGATCCTGGAGAGATCGACCTCGTGAAGCACGGCGTGGAACAGCGCGTCGTGCCGTGCCACCTCGCGGGAGAGTTCATCGAGCACGGCCACGACCTGCTCGCGGTCGGAGCCCTCGACGACGATGACCGCGTCGTCCTCCTCGCCGAACTCCTGCGCGTAGTCGATCCAGAGCTTGTTGTAGTCGCTCTCAGGATCGAGCAGATCGACACGGCCCACCTTGTAGCCGAGGTGGCGCGCGGTCCAGAACCCGGCCACGACCGCGGAGAGCACCGCGGCGAGCACGACCATGCCGGGCGCGCGGATCGTCAGCCGCGTCCAGGCGACCATCAGGGTCGCGAGCAGCCCGCGTCGATGCCGCTCCGGCGCGTCCTCCGGCGCCGCGGGCTCGTCGGGCGGCGACGGGAAGGGTTGCGGGTCGTGGATCTGCAGCATGGCGCGCGGAGCGGGGTGGGTGGGGGCGGGATGCTAGGTGACGACCCGCGCGCGGCCAAGGCCGCATCACCCCGCCCCCACGCGGTCGCGTCGGGCCGCGCGCGTCGATTCAGGTGGCTCCGGCAGCCTGGGCAAACCGGTGAACCGCGCGCAGTCGTTCCGCGCGTGCCGGTTGGTGAAATGATTGGGGCGATACGGCGTCGCCGACCGAAGACTCTCTTCGCCGACGGGCGCGTCGCCGTCGAGGGGATGTCGGGGGGAAGAGCCGATGAAGCGGGTGACATTGGGAGGGGATCGTCTGCGCCGTCGGGACGTTCTCGCACGCGGTGCCGGTGGCCTGGTGCTCGCCGTCATCACGGCCGTCGGTGCCGCACCGGCACCGGGCAGCGATGCCGCCGGTCAGTCGGCCCCGGGCATGTTCGCGGACGGCGGCTCCTCGAGCCGCGAGGTGCGTCGCCAGTCTCTCGAGAGCCTGCCGGTGGAGCGGATGCCGGCCGCCCATCGCCGCGACATCGAGGCGTTCGCGCGATCCACGACGATCTTCCGCCGGCTGCCCGAGGCGACCATCACCTGCGACGCCGACCTGCTCGGCTTCCTCCTCGACAAGCCGGACGCCCTCGTCGACGTGTGGCGTGTGCTCGAGATCAGCCGCCTCTCGCTCGACCCGATCGCGCCGGACCAGTGGCGGCTCGCCGACGGCTACGGCACCGAGGGGGTCGTGCGGCTGCTCCATCGCGAGCGCACGCGGCACGGCGGCCTGCTCGTCTTCCACGGTCGCGGTGCCTACTCGGGGCCCTTGTCGCCCCGCCGGCTCACCGGCTCGTGCCTCGTCGTCGTGCGGCACCGCCAGACGGAGGGCGACGACGCGGCGCTCGCTCGCCACGTGGTCACCATCGACGCCTTCCTCGACGTGGACGGGCTCGGCCTCGAACTCGTGACCCGCGCGCTCCACCCGCTGATCGTGCTGTCGGCGGCCTCGAACCTGCACGAGATCGCGCTGTTCGTCTCCCAGTTCGCGGCCGCAGGCGCCCGCAATCCGGGTGGTGTCGCCCGCTTCACCGAGCGGATGCCCCGGACCGCCCCGGAGGACCGTCGCAGGCTCGCCCTGCTCGCCGGTGGCGGCGACGCGACGACGCTCGGCCCGACCGACGACGAGCTGCGCACCGAGCTCGCCGCGCGCTGGCTCTCGGTGGAGCAGCTCGACGCGTCGCGCAGCCGGTAGCGCATCCGACGATGGTGACGCGCCGGCTCGGGGGCGGCAAAAGTCTCCTCGCTGTGGCCGCGGCGGCCACACGCTCGTCGAGCGTTCGCCGACCCCCTCGCCTCGTCTTCGACGGTGGTCTGGTCAAGGCGTCGCGAACGTTTACCGTCCTCCCGGACGCATTTCGCGTTGGTGATGCAACGGCGTTCGACGCTGCGCGTTGCCTTTCTTTCGCGAGCGCTCAAAAGCAGGGGGCTGGGAGGGGCTGCCCGTGCCCTGAGAGCCGGCGTAGATGGCCAGCGGAGGCAACGACCAATCCGCCTGCGGCGGATCGGTGCCCGCCTGAGCGCAGGCATCTCCGAGCGAACGAAGCCCTGGATGGGCGCAGTGAGCGTCCGGCGACGGGGTATGGGCAGCCCCGACCCTCGCAGGACGTGGCGAGCACCTCCGGCAATCCCCGTGCCGAACAGGGTTGCCATGAAAGGCTTTGTCCACGGACAGTCAGCGCGGCCCGGTGGGGCCCCCGGGCACGGCGGCCATGCGCGTGCGGGCCTCGGTGGCCACGAGGTAGGGCCGCTGGTACTCGGGCATGTAGCCCTTCGCGCCACGCACCGATACCTGCTGACCGACGAGCGGCGCGAGCTGGACGCCCGTCTGCGGGGTGACGAAGGTCAGCACCGTGTTGCGTTCGTCGACGATCGCCCAGCGCGGCGCGTCGGGACGGCGGGAGACGACGGTCGCCAGCCGGCCGGTCACCTCGATCTGGTCCGGCGGCGTCCACGTCGGCTGGCCGTCGGCCGCGCGACCGCCCGGCAGCACCCCCGGCCGCACCGGACGCGACCCGAGCGCCGACAGGCTCGACCACATGGCGCCGAGCCGGAGCGGCGACGTGTCGGCGCCGACCTCGGCTGCGACGAGCGAACGCTGCCGACCCTGGATCTCCTCGAAGCGCGACAGCCGCGCGTCGATCGCCTGGGCCCGCATCCGCTCGCTCTCGGACTGCGCGCGGGACGCGACGAGCCGCAGCCGTTCGCGGAGCGGGCCGAGATTCCACGAGTTGCTCGGTCCCGTGACCGCCAGCGACAGCGCGAGATCGATGTCGGTCAGTTCGTCGGCCGGCGCCGCCACGGCGCCCGCCGCGACCGCGGTCGGAGGAGCGGGCTCGCCGTCGAAGATCGTGGTGCCCATCGGCAGCCAGCCGCCGAACAGGCGTTTCGCGACCGGCACCGGCGCGAGCACCTCGGGGGGCCCGGCCGCCGGCACGGGCTCGAGCGACGCGACCGTCTCGGCGAGCGCCGCCTGCGTCTCACGCAGCGCGGCCACGGTGCGTTCGGCGGCTGCGAGTCCGGCCGTCGCCTCACCGGCATCGACGACGACCGCGAGCGTGCGGGGCAGTTCGAGATCCTCGCCGCGCGCCCAGCGAAACTCTCCCGATGGCGGAGCGATCCGCACCCACTCGCCGGCATGCCGGCCGGTCGTGATCCGTTCCCGTCCCACGACGCGCACGCGTTCGCCGGCCTCGAGCGCCACCTGGGAGACGTGCCTGAGCGCATTGAGCTGCGAGCCGACCCGCGCGATGGCGGCATCGGTCGTGATGACGGCGATCGCCGCGTCGTCGGGCTCCGGACGATCGGCCACGTCGCGTGCGCGCACCCAGCTGAAGCTCCCCTCGACCGGCCGCACGGCGCAGTACCCGGACGGGTCGATCGCCCAGACCTCGACGGTGGCACCAGCGGCGAGTCGCTCGGTCGGATAAAAATCGTCCCCCGGCCCCGCGCGGAGATACGTCTCGCCGCTCCGCACCGCGACCGTGACGGGCAGGACCGCGTCATCGGCACGGATCCGGCCGATCCCAGCCGGGGCGACGAGCCATGCGGCCAGCACGAGCGGCGCGACGAGTCGGCGGCAGACGCGTCGCCCCCGCGGCCCGGTCGGCACGACGGGCGGAACCCCCGCGCAGCGCGACATGGATGGCACGCGTCTCATGAGAGTCGTGACGGGACACAGGACGACAACCGGCCGCGGACTGTCGCAACCTCGGCGGGGCGAGGCAAGGCCGTATCGCGCCCTTGCGGCATGGGCCGAACGCGTCGCGGCGGACGGCGCGGCGCGGCCAAAAAAAAGCGCGTAGACGGGGCTTGGGCATCCTCGTCTACGCGCTGGTGACGGCCCGCCGGCGGCGACCCGTCATGAGTCCTTGTAGAGCACCGACCGCCGCCCCTCAACCCTCGAATTTCGACCGCCTCGGCGCCCGCCTTTCCCGGCCGCCGGAGAGCTCCGAAACCCCCTCTCGTCAGGGGTTTTCAGGGGGCCCCGGGGAGCGCGGCAGGATGCGCGGAGGGTGCCAGCATGCCGGTGCCAGCACGCGCGAAGGCGGGGTCGCGACGCCCGCCGCGGAGCGTCGCGTCACCAGCGCTCCACGGGACGATCGAGCACCTCGCGGATCACGACGAGTGCCCGCAGCGTCGCCGGCTCGCGCAGCATCGAGACGAGGTCCGCGGCGCGGTCCGCGACCACGGGTGGCTGCGGCGGTGCGTCCGCCGGCGCGATGCGGTGCTTGAGATCGGTCGCGAACGCCTCGGTGACGTGCTTCGATACATCCGTGCCGCCCGCGGTCGTCGCGACGTGTCGCTGCCGCAGGTCGCCCGCCGCGTCGTTCGACGTCGCGGTCTTCGTGGCCTGCGCCGTGCCGCTGGCCGCCGACGGGACGCGCTCCCCGGGCCGTGGCCCGCGCGCACCGGTCGTCGTGGTCGGCCGCGGCTTCGGCCTGGTCCGCCGCTCACCCCGCTCGC
>Ga0214923_10006097_pt1 | contig 13695 bp, 8 predicted proteins | sample LL1510_MetaG_FD_177993 | JGI IMG/M metagenome (GOLD analysis project Ga0214923, IMG submission 177993) | Freshwater microbial communities from Lake Lanier, Atlanta, Georgia, United States - LL-1510 | ecosystem: Environmental > Aquatic > Freshwater > Lake | place: USA: Georgia | collected 2015-10-15 | reverse complement strand
CAAGGCACGACCAACCTCTTCTGCGATCATTCTTCAAGACTTCGAAACTGCCCCTGGAATCCGTAAGCCGCTTTTTCAAAGCTCAATAAATCCGGAAAACCCCGCAACTCATATTTCTCAGCGATGAAGCGGACGGCCCGCTCATAGTCGTATGGCGACCCTGACAGGTTTTTTTCTAGAGCCATCAGCGCACGCTTGAAAACGTCGGTCGCAGCCCTGGGCGTGCTGCCAGCCACAAGCGATGCACCGAGTTGCAGGAGGCTTCCCACGGTATTGAGGTGCTCCCGTCCGAGCCGGCTTTCGTTGATGCGTACAAGGTCGAAGCCGGTTCGCGCTGACGCTTCGTAATCGCCGGCTTGAAACTGGGATATCGCAAGGGGAGCGAGGCAATCTGCAACCTCACTGCTCGCACACCCGTATGCTTTCTCCGCAAGCCCGCGAGCTCGCTCGGCAAGTGGACTCGCATCTTCAGGACGGCCTTCTTCGATAGCACGATTCGCCTCTTTGAGCAGCCGCTCGATGGTCTCCGTGATTGCAGTCATGGCTAAACTCCGTGAGGTAAACGTTCCTGTTTTAGAACTGCCCGATAGTGACGCAGAGAACGGCCGCCGGTGCACTTTCAAATCGAACGATTGCAAGAGATTACCACCGCATTACGCGGCGCTGCTGGCTGGAAGTGCTCGCGCTGCACGCACGCCGTTGCACACCCATCGGGCGAGGGGATAGCATATCAGGCGGTGGGACCAAGGTCGGCAGCCATTCAAGAAGCGGCGCTGTGGAAAGGCGAATCCGAATAGAGAACTCGGCCGAGTTCGATTACAAGCTCGCGCTGGCTGTGAGGCAGCACGAGGGTCCTGTTTGGATTCATGGACTCAACGAAATCTCACCGGACCATGCCGGCGTGATCGCAGGCCATTGCGGTGCACTTCACTTACCCGACCTGGTCTCGCTCTCGACCGAAGCTGCTATAAATCTCGCCCGTCATCTTGGCGAGTTGCATCTCGACAATCTTGACTTCATCAGCGACGAAGGGCTGCGCGCTTTCATTCCGCATCCAGACCTCTGGATTCCCGAAGACGTCAACGATCGCATCAATGCGTTGGCGGCGACAACAGATAATCGGTCGAGCGCGGATGCTGAACTTGATTCAGACAGTAACGACGAGCGTCCAGGGAGCGACCAGCCACTACATCCCGAGGATGCCGCCTCGGAAGACTACTCAATCGAGCCGGATCCATCAGACGAAGACGAGTACGACGAGCTATGCGAAGACGACACGGATGACGTCGCTGCCATTGACATCGTCGCTACGTCTCAGGACGACGGCATCGCGCGCAAACGTGACACCGCTGGTCGCTTCGACGTTCTTCTCCAGCCCCTCGAGCAACTACTAGGTCTTGACGACGTTAAGGCCACGATTCGCGGTGTCGTGGCTATGGCTCACGTGGCCCGACAAAGACGGCGTGAAGGCCTATCGGTCGCGCCAGTTTCCTATCACATGGCATTTTTTGGGCCGCCAGGGACCGGCAAAACAACCGTCGCACGCCTCGTGGCGGACATTCTTCGAAATGCAGGGGTGCTCGCACGTGGTCATCTAGTCGAGACCGATGGACAAGGGCTAGTGGCAAAATATTTGGGCCAAACCGGTCACCGCGTCAAAGAAATCGTCGAAAGAAGCCTCGGCGGCGTGCTGTTTATCGATGAGGCATACTCGCTTTGCCCTCGCGAGGGGACTGCGGGAGCTTATGCCTCGGAGGCGATCGCGACGCTCGTGCCGCTACTGGAGACCCATCGCGAAGACCTTGTCGTGATCCTCGCTGGTTACGAGGAGGAGATGAATGATCTCTTCATGGCGAATCCAGGATTACGGTCGAGGATCGCACACCATATGGTTTTTCCGCAGATGGATACGGATCAATTGGAGGCCGTCTACGAACAGCTCGCCGCGCAGCACGGATACCTTATCAGCACACGGTTCAAGGGTGCCGTACGTCATGCGATCGAGCGCGAGCAACGCATTCGCGGAAGACGATTCGCCAACGACCGTGCGGTGCGAACGCTGTTTGAGACCACGCTGCGCCGGCAGGCGGAGCGACTAGCAGGCGTTCCCAAACCTTCGGTCGCACAGCTCCAGTCACTGCTGCTCGAGGACCTGCCTGATCAAGTAGCGTGATGGGCGCTTCGCCTGAGTCGAGCTTGCCAAGCTTTCGAGGCATTCCTCGCCGGTGACGACGACGATACCGAGCTTTTGCACTGCTTCCGATCCTCGTCGTCACACCTAAAGCACTTCCGAAGTAGACACAGAGGAGACGGAAGAACCCGCTCATGGGTGGCGCCACCACAGGGGGAGTACCATAGTCTGCCCCGCTCCCAGCCATAGTCCAGAATTATGAAGCCGATGCAGAAAAGCCAGCGACTACTGAACTTCCTAAGGGCTATGGCCACGATTCGGTCGAAGCGAATCACCGCCTATAGCGACAACGATCACGTCGTCTACCTAGCAGACGTGCCTGCAGCCGCTGCATGCAAATCTTCGTTCCTGCAGAATCAAGGTTCTGCAGCCAACGACCAGGGTCCATGGCTGAGCGTCAAGAAGCCACGCATGTTGGCACCCCCAAAACCCAGCGACCAATTGGCGCCATGGGTCGACCCCGCTGCACTCGATACCCCTAATCAGGAGCCGTTACTCCGTTCGGAGGCCGCGATTCCGAACTCCGACGGCAGTCATGCTGGCAGCGTCGTGGCACGCATTGAGGACCATCCTGGTGTCAGCGCAGCATGGAACGAGTTCCTCGAGAAGCACTGGAGACCATGGGCCGTCAAGCAACGGGAGGCGAATGCCGTTCAAGGTTTATATGGAGCAATCGACGAGATGCGGCGAAAGGCCGAAGAGTCTGCCGATCGGTTCGAACTGCTCATCGCCGTTGGACTCCTCCAGTGGAGAGACGAAGGCGGCAGCACAATCGAGCGGCACGTTCTCGTGGGGCCCGCAGAGATCAGCCTTAATGCCTCGCGCGGCGAGCTGATGGTCGAACCTGCTGGCACGTTTGAGACGTTACGTCTTGAACTCGACATGCTGCCGCCAGATTCGCCCGTGTCGATCAATGCGGATGAGCTATTGGAAGATCTCGCTGCCGATGTGGCGGCTGCGAATCGGGTTACCGACTTGCTCAAGACCATCGCCAACCAGTGGCGCGCTGATGCACAGGTTGGCCCTGAGAAACTCGAGAAACCCGGTTCGACTGACACGACACCTCGCCTCAGTTATGCGCCCGCAATCGTACTACGCCCGCGGCGCACTACTGCGTACTCAAACGTGCTTGGGGATCTTCTGACGTCGCTCGATGACACCGCGATTGACAGAGCCTCGCCCTGGAATCAACTCCTTGCGGAAGGAGCCACCAGTGCCGGCGAGGATGACGATCATCAAGCAGCCAAGCAAGAACAAGCGACACCCGAGGGTTCCGCCTACCGATATTTTCCGCTGCCCGTCAACGAGGAGCAGGAACGAATCCTCGACAAGCTTCGCCTCAATCCAGGTGTACTGGTAAAAGGACCGCCTGGCACCGGTAAGAGCCACACGATCGCAAACTTGATCTGTCATCTGCTCGCCAAGGGTGAGCGAGTGCTCGTCACCGCCCAGGCGCCAAAGGCGCTAGGCGTCCTACGTGGCTTGCTTCCGGAGAGCATCCAACAACTGTGCGTGACCGCTTTAGGCAGCGACCGGCAGGAACAGCAAATACTCGAGGAGAGCGTGCGGGGAATCCTCGACCGGAAGGATGAGTGGCCCGGAGTCACTGCATCGGATGCCGAGATTGCTCGACTCGAGTCGCTTCTCGCCCGCTGTTACAAAGATCTGCTGGCCGTGGAGCGGCAGCTCCATGAGTCCCGGGAAGCCGAAACGGCCCACATCACGTTGCCTGGCGGCTACGACGGAACGGCAGCGATGATCGCGAGAAAGCTCGCGGCGGAGCGCGATATCTACGGTTGGTTTCCGGCTAACGATCTTCAACTGGACGCCTTTCCCCTTGACGATGCCGAGGTGCGGCTCGTCGCCCAAGCGCACATCAACTTCCCTGTTGAATCGCTGGAGGACCTCGGCAGGCATCTCGGCGACAAGCCTTTCCCGCAGGCACAGCAGTTTACGTTAGCAGTGCAGCGCCTTCGCGAGGCGCAGCAGCTCGCCGGAGAAGATCATCTGTATGCGCGCGATATTGCGGGAGTGTCGCTCGACGTCCTATCAAAAATCGAGGCAGCTATTCGCGGCCTTGATGGATTGATGGCAAGGGCCCAACGAAGCCTGGGGCAAACAGCAGCAACCGTATTGGATGACGTACTCGTCGGACGCACCGAACGCTGGCAAAGAACCGTAGAAAAGGCGACCGCGGTGCTCGTGTCTGCAGCGCCGTACTGCGAGAAGCTACCCGCGTCGACACCTCAGATCATGGACGGCATCGACCGCCAGTCGCTGCTCGATGACGTGCGACGACGCCGAAGCCACTTTGAAAACGGCGGCTGGCGGGGTTTTGGGCTCATTGCGCCAAGAGCTGTACGCGAGACACGCAGTATTGCCACGACCTGCCGAATCGCTGGCAAACCGTGCTCGACACCTGACAGTCTCGAACAGTTGGAGGCATATCTCGTTGTCGACTCTGCCGTCGTATCGCTAAGCAGCCTCCTGCCCTCATTCTCGATAAAAGCGACAACACTAGCCGCTGAGGTCGAGAGATGGAACGAGCTGGTGGCCGAGCTTTCTCAACTCGCAACAGGCCTGTTGGCCCTGCCAGCCGGATGGACGGACCGCCTTCCGCCAAAGCTCGCCAGGAATCTGACGAGTCAGGAAGGCCGTTTGGAGCTAAGTGATGTCATCGCAGCGGAAACCCTGCGTCGGAAGTCACACGAGATCGAGACCCAGATCGAGCACCTGCGGGCACTTGCAGCTCGCGAAGCTGGCACCCCCAACGCTCATCCATGCCTTCAGGCTCTTCTCAAAGCGGTCGATAGCCGCGATGCCGCCGCCTACGCGGCAGCGCAGTCACGCCACGCCCGACTCATTGCCCACCAGCGGCAATGGTCTGCATACCAGCGACTCCTGAGAAAGCTTGACTCGGGTTGCCCAGGCCTGGCGGCCCTTCTGGAAAAGAACCTGCACGCGGAAGAATGGCCGGCCAGAGTCGCCCAGCTTCCCGCAGCCTGGCGATGGGCCACCGCTTGCCGCCGCCTTGGCTCATCACTCGATGAACTTGCCACCGAGAATCTCGACCTGAAGCACCGCCGCCTACGCAGCACTGTTGAAAAGACGATTGAGAGCCTCGTTTCCCACAAGGCGTGGCGTGCGTTCTTTTTGCGACTGAATGGGAATACCGAACAACATTTGATCGCGTGGCGAGATGCAATTCGAAAGCTTGGCAAAGGAACAGGCAAGTATGCGAACCAGCACCGCCGGACAGCTCGCAACTACCTCAAGCATTGCGTTACCGCCATGCCGGCCTGGGTGATGCCGCTTCACAAACTATGGGAAACCGTAGCTGCATCACCTGGCCTTTTTGACACGATCATTATTGACGAAGCATCTCAGGCAGGGCTCGATTCACTTGTGTTGTTGCTACTCGGAAAGTCGATCATCGTCGTTGGCGATGATATGCAAAACAGCCCGGATGACGTGGGCGTTAACCAAGTGCAAGCAAACCAACTCATTCGGGAGCACCTCGACGCGTTTTCATTTCGGGACGAGTACCGCGTCGATTCCAGCCTCTTCGACCACGCGCATCGAGCGTTTCGCTCCCAGGTCATGCTTCGTGAGCATTTCCGCTGCGTACCGGAGATCATCCGTTTTTCCAACTCGTTCTACGGCGGAAAACTCGTCCCGCTGCGTCTGGTTCCAGCGAGAGACCGCCTCGCTCCCCTTCGGCACGTCTACGTTGCGGACGGAGCATCGCAGGGGCGAGACAGCCGGATCCGTAACGAGGCAGAGGCAGAGGCGATCGTAGCAACGATAGAACGACTGATCACCGACGAGAACTACTCGGGTAAGACAATCGGGGTGATCGCCTTACAAGGACGAGCCCAGGGCGAGCTCATCTCACGCATGCTCTCCGTACGACTACAGGCAAGCGATATCGAGGAGCGAAGAATCCGTTGCGGTGAACCTCAGAACTTCCAGGGCGATCAGCGCGATGTGATTTTTCTATCGATGGTCGCAGCCCCGAACCAAAACTACGCCGCGCGAACCACCACCGACGACCAGCGACGCTACAACGTCGCGATGAGTCGCGCTCGCGATCAGGTGTGGTTGTTCCACAGCGTTATGCTGAAGGATCTGACGCCCGCCGACATGCGTCATCAATTGTTGAGCTTCTTCGAGTCGCCAACGTCTGCCGTAACACCGGGGTGCGACATAGACAGGCTTCGGCAGGCCGTTCGTGGATATAGAGAGCCTGGAAACCAACCCCCTCCATTCGAAAGTTGGTTCGAAGTTGACGTCTGCCTTGCCCTCATGGAACGCGGGTTTTTTGTTCAGCCGCAGGTGGAGGTTAGCAGCAAGCGTATCGACTTGGTGGTCGAGGGAGCCAACGGCCGACTTGCGGTCGAGTGCGACGGTGAATTTTGGCACGGTCCAGAAGCATTCGCCGCAGACATGGCCCGTCAACGGCAACTCGAACGGGCGGGATGGGTTTTTGAACGGGTGCGGGAATCAGCGTTCTACGCAGACCGCGACGCTGCCGTCGAGAAGATCGTCGACGCATGCGGTGTCTTGGATATCCATCCGTGGTCGCACGGCAGCGAAATACCGCAGGAAGTTTGTGGTGAAGAACCGCCAGTTGCGGTGGGCGCGGGCGAGGAAGATTCAGGAGTAGCCTTCGCGGCCTCGCAGGATCGCGAAACAAGTCCCGTCGTGATGCCCGACACCGATGACAATATCCAAGACCCGCCAGCGGACGGTGAATTCGAGCCCGCAGAAGAGACTCGCGACGATGCAATTCCTTTTTCCGGGTATTCGGATGCATCGGGATATCCAGACCCACGAGATGCCTCGCCAGCAAACGTCCGCGCCCATGTACTTGAAATCATTCGTCGCGATGGTCCGCTCCTGCGTCAATCCGTACATCGGCTGTACCTTCGCGGCTGCCCCGGCGTTAGTCGGCTTGGAAAGGAGATACAGCGTGTTCTTAACCGCGCCATCGGAGGGCTGCTGGCAAGCGATGAAGTCGTGCTGGAGAGTGAACTCGGGGGCAGCACGCAAGAAGGTCAGGTGCTGCGTAGTGCAAACACCCCGCGGGTGCGACCTCGGGCGGCGGGCCAGCGATCGCTCGAGGAAATCCCGCCGTCGGAATTGATGTCCTGGCTTGATGACCGTCGATCATCCCTGGGAAGTGAGTTTCGCCTGGATGCCGATGAGTGCACTCGGTACCTTCTGCAAAGATACGGTTCTCATACGATGACAATTCCCCGGCGAAAGTATCTCCAGAAGGTATTCAACCGCTGGCTGCAATCCGGGCACTGACGATGCCGACGCATTAACGCCTCCGAGTAGTGGCGTTAAGAGAAAACCAAATCGCTGCTACACCTGCCACAAGCGCGCCCCCAGACGGGTGAAGACTCTTGTCCCGTGGTACTGTCCGCACTGATTCGCGGCACGCGAGGCGGACTGAGAACGATCTGCCAGCGTGGCGACGATGGGCTTGCATATCCTTCACAATGCCTGCCGCGCTCTCGATTAACCGCGCGCCTGTGCTCGTACTCTGGGCCGCCCTGGTGGCACAGCGGCTAGGCTTCCGCTGGGATGAGTCGCTCAGTCTCGGCAAGGCGCTCGCGGGCCTAAACGCCCAGTCGAAGGGGCGACGGCTCGGGATCTTCAAGCCGCACGAGGAGCCGACGAACGCTGCTCGCGAGCGGGAGCGCGGCGAGCAGTTTTGGATAGAGCTCTGTGGCCGGGCGGTGCCGGCGAAGAACACTCCCGACGGCATCCGAGCCGTCAGCGGCCTGACCATCGTGACGGCCGAAAGCGCGGAAGCGTATCTGGAGACGAAGTTCGGCGACCGGCTGGAGGCCACTCGATCGGCCATGCAGACGCTGGTCCGAGCGTACAGCCCGCGCGAGTTGGCGAAGGAAGCCTTTCGTCTCTACGAGGAGTTCCGGCCCGTGATCCCCGACGGCGTAAAGGGCTGGGGCGCGAAGAGCGTGCTCAACCTGCGGAAAATCCGCTCGATGGCAACGGGGTAGCGTGCGCACCACTACTCACTGCCGTCGCGCTCGTTTTTGGCCGAAAAGCCACAGCCTTGAGGAAGCGAGAATAAGCGAGTTACCCGTTCGGATAACGCTGCTATTCTCGGCTGCTCACTCCACACGGAAATACGGGGGTTGCTACGCGCCGCGGCATCGAGAGATTTGTCTCGCCTGGGCCCGCGGCGTGGCATGACTTTCAACGAGATAGACGCCGCGGCCGGCCAGCCACTGGGCCAGCGACACGCGGACATAGCGAGCTCGGCGGGCAGGCCGCCGCTCGTAAAGTTTCAGAATGACCGTGCCGTCGGGCATGAATCGAACATGCCGCACCGGCCGGTCGTGTAATGTGGTGATCTTCACCATCGAACCTTCCTTGAAAAAAGAAGGCAGGGACGGCACCCGAAGGCACAGTCCCTGCCGTGAAAAAAGAATGGAGGGCTGGGCTACGAAGCCCGACGGCGTTTGCCGCCGCCCTTGCGTTCGCCCGCCTTCAGCCAGTGCTTGCTGCACCACTGCGGCACGTGGTCTGGCTTTTCCGTCAGCCGGCGGTACGGCTCGGGAAGACCTGCGGCTTCCATCAGCCGCGTGATGGCAGCGCAGTTCTCCATGTTGTATTCCGTCAGGTCGAGCTCCTTGGCGATCTCCTTGTAGGTCTTGCCTTCGAGCCGCCGCTCCACGATCACCCGGGCATGCTTCACGAGCTGCGGCTCGTCGTACGCGTTCACCATCAGCGTGCGTTTGAGCATCGCCACCGGCTCATCCTCAACGTCGTCGCCGGCCGCCTGGCGGAGCGGGGCCGCCACCGCGGGCGGCAGCGCCGCCACGAGGTTGATCGTGAACTCGAGCCTCGGCACCACCCGCTTGCCGTCGATCCGCATGTACGGAATCACGCGAATCGGCCCGTCGAGGAGCTGCCGCAGGATCACCGCGGCACGGTTCTCCTCGCCGAGCAGCTGGCCCTTCACGGCCTCGAGATGCTCGAGCAGCTTTGCAGCGCTCGGAAGTTTTTCCTTCTTGCTTGCCTGCTCCTCGACCTCCCGCCGCCGGGACCGCACGATCGCCAATTCACGCTCCCGGTCGGCCAGCCGCGACGTCAGCGAGGCGAGCGACCCGTCGCCGCTCTCCACCGCCGCCGACAGCCGCTCGATCGCCGACACGAGCTTCTTCTCCTCTTTGTCGAGCTTCTTGAGTTCGGCCGCCACCGACCCGCCCTGCTCGTGGAGCTCTTTCACGCGGGCGAGCACAGCTTCGCGCACGCCGTCCAGCGACAGCACCTCATTGACGACGGCCTCAAGCACCGCTGGAAACGCACGCTCGCGCATGCAGTAGCCGCGGTACCAGCAGACTCCAGACACAGCAGACGAGCAGCGGAAGTGGCCATCCTGCTTCCCGTAGGAGTACATCGGCGAACCGCAGCACCCGCAGGCGAACACGCCGGCGAGCAGCCCGCGTCGCTGCCTGGTCGTGCCGCGGAGCGGATGGCCAGCGCCGCGGATGGGCTCTTTGAACACGCGCCGGCGGTCAACGACCTCGTTCGCCTTGTACCACAGGTGGTCCGACACCATTCGCAGGTGCGGACTCTCGCGCGTCTGGATCTTGTCTTCATCGTTCCACACGTACTCTGACTTGCCCGTCCGCAACTTCCGCTTCGAGACCTTCATCCGATGGGTCTCGAAACCGCGATAGATCGTGCGGCGGATGATCGCATTGACGTTGCTGGCCTTCCACTTGGTGTGTCGCGATCCTTTCGCCTTGGCAAACTTGATCGAGTCGAGCCACTCGCCCACCTCGACGGCCCGCTCGCCCGCCGCGATCCGCTCGAAGACCTCGCGGATGATCGGCACCGTGTCCGGATCGATCTCGTCGTAGAACGGCCCCTTGGCCGGCTCCGTCTCCGTCGCCGGCGTCGTCGGCCGCCGCCGGTAGCCGATCACGGTGTTGCCGACCGCCGCCCCGCGGGCCCACAGGCCGTCGTGGGCGCGGCTGATGCGACGCCGGGTGTAGAAGTTCGCCCGGGAGTGGTGGCTCTGGGCGAAGTGCAGCCGGTCGGGCCAGTCCTCGTCGGCGGTGTCGATGTAGTCGCTCAAGCAGATGATCCGTACCCCGGCGTCCACCGCGGCTTCGAACAGCTCGCCCGCCTTCGTGGGATGGCGGTAGAGCCGGCTCGATTCCTCGGCGACGATCAGGTCGACCCGCTTTGACTCGATGGCCGTCCATACCTCGTTGATGCCCGGCCGGTCGGCGATCTCGCCGCTGATCTCCGGCTCCCGGATGTCGCGGATCTCCACCTGCGTGGGCGACCAGCCCTTCGGGAGGCTCTGGTCAAGGAACTGCCGGCAGACCGCGATCTGGTCGTCGAGGCTGGTCTGCCGCTGCTCGTCGGTCGAAAACCGAGCGTGCACGATCACCCGCAGCGGCCGGTTGGCCGGGATCACGAGCGGTTGTCGGAGGTTCATCATGACGCACCCCCTTTCGCCGCCGACGGCGGCACGATCGGGGTCCCCCGGGCGTCGCCGTGGGCCCGAGCGGAGAGGGCAACCCTCTCCGGCATGGCCCCGGAAGACTTTGCTGAAACTTTGCTGAAGGGTCCTGACTTCGACCGAAACGAGCCGCTCCGTCCCAACACCAGCCAACGATCACAAGTCGTTGACGGGCATGGACATTGCGTCAGAAATCGGAGAAAATCGGAAACCGTGGCGAAGAGGCCCGGGAGAATCCCGCCCTCTCCGTTTGCAGGGACGGCTATCCCCGATTCATCCACGTGATCGGGAACTGCGGCACCGTGGCGATCGACAGCCGTGGCGGAAGTTTGATTTCCGTCGTGCGGATCACGCCGTGTCCGGGATCCCTGCCTTGATGGCCTTCATCTCGGCGGCTTCGGGCAGGGCCTTGTAGTAGGCGTCGAGCGGATAGCAGCCGCTCCTGAGGCCGTTGCGCGGGGCGGTCGTGCAGTCGGAAAACATGCGGCAGATCGCGCTGCGGGCGAGCGTGCGGCCGGCGAGCGAATCGGCGGGCAGCTCCGGATATGAAAGCACCATCCGCCCCAGGCCCACTGCATCGACCCAGCCCTGCCGCACCGTGGCCTGCGCGGCCTGCACGAGATACTCCTGCAGATACGTGTAGGCGGTGCCCACCATCAAGAGGCCCGGCACCGCGGCCTTCGCCTGCCGGGCCGCGTCGATCTGCCGCCAGCAGCCCACGAGCGGATCTTCGGGCGGCGGATAGCCGTCGGAGGGCGGAAACGCTGCCGGCCGCGAGATGTGGGGCACGGTGTAGGGGCAGCCGGCCGTGAGATTGACGGCCACCACGCCGAGGTCGCGAAGGATCGTGAGCAGGGCGAGCGGCTCCGCGAGATCGATCCGCCCTGGATCGTCTGCATCGACGCCGAAGCCACAGTCGTAGGGCAGCGAATCCGAAAACGGAAACGGCGCACCGCGGCCTTCGACCATGTGCCAGGGCACCGTGTCAAAGAGTGAAAGCCGCACGCCCACGAGCAGCCGCGGGCAGGCTTCACGGACCCGCTCGATGAGCGTGCACAGCAGCCGAGTACGGCCGGCGAAGTCGCCCCCCCATGGGCCGGGCCGCCTCCGCGCCGCCAGAAACTCGTGCAGGAGGTAGCCGTGGCAGGCCTTGATGTCGACCATGTCGAAGCCGGCGGCCTCGGCATCGCGGGCCGCGGCGAGATACGCGCCGATGAGCCGCTCCACCTCGGCGTCGCCCACGACGCAGGCCTCGTCTTGGGGCTTGACGCCGTGCCGCGCGTCGAGCAGCGGATGGTGAAACGCGATCCGCGGCTGCCGCCCGGCCGCCGACGGCCTGCTGAACCGCCCGGAGTGCGTGAGCTGGAGGGCCACGACGAGGTCGTCGTCGCGGCCGTGCTGCTCGTGATGGCTGCCGCGCACCGCCTCGAGCAGGGCTGCGAATCCCTCGCGGCCGCAGGCTGGCGCGCAGAGCTGGTTTGGGTTGGCCCGCCCCTCGGGCACCACGGCCACCGCCTCACCTCCCCAGATCAGTTTCGCACCGCTCGCGCCGAATCGTCGCCAGCGGCGCAGCAGGATGTCGGTGGGCTGGCCGGCGGCACCGGCATCCCAGCCCTCCATCGGATGGATGCACCAGCGGTTGCCAACGATCCGGCCGCCGAGCGAAAGCGGCTCGGCGAGTGGTGAACCGGCCGCAGCGGAGAGCGGCTCGTCGTCGAGCGGGATCAGCGCGGCAAGCGAGGCGAGATGGGCCCGCAGATCGGCCACCGTGCGAAACCGCGCGATCCTGGGATACGACGCGCTCATGCCGTGGCCTCCATCGCGGCGGCGATCCGGGCAAGGATCGTGGCGATGATCTCTCGATCGGTCGCGGGCCGGCGCGGGCTCTCGGGATGCGTCTCGTCGCCGGCGACGAGGCCCCGAAGATGCAGCGCCTGGGCCATCGAATGCTTGTAGGCGGGCAGCGGATCGCGAAACGCGAAATCGCCGAGCGCCTGGAGCGCGTCGTCGAGTTCGTCGAACCGGGCGTCGCCTGCGGCCCACCAGGCATCGCGGCGGGCGAAGGCTTCAGGCCAGGCGGTCGAGAGGCCGAGCAGCCAGTCGCTGCCGTAACGGACCATGTCGATGGCGAGATCGTTGCCGGTGAACACGTGAAACTCGGGCCGCAACCGGTCGCGCAGGGCGAGCCGCTGCCACTCGAGCCGCCGCGCGAGCGACGAATGCTTCGCGCCGACGCAGTTTGGGATCGCGAGCAGCTCGGCATACGCCTCGAGCGCGAGCACGCGACCACTCGGCACGAAGGCCGTGGAGAGCTCGAAGCCGATGAACCGCTCGACACGGGCCGCGAGCCGACGGATGCGGGCGATGAAGTCGGCGTCGCTGCCGGCCGTGAGGCCGAACGACGGAAAAATCACGGGGATGGCTCCGGCCGCCGCGATCATCTCGAACTGCCTGCCATACTCCGCCTCGTCGAAGGCGGCGCCGGCCCGATCGACGACGCAGGCTCCGGCCACGATCTCCCCGGAGCCAACCGCCTCGCGGGCGCGGGCCAGGGCCTGCCGCCGGGTGGCATCGTCGATCAGCTGGACGTAACCGGTGTCCATGTTGACCGCGGGCGTGATGCCTGCCGCATGCGTGCGGGCCACGTGGGCGGCGAAGGCATCCCAGTCGATCGCGCGGTCGGTGCGGAAGGGGAGCAGGATCGCCGACATTCCCCGGATGATGCGGCGCGGCCGCAGGAGCGCGGCGGGATCGATGGGCTGCTGGGGAATTTGCATCATGACGGGGTCTTTCTCAGAAGTAACCGTTTGGTTACTCTGGAGAGGGTATCCGACGGCCGGCCCCGTGCCAAGGCACCCCACCCGGAAATCCCTGCGCCGATGCCCGCCGCCCGCCCCCGCCCGCCCACGAGCCAGCCCCGGAATCCCTCACGCACTCGGGCCCGGCTGCTCGCCGCGGCCGTGAAGCAGTTTGCGGCGCGGGGCTTTCA
>Ga0214923_10006094_pt1 | contig 13702 bp, 7 predicted proteins | sample LL1510_MetaG_FD_177993 | JGI IMG/M metagenome (GOLD analysis project Ga0214923, IMG submission 177993) | Freshwater microbial communities from Lake Lanier, Atlanta, Georgia, United States - LL-1510 | ecosystem: Environmental > Aquatic > Freshwater > Lake | place: USA: Georgia | collected 2015-10-15 | reverse complement strand
GCTGGCGGCCCGCCGGCCGGGATTCGTGGCCGCGTTCGCCTTCGATTCGCAGCCGGCGCGGCTTCCGCTCAGGGTCCGGCCGCGCGGCAGCCGCGTGGTGGTGGAACCGACCTACCGCTACGAGATCGGCGCCACCCGCATCGCGCTCGTCGCCACCCTGCGCGTGGTCGTGCGCGGAGCCCCCGTGTCGCGCGTCGTGGTCGGGCTCGACGGCTGGAGCATCGACGACGTCGGGCCGGCGGGCGTGGCCGACGCGGCGGCGGTATTGACGGAGCGTGGCAGCATCGTGATTCCACTCATCCAGCCGCTGTCCGGCGAGGCGTCGATCGAGGTCCGCTGCAGCCTGCCCGTCGAGCGGACGGCGGCCAGCGTGGGCTGGAAGCTGCCGGTGCCGCGGGCCGATCTCGTCGGTCCCGCGCAGGTGACGATCGTCTCGGACAGCGACATCGAGGTGATACCCGAGCCCGAAGGCATCACCGGGATGGTGCGCCAGGTGGCGGCCCCGCCGCGCCGCGGCGAGTCGGCGCGGCTCGCCTATCGACTCGACGGCACCGACGGCGTCTTCGCCGCGCGGCGCCGCTTTCTGCCGCGACGGGTCGATGCGCTGCTCGCCGCGCAGGTGACCGTCGGCCTCACGCGGATGCGGGTCGAGCAAACCATACGCTTCGAGGTGGCGAACGTCCCGCTGGAGTTCGTCGATCTCTCGATGCCGCTCCCGCTGTTCTCCGCTGGCGGGCTCGAGATCCGGCAGGAGGAGGAACTGCTCAACCCCTTCGAAGTGCCCTCTCCGGCGGATGTTCCCGCGGAGGCCGCGGTGGTGCGCGTGATGCTCGCAAACCCGCTCCTCGGTGCCGACGACCTCACGATCGCGTTCAGCATGCCCACGCCGGCGGTGCCGGCGGAGACGACCGTCGCCGAGAGTGTGCCGCTCGTCGTGCCCATCGAGACGCGGCTCGTGAGACAGACCGTGTCGTTCTCGGAGGATGGACAAGTCGCCGTCGACGTGCGTGGAGACGTCTGGAGCCGGGACGCCGCCGCGACCGCGGGATCGGCGCGGGTGTGGCTCGCCACCACCTCCCAGGCGAGCGTACCCGTGGCGCTCTCGCTGCGGCCGGAGTCGGGGGCCGGCGACACCGTGGTCGAGGCGGCGTGGTATGAGACGCGGCTCCTCGCGGATCGCCGCCTCGACACGTGCACGTTCGTCGTCTCGAGCACGGCGCCGACGGTGCGGCTGACGTTGCCCGCGGCACCGCGGACCGAGGGGCGGCCGCAATCCGGCCCGCCGCGGGCGCGGGTCGACGGTTCCCTCCTCACCCTCGCCCAGGAACAGGACGGCACGCTGCAGGTGCCCCTGCCGAGGTCGCCGGCCGACCCGGGCCGCCGCCGTTGTCGGATCGAGATCGAGTCGAGCACGCCGCGAATCCGTGCGGCCGCCGCGCCGGGGCTTCCACACCGCATCTCTCTCGAACCGCCGCGGTTTCCCGGCGGCACGATCCTGCGCCGCTTCTATTGGGAACTCGGGCTCGAGACCGACGAGCACGTCGTCGTGCCTCCTGCAGGCTGGACCGCCCAGCAACGCTGGCAATGGGCCGCCTTCGGGCCGGAATACGCGCCGCTGGTGTCACGCGCGGCGCTCGCGGACTGGATTGCCGCGACGCTGGAGAGGCCGGCCCCCGCGGCACACGTGTCCCCGGCGGAACGGCGCGTGGTGTACGCGGGCGTGGGCGATCCGGGCACCGCGGCGGTGTGGTTGGCCCCCACGTGGCTGCTCGTCTTGGTGGCCTCCGGCCTGACGCTCGGGATCGGCCTCGCCGTCGTCTACCGGATGGAGTTGCGCCGCGTGCCCGCCGTGCTCTCGCTCGGCGCGGCGGCGGTCTTGGCGGCGGCCCTCCTTCCCGATCTCGCGCCCCTCGCCGGGCTCGCCGCGCTGCCCGGCGTGGGGCTCGCGCTGGTCGCGGCGGTGCTCCGGTTCGTCGTCGACCGGCCGGCCCGCCGCCCGCCCGCGGCTGCGGCACCCGTGGAGTCGTCGACGCGGTTGGTCACCGGCGCGTCGATCCTGATCGCGCCGTCGGTGGCGGCATCGTCGCGCACGGAGGCGCGGGCGGGGAGCAGGGGATCATGAGCCGGCTGGCGGCCATGGCGATCGGGCTCGCGACCTGCGTCGCGGGCGGGTTCGTCGGCTGGCGGCAGGCGGGGGCCGCCGAGCCGCCGCGGGAGGAACTGCGGTTCATGCGCGTGCACGTCCCCCGCGACGGTCTCGCCGATGTGCCGCTCGGCGGCGGGCGCTATGTGCCGATGCCCCGCCAGGCCTTCGAGGCCGCCGCAGCCCGGGCGGCGGGCGGTCCCGATCTGGCCGCCGAGCCGCCCGCGCCGCGGGCCGAAGCAGCCCGCTACGACGTCACGGTCGGAGCTGCAGGTCGACTCGGGGGGCGGATGGCGTTCGACGTCGCGGCTCCTCCGACGCCGGAGGCCCCGTCGGCCCGGGCGCTCGCGCTGGGCAATCTCACCGTCACGCGGTGCACCGCCATTACGGACGCCGGCGCGGGAGACGCCCTCGTGTTCGGCCGGGCCGACGGCACCGTCGCGGTGGCCACACCCCGCGCCGGCGAATACGTCGCGGAGTTCACCGCGCCTCCGCCACGGCTGACTGCCGACGGTCTGCTCTGCACGCTTCCGCTCGCGCCGGCCGTGCGCACCGAGATCCGACTCCGCCTCCCGGCCGGACGGCGGCCGCTCCCCGTGGCCCACGACCTCCCCGCCATCCGCGCCGGCGCCGCCTGGCTGATCGAAGCCGGCCCCCGAGCCGAGGTCGGGTTTTACGTCGTCGACGAGGCGCCCGCGCCGCCCAGACTCACCCTGTGGAGCAGGATCGGGATCTCGGGACGTCAAATCGCCCTCGAGTCCGCCGTCCGACCAGCCTCCATCTGGACGTCGGACCGCGTCGTGCTCGAGAAGGATCCCGAACTCGTCGTCACCGACGTTTCGCTGGCGGGAGGTGGCCGCCGTGCCGTGACCTGGTCGGTGGGCGACGACGGCACGTCGCTCACGTGCCTGCTGCCGCCGGTGGCGCTGGCGACGAGAACGCCGCTCGAGATCCGCGCCGTCGGACCACTGCCCGACGGCATCGCGAGGCCGCTGCCGACGGTGCGGCCGCCCGCCGACCGCTGGGCCGGCGGCGGCACGCTGATCGAGGTCGATCCGACGCTCGCTCTCGCCGCGATCGACTTCGCCGGCGCTCTCGCGGTGACGGCCGAGGCAGCCGCCGCCTGGCCGTTGCCCGAGACCGCGTTGGGACCCGCGGACGTCGCTGGCGTGGTTCCGGCCCGCGTGTATCTCGAGCAGCAGGCCCCCGGGACGGAAGCCCGCGTGAGCGTGGTTCCGCGCACCGCGCGGATCGACGTGGCCCGGGTGACGGTCGTCGACTTCGCCCCCGGCATCGTGGTCGGGATCGCAACCTGTGATCTGACCGTGCAGAGCGGCGAGGCCTTCGACCTCACGGGTCTGATCGCTCCGGGCTGGTTCATCGACACGGTCGACGCGGTGGGGTGGTCGCAGTCGCCGCCCTGGCTGGAGCCGGCGGCCGCGCCCGAGGCGCCGCCCACCAAGCCGCTGGAATGGAACGTCGTGCGGGATGCCCGGGGCGACGTGCTGCGGATCGGCCTCTCGGCCACCGCCACGCCTGGCCGCCGATTGCGGCTCCGGATCGGTGGCCATCGCGCTGGGGCCGCGGCCGGGGCCGCGTTCATGGCGAGCGAGATCGACATGGTGCGGCTCGCGGGAGAGGCCGACGGCTTGGCGGCAGTCGGCTTCAAGACCGGCGTCGAGCAGTCTGCGGAGGTCGTCGGCGCGACTGGCGGAGGGATCGATCCGAGGCTGGCGTCGCTCGTCGATGATCCGACAGTCCGGGTCTGGACGCCGGTGGGCGAGCGCGTCGCCGGCTGGCAGGTGCGGCTCGTGCGCGGCCGGCCGCCGCTCGACGTGCGGGCCGAGGTGCGGCTCACGGCGCGCGACGACCGCCTCTCGCAGTCGTTCACGTTCGAGTGTCACCCCGACGCGTCGGATCTCGACTCGCTGGTGGTGCGGTTCTCGGAACCGATGGACGAGCGGCTGGAGTGGTCGCTGCTCGGGCCCGCGAGCGGCTCGATCGCGGTGCGCCGGCTCGAGTCGAGCGACGAGTCGTGGGTGGTCGATTTCACGCCGCCGATGCGCGAGTCGGTCACGGTCCGCGCCGCCCGAACGGTGTCCTTCCGGAACACCCTCCCGATCCCGCTCGCCTGGGTCGAGGGTGCGGCACGGCAGGTCGGCGAATTGATCGTCCGCGACGCGGGCAGACGCCGCCCGCGGATCGTCAATCACCGGCTCGCGGAGCTGCCCTCGCGATTCGCCGCCGACTCGCCGGTGATGATGGGGAGTTTTTCGTTCACCGACGGCGCTGCCGGGGCCGACACACCGGCAGCCGAACTCGTGCCCGGGCGCCGCGACGACGGCGACGCCCGGGCGTGGGCGTGGCGGGAGACGACGTGGTGCTGGATTCACACCTCGGGCAGGAGCGAATTCGAGACTGCCTTCGAGATCGAAAACCACGGCCGCGAGACCGCCGTGCTCGGACTACCGGTCGGCCGCCAGCTCCAGGGCGTCGACATCGACGGGGTGCCCGTGGCCACGGTGGCCGCCGGGAACGTGGCGGCCATTCCCATCGAGCTGCCCACTGGAAAAACGTCGTTCACGCTCCGCGTGCGAAGCGTCGCCGAAACCGCCGCCCGGGCGGGATGGCGAATCGATCCGAGCGGGGCGGGGATCGATCTGCCCGTGCTCGACCGGCTGTGCCGGGTCGGCGTCCCGCCCGACCTCGAGATCGTTGCGCTGGCCGCCGCATGGCGCGGCAGCGGACCCGCCACCCACAACGGCGGCGGCCCGAACACCGCATTTCGGATCGGAGAGCTCATCCCCGTCGCGGGGTCCGGCTCCGGCGGCACGATCTTCGTCGTCCGGCGGCGCTGGTTGCTCGTCGCGGCGGCACTCGTGGGCATCGCGACGGCGGTGGCGGCCCTGGCGGCGAGTCGGGTGAGACCGTGGCTGCCGCCTGCCCTGTGCGTGATCGCCGGCGTCGCGACGCTGTGGTGCCCGGCACCCCTGGACGTCATGGCCCGCGCGGCCTGGTGGACGGCCCTCGGCGCGGCGCTCGTCTCAGCCCGGTGGGGCAGGCCGGCCGGCTTGCTGACGGCGGGCCTCGTGATCGGCACGGTGGCGGCCCCCCCCGCGCTGGCCGCCGAGGATCTGCGGGTGTTCATCACGCCGCACGACGAGGGGGAGATCGCGCTCGTGCCCGAACCGCTCTACCGCCTGCTCGCGCGGGCGGGCGACGACGGCGGGCAGGTGGTCCGCGTGGTGGCGTGCCGGATCCTCGTGCCCGAGGTCCGCGCGGAGCGGGGCGCCGACGAACGGTGGCACATGATCCTCGACATCGACGCCGCGGCGGCCGGCGTTCTGCCACTCGGCCCGCAGGAGGCTCCCGACGGATGGGTCGGGGCCACGGCCCGGATCGACGGCGTGGCGGCAACGCTCGCGGGCGCGCCCGCGCGCCACGATCTGGTCGTCGCGACCGCCGGGCGCCACCGCGTCGAGATCGACCTGCGGCCCAAACGTGAATCGCGAGGAGACGTCGAACTGCTGACCGTGGGTGTGCCCGCGGCCCCGGTCGCGACCCTCCACATCGGAGCCCGCGCGCCGGCCGCCGGCAGTGGCCACGAGGGTGCATGGTGCGAAACGGCGGTTCCCGGTGGAGCCTTTCTCGCCGCGGCACAAGACTGGTCGATCGCCGGTGAAATCGTGTACGACCTGTCGCGGGCCGTCCGCACCCGACTCATTCGACCACAGACCCCCGCCACCAGCCTGGCCACGGCGGCACCGACCGTGGAGAGCCGCAACATGGTGTTCTGGGATCTCGACGCGGTGCGGGTCGAAGCGTCTTTCGTCGTCGATTCGGGTCCCAACGTCGTGGCTCCGTGCGTCGTGCGGGCCGCGCCCGGTCTGGCCCGCGTCGGAGCCGTCGATCCTGCGATCGACGTCGTGCCGCTTGACGGCGACGGGTATCTCGTCCGCGCCGCGCGACCGGTCGCCGGGCCGCTGCGATTCGCGCTCGAGTTCCGCCAGCCGCTCGTCAGCCCCGTGGGGACCTTCGTGGTGCCTTACGCGTGGATCGAGGGGGCCGGCGGCGACGCGCGCACGACCAGGCTCGTGCCCGCCGGCGACCTCGGCGTGCGGGTCGACGCGCCGGTGCCGATCGTGATGCTCGCGCCGGACGACCAGGCGACCCCCCTCACCGGCGCGGCGTGGCGGTTCGACCTCCGCCCGCCCGCCGCGGGGCCGTCGGGCTCCCGCAGCGGCGCCGATGCGCCGGCCTCGTTCGGCGGTGAACCGCGGCCGCGCGTCACCGTGGAGCGCCGGCGGCAGGAGATCCGCGGCACGCAGGACGTGCGCGTCGGGTTCGCACAAGACCGGACACGAATCACGCTCGAAGCACGGTTTGACGCGAGCTCGACGGCGCTCGTGTCGTTGCCGTTGGAGCTGCCGGCCGACTGCGTCGTCGATTCGATCGCGCTGTTCGACGACGAACTCCAGGCCCCCGACCCCGCCGCCCGCGGTCCACTCGAGACGCATTGGCAGCGTACGGCACAGGAGCGGGGAGTGCTCTCGGTGCAGCGACCCCTGGCGGGCAGGTTTCGGCTCGACCTGGCGGCGCATCTTCCCAAGCCGCCAGCCACCACGGGCCGCGTACCGCTCGTGCACACGCTCCTCACCACGGCGCCCGTCATGGTTGCCTGGAACGAGTCGCTGCCCGCGGCGGACCCGGATCGCTTCGCGCAGGTGCGGAGCGACGAGCAGCCGCCGCTTTACACGCTGCGGCCCATGGCCGATGCGGAGCCGCCGGCACCCGCGCCCGTCGAGGTCGTGCCACCCGCGGCCGAGGCCGCCGCGGGGCCGCCGCGGGTCGAGCTGGCCGACGTCACGGTCACGTTTCAGGATCGGGCCCGGGCGTGGGGATGGGCCCGGTTCGATGTCGTCACCAACGAGCGCGTGGTGCGTGTCGAGCTGCCCGCGGGTATGCGGCTGTTCGACGCGTTCATCGACGGCCGGCCGACCGCGCCGACCGTGCCCGCGGGGGATGCCCCGACGGAGGCCGGCGGCGAGCGCTGGGACATCACCCTCCACGACGTGCGCTGGCCGCGGTTGATCGAGGTCGTGTATGCAGGCTCGCTGGGTGCTCCCCACGACGACGACGGCCCTGTCGTCGTGGCGGCCCCGACGGTGGTCGGGCTGCCCTGCGTGCGCTGCGTGTGGACGTTGCGGGCACCGCGCGGGGCGCTCATGCGCGTCGCCGATCCAGCCCGGTCGATCGGCGCGGCGGCGCTGAGGCGGCAGCGCGAGGGGGCCGTGGCCGCACTCACAGCCGAATTCGAACGGGCGATCGCCACGGCGGCTCCAGCGGAGCGAGATCGGCTGCGCGAGGCCCTCCAGGACCGTGATCGCCGGCTCGATGCCACGGAGCGAGCGGCGATCGGCACGATCCCGGACGATGAGGAGATCCATGTCATGGTGGAACCCGCGCATACGCCACTCACGGTGCGAATCGCCCGCCAGCCTGATCCGGGCCTGGTGCTCCGGGCCTGGGCGACCCTGGCGCTCCTCGTGGTGGGCGGCGCGGTCTGGATCGTGGCGCGACGGCGTTCGCCCGCCTGACCGACGCCGTGGATCGACAAAAGCCCCGCCAAAACCGGTCTGGCCCCTGTTCGGAACCCTCCGCTAGTGTCCGCCCGCTCGGTCACACGGAGGTGGTCAGGACATGGTGTGCGGACAGCGTTCGTCGCGGATTTTTTTGTGGAGTGCGGTGGCGGTGCTCGCGGCCGCGGCCTTCGGCCGGGGTGACGAGGCCCGGGCCGCCGGCCATCGCACCGCCAATTTTCTGGTCGATGCGCCCACCGAGCAGCTGGCCCGGCGAATCGGCGACGCCGCCGAGCAATACCGCCACGATCTGGCCGTCGAATGGCTCGGCACGCCCCTGCCGCGGTGGAGCCGCCCCTGCCCGATCAAGGCCCAGGTGGCCCCGCACCTCGGGGCCGGGGGCGCGACGAGCTTCGTGTTCGACGCCGGCGAGGTGTTCGGCTGGACGATGACGATCCAGGGCAGCGAGGAGCGGATTCTCGACTCCGTCCTGCCGCACGAAGTCACGCACACGATCTTCGCCAGCCACTTCCGCCGGCCGCTGCCGCGCTGGGCCGACGAGGGCGCCTGCACGACCGTCGAGCATCCCGTCGAGCGGGCCCGCCAGCACCGGCTCCTGATCGAGTTCCTCACCACCGGCCGCGGCATCGCCTTCCCGGAAATGTTCGCGATGCGGGAGTACCCGGCCGACGTGCTGCCGCTCTATTCGCAGGGCTATTCGCTGGCCCGCTACCTGATCGAGCGCGGCGGCCGCCACAAATACGTGACTTTCGTGGGGGAGGGGCTGGCGACCGACGACTGGGGTGGCGCACTCACGCGGCACTATGGCGTGGGCAACCTCGCCCAAATGCAGCAGGTCTGGCTCGACTGGGTGAAGCAGGGCTGCCCGGCCCCGCCGGCGGCGCTCGCCGCCGCCCCGCCGCGGCCGAACGCGGTCGTCGGCACGACCCGCGGGCAAAGCCCGGATCCGCCCCCGGTGGCGCCGCCGCGGGCCACGATGGCGGCCGACACGACGGCCGCAGGCCGCCGCTCGATCTATGCCACGCAGGCCCGGCAGGCCACCACGGGCGACGGCCAGCCCGAGCCAGGGCTACGGTGAGCCGGCCCCGGCGAACAGCTGCGTGAGGTGGTAAAATACGGGCGCGGCGAAGCAGATCGAGTCGATGCGGTCGAGCACGCCGCCGTGGCCGACCACGAGCGTGCCGTAGTCCTTCACGCCACGGTCGCGCTTGATGGCCGACATCGTCATCCCGCCGGCGAAGCCCATCAGCGCGACGACGAAGCCCGCCAGCGCCGCCTGCCAGGGCTCGAAGGGCGGAGCGGCCCACCACAGCACCGCCGCGAGCAGGGCCGTGCTCGTGGCGCTGCCGAGCAGGCCTTCCCAGGTGCGATTCGAGCTCACCGCCGCCGCCACCAGCCGCCGGCCGAGCATCCGGCTCCAGACATACTGCATGCAGTCGGCGAACTGGACGAGCAGGATCAGGAAGAACAACAGCCGGAAGTTTCCCCCCGGCATGGCCCCGGCGATCGGGAGCTGGAGCAAGGCCGGCGCGAACGACAGACAGTAGACACAGACCACGAGCCCGGCCTGGATCTTCGCCGTGCGCTCGAGAAACCGCTTGTAGTCGCCGGCGAAGGCGACGCGGGCGAGGACGAAGAGCGTGGCGTAGACCGGCAGGAACACACTGAACACGTCGTAGCGGTTGAGACCGACGAGAACGTAGTGCAGCGGCGTGAACAGGAAGAACACCCAGAACAGCGCGCGGTGGTCGCCCTTGCGGGTGGGCGTGAGCGTGATGAACTCGCGAAGCGCCCAGAACGACACGAGCCCGAAGAGCACGACCGTGGCCGTGGTGCCCAGCCAGAAGGCCGCCGCCAGCACCGTGCACATGATCCACCAGCCGCGCAGCCGGAGGTTGAACGTGTTGACCGCGGCCGGATCGAGGCCCCGGTCGGGATGCCGCTTGAGAAACTGCCCCACGACCGTGGAAAGTGCGAGCAGCCCGAGCACCCCGGCGATGAGCGCGATCGTGCGGATATCGTCCATCGCGCCGGTCATTCCTTGAGGGCGAGCACGGCGCGGCGGGCCCGCTCGAGGAAGTCGACCTTCGCCTCGCCCCGCTCGAGCCACAGGGGCGGCCCGAAACTGATGCACGAGAGCAGCGGCACGGGGAGAAACTCGCCGCGGGGCAGGACGCGATTGAGGTTGTCGATGTGCACGGGCACGAGCTCGATTTCGGGACGCTTCTTGGCGAGATAGTAGAGCCCGCTCTTGAACTCGCCGATCTCCCCGGTGATGCTCCGCCCGCCCTCGGGGAACACGATCAGCGACTTCGTCGTGCCGATCTCGCGGAGCATGAGGTCGACGGGGCTCTGGTGCACTTTGATGTCGGTGCGGTCGATGAGGATCGCGTTGAACACCTCCTCGGCGAGCCAGCGGCGCACGAGCCCTCGCTGCCAGTAGTCTTTCGCGGCCACCGGTCGGGTGAGTTCGCGGATGGCCTGCGGCAGCGACGACCAGATCACGATCGCGTCGAGGTGGCTCGTGTGGTTCGCGAAGTACACCCGCTGGCAGGTGTCGGGCTGGCTCGCGATCCAGCGCACGCTCGCGCCACTGAGGATCCGGGCGAGCGCGGCCAGCGAGAGGCCCGCGGCCCGGCACACGATCGACGAGCCGGCGGGATCGCGGGTGCCGGCCACGGTAGCGGGCTGCATGTCTGCGGGCGAAAGCATGACGGCTAGTTTCGGCATGAAGGGCGGCGCCGGTCAATCCGCCGCGGGGGGCTCGATGGCGGGCACGAACGGGTTGTGCCGCTTCTCGTGTCCGACCGTGGTCGGCGGGCCGTGGCCCGGAAACACGATCGTGTCGTCGGGCAGCGAGTAGAGATGCCGACGGATCCCGGCCGCGAGGGCGGCGAAGTCGCCGTCGGGAAAATCGGTGCGGCCGATGCTCTCGCGAAACAGCACGTCTCCCGCGAACACCACCGGCGGCGTCTCGCGGCCGAGCACGAACACGACGTGCCCCGAGGAGTGGCCCGGTATCTCGCGAACGTCGATCGCCATCCCGGCGATCTCGAGCCGCTCACCGTCGTCGACCGCCCGGTCGGCGGGCGGGCTGGTGAGCGCGATGCCGAAGCCGCCGGAAAGATTTGCGGTGGGGTCGCCGAGTTTCGAGGCGTCGCCGCGGCCGATCACGATCGGCAGCGCCGCCCACTCACGGCGCAGGGCGGCGTTGCCGGCGATGTGGTCGGAGTGTCCGTGGGTGATCATGATCGCCTCGGGCTCGAGCCCCTCGGCGAGGATCGCCTCGATCACGACCCCCGGCTCGAAGCCGGGGTCGACCACGAGGCATGCCCGCGCCCCGGGTCGGAACACGACATAGGTATTTTCGCCGAATGGGGCCGACTCGACGCAGGCCACCCGCAGGTCGGGGGCCGGCGCGATGGAGTGGGGGCGGGGCATGGGGCGGGCCGGGGGTCGGCGGGCGGGGCGTTCACTCGAGCATCGTCTGCCATGAAGAGGGTGGCAAGCCATCGCATGGCACGGCTGGAAAATGCGGAATCCCGCGGGGCGAACTGGGATGGCCACCCTGCGAAACCACCGGTATGCTCCCGCCGCACTCGATTCCTCCGGCAATCGACCCCACCGGATCTGCCGGCCATTCGGGTGGGCATGCTCCGGTTCATGCCCCGCCGCGGGCGGGGCGATGAACCAGAGACGCGATCGATCGACTTCAAGGAGGATGCGAGATGGCCCTTCGGGCACGGACGTTGTGGAGTGGCGCGGGTGGCGTCGTGATGTCGCTGGTGATCGGCCTCGGCATCCAGGCCGGGCTCGCGTGGGGCCAGTCCCCGGCACCCGCGCAGTTTCAGGGCCTCATTCCCCAGGGCGGCCTGCCGCAGGGCAACGTCAACGCGAGCGACGCCGCGGCCCAGGCCAACGCGACGCATCCGCTCGAACCGGCTCTCGAAGTGGCCCGCCGGGGCCTGGCCGGGATCCAGACGAACATCCAGGACTACTCGTGCACGGTGGTCAAGCGCGAGCGGATCGACGGCAAACTCGGCGAGCATGAATACATGTTCGCGAAGATCCGCCAGCGGCCATTCAGCGTGTATCTCCTGTTCCTCGGGCCCGACAGCGTCAAGGGGCAGGAAGTGATCTACGTCGACGGGCGGAACGACGGCAACATGCTTGCCCACGCCGGCAGCGGCGTGCGGGCCATGGTGGGCACGGTTTCGCTCAAGCCGCAGAGCATGCTCGCGATGGCGGGCAACCGCTACCCGATCACGGAACTCGGCGTCGAAAACCTCACCAAGCGACTCGTCGAGGTCGCCGAGCACGACAAGCAATTCGGCGAGTGCGACGTCAACTTCTATCCCAACGCCAAGGTGAACGGCCGGATCTGCACCTGCATCCAGGTGACCCATCCCGTGCCGCGGCGCAACTTCCGCTTCCATCTGGCACGCGTGTTCATCGACGACGAACTCACGATCCCGATCCGCTACGAGGCCTACGACTGGCCGCAGGCCCAGGGCGGCCAGCCGGTGCTCATGGAGGAATACACCTACATGAACGTGAAGCTCAACAACGGCTTTACCGACGCCGATTTCGATCCCAAGAACACGTCCTACAAGTTCGGCGCGAAGTAGTGGGGCAAGCGTCCCGCCTGTCATGCCCCTTTTTCGAACGCGCCGGCTCGGGCTCCCGGTATCCCCTCGCCGGACGTTCGCCTCCGCCCGACCAATCCGCCTGCGGCGGATCGGTGCCCGTCTTCCACACGCTCACGTCAGGGCCGGAGGCCCGGGTAGATACCAGCCGACGGAGGTCGGCCAAGCGAACAACGGCACGACGCCGCGTGTTCGCGTGAAGATGGCTGCGCTGGTCACATACGCCGTCTCAGGGACACGGGGAGGCCGAAGCCTCCCCAACTCGTAGGCGCACAGAACTTTCGGCGGAGACGGTCGGTGGGCACGCGCAGACGCAGAGGAGTCGTTGAGGACTATCGGCGTCTGATCAAAACCCACGAGTTCTGTACTCTCAACACGACCGGAGTCGAGCATGCCTACCGCCGGCTCCGAATGCGGGTCCTTGTCACATGCCATGCCGTCCGGCGAGGCGATATGGGGAGCCCAAAGCCGGTGCACATCCAACCCAGGCATAACAGGCTGAAGCCCGTCCTACAGCGCGCGCAGCCGCGCGACTCCCGCGGCGATCCGCCGGGCGGCTTCGTCGATCTCGGCCTCGGTCGTGAACCGTGAGAGTCCGAAGCGGAGGCTCGCGCGGGCTTCGTCTTCGGTGAGGCCGAGTGCGAGGAGCACGTGGCTCGGACGCGGGCTCTCCGACGAGCAGGCGCTGCCGGAGGAGAGCGCGAGGCCGGCGGCCGAGAGCGCGGCCAGGAGCGACTGGCCGTCGACGCCCGGGATCCGCACGTTGAGATTGTTCACGAGCCGCGCAGCCGGGTCGGCGACCGGCGGGCCGTTCAGGGCGATGCCGGGGATGCCGGCCTGGAGGAGCGTCCAGAGGCGGTCGCGGAGGCTGCGGAGCCGCGCGGGCTCGTCGCCCAGGCTCGCGAAGGCCAGGCGGGCCGCCTCCGCCATGCCCACGATTCCCGGCACGTCGAGCGTGCCGCTCCGCATGCCGCGTTCCTGGCCGCCGCCGAACACGAGCGGGTCGACGCGGATCGCGCGACCGCGCCGCCGCACGTAGAGTAACCCCGCCCCCTTCGGTCCGTGAAACTTGTGCGCGGAGAAGCTCCCGAGGTCGGCGTCGAGGGCGTCGACGCTCAGGGGCATCCGGCCGAGCGCCTGGGCGCAGTCGACGTGGAGCACGGCCCCCGCGGCGTGCACCCGGGCGGCGATCGTGGGGATGTCGTGGATCGTGCCGATCTCGTTGTTGGCGAGCATCACGGTCACGAGGCACGTTTCAGGGCGGAGCGCCGCGGCGACGACGTCGGGATCCAGGCGGCCGCTCCCTCGCTCGA
>Ga0214923_10006092_pt1 | contig 13702 bp, 8 predicted proteins | sample LL1510_MetaG_FD_177993 | JGI IMG/M metagenome (GOLD analysis project Ga0214923, IMG submission 177993) | Freshwater microbial communities from Lake Lanier, Atlanta, Georgia, United States - LL-1510 | ecosystem: Environmental > Aquatic > Freshwater > Lake | place: USA: Georgia | collected 2015-10-15 | reverse complement strand
TTGCTATTGGTAGTAGAGCTGGACAGTCAACGCAAGGTAATAATTCTGTTGCTATAGGTACTAATGCTGGTATGACATTTCAAAGAAATAACTCAGTCGCTATTGGAACTGCTGCTGGTGGCACTGCACAAGGTACCCAAAGTATTGCAATTGGTGTTGACGCTGGAAGGTATGATCAGTCCTCAAATGCAATTGCAATTGGAACTTTCGCTGGACGCACAAATCAAAAAGAACATTCTATTGCAATTGGTAATCAAGCAGGAACATCAAATCAATCATCAGAATCAGTGGCAATTGGATATTTATCTGGAACATTAAGCCAAGGATTTAGAGGTATTTCAGTTGGTCTTTTTGCCGGATATAGCAGTCAGGGTGCTAATACTATCGCTATTGGTGTACAGTCTGGAACATCTACACAAGGAAATAGTGCTATAGCCATTGGTAATTTATCAGGATTTGCTAAACAAGGAGAAGATGCAATATCTATAGGAGAAAATGCTGGTAATCAATTTCAAGGATCTAACTCAGTCGCTATTGGAAATTCAGCAGGATATCAAGATCAATCTGCAAATTCTATCAGCATTGGTTTTCAATCAGGATATTGGAAACAAGAAAATAATTCAATCGCCATTGGCAACTTAGCTGGTTTTACTCTTCAAAATAGTAACAGCGTTGCAATCGGATCGTTTGCAGGAGCATCCAATCAGGCGAGAAGTGCAGTTGCCATAGGTTTTAATGCTGGTAGACAAGACCAATCTGCAAATAGTGTTGCTATTGGAATTAACGCAGGATGTTCTTATCAAGGATCTAACTCTGTGGCAATTGGAAGTAATGCTGGTTCTAATACACAAGGTCAGTTTGCTGTAGCAATAGGTCATCAAGCAGGACAAAATAGTCAAAGTAATAATGCAATTGCTATCGGAAATGCTTCAGGATTTCAAAATCAAAGAAACAATGCTATTTCTATAGGCGTTCAATCAGGGCAAAATAATCAGAGTACCCAAAGTATTGCAATCGGAGTAGCAGCTGCAAGGTTTGACCAAAGTCAAAACTCTGTTGCTATTGGAAGTGCAGCAGGAAGATCAAATCAAAGAGAGAATTGTGTTGCAATTGGCACTCAAGCTGGAGATGCAAGTCAAAACTTTGAAGCAGTCGCTATCGGAGCATATGCTGGACAAATATCACAGGGAACGCAATGCATTGCTATAGGTAGAGGGGCTGGTTATTGCAATCAAGCACTTACTGTAAACGGAAATAGTATTGCTATTGGTACATCTGCTGGATACACTTTACAAAATGAGAGAGCAATTGCACTTGGCGCATCTGCAGGTTCTTCAGGACAAGGTACGAATGCTATAGCTATAGGTTTACAGTGTGGATACTCTGGCCAACAACAGGGAGCTATTGCCATAGGCAGAAATTGTGCCTATTCAAATCAAAATGTTTATGCTATTGCATTAGGCGATTACCCCAATGGCCAGTTTAATCAAGGAGCAAACACTATTGCAATCGGATCAAATGCTGGCCAAACGAGTCAAGTAAGTGGATCTATCGCAATAGGAACATTAGCAGGAACAGTTTTACAAGGAGCTAATTCTATTGCAATAGGTACAAATGCAGGAAGAACAAGCCAACATGCCAACTCTATTATTATTAATGCAACTGGTAATGATATATCTTCTTTCCAAAATAGTTCATTATATATTAGTCCTATAAGAGCATTCTCACAAGCTAATGTTCTTGGATGGAATACTTCTACTGGTGAAGTTACATATTACACAAGTGGCGGAGTGACTGTGACAGATACTTCAAACTACGGTGCAACCGCGTTGCCATTCACTGTTAGAAACACTTTAACTACACTTTATGCAAACTCAGGAGGAACTATGGACGGATCGGGTAACGCCAACTTTAGAACTGTCAATACATATTCTGATAAGAATGTAAAATATGAAATAGAACCTCTTGCCACAAAGTATAGAGAAAGTCTAATAAGAAATCTTAATCCTGTTCAATTTAGATTTACAGACGATCCTGGTAAAAAACATTTTGGCCTTATAGCACAAGAAGTCGAATCTCTATTCCAAGAAAGAGTAGGTATTATGGGAAATGACACAGGAATAAAATCACTCAACTATACGGAACTTATATCACCTATACTATCTGTTTTGCAAAATATCTTGAATAGATTAGAAGCAATAGAAGAAAAAATCAAATAAAAAACTTAATTAAAACTTAATTATATTTTATGTTAATTTATAATAATAATTTATAAATTAAATGTCTAATTATTTACGATCAAGTGTTAACCTCGATACTTACTTTCAAACATTTTCAACAAATTGTAGAACTGCAACTGCTACAAATATTAGAAATGGTGGAACAGATTTAAATGCTCGTTATGCCGGAAGAGACAATAGAGCAGGTAATGCCGTTACTGCTATTACATCAACTAACTTTACAGCTGGAGGTACAGATATTGTGAGTAGATTTAATAGAGTAGGATCAGTATTTGAAGTTCAAATAGGAGGCACAACTACTTACAGTGGTTCTGGACAAACCCCAAGTTTAGCATCATATTCACCAACAAATGTGGTTGTTCCTACTATTACAGGAACACAAACAAATGCTGGAACTTATACCTCAGCTAATTTCACTGTGGGTGCTAACATACCTTCTACTTATACAAGAAGTTTAACCGGAACTTATAATATACAGAAAAGAGTGCCATATACAACAGATCCTCCTACTGCTTTTTCTCAAGAGTTTAACCCAAATGATGGCAATGTTTATAATTTATATACAGTTAAGAGCAATCTAGTTGCTCTAGGTGGTGGACCTACAGATTCAATTAGTATTTCCTTTTTATCTGGACAGGGTTATTTTAAAGTTGGTCCAGATTGGAGTCTAACTCCTCATACCACTAATACTTCTACTGGTGGTGAATTTGCTGAATCAGGTGTAGGAACTATTTATTTTGGAGTTCTTTTTGGAGGCTCAACGGCAACATTTAGAATAAATGCTGGAAATAATCCTAACTATACAATTTCTGATCTGGAAATTACTTAATTTTTATAAATTTAATATTTTACTTGGTCTTGATGTAATCATTACTTATAACAATAGTAAATATGTTGAAATTAAAATAAAGACAAATTATTTATTTATTTTAATCTTTGTATTAATAAAACTATGAACTTTCAAACAAAAAATAATAGACTTATCATCCAAAATGATTTTGCTGTTAATGGAGTAGCTACAAGTTTACAGAGTTTTGTGGGTGGAGATGTAAATAATTCAACTTTTATTTTAGATGTCTCAGGACAAACCAGAATTTCTACACCTACTGTAAAAATTGGCATAAATGCAGGAAACAATAATCAGGATATATCTGCCATCGCTATTGGAAATGCGGCAGGTTTTACAGGACAAAAAAATAATTCTATCGCTATTGGAACGAATGCAGGACAAGAAAATCAAGGCACGAATGCTATTGCTATTGGATCTTTTGCTGGTCAAACAAGTCAAAGCACAAATTCTATCATAATTAATGCTTCTGGAACAACATTAAATTCAACTGATGCTAGTGCTCTTTATATTAACCCTATAAGAAATGTTGCAAATAGTCAAGCTCTCTATTACAATACGACAACAAAGGAGATTACTTACTCTGATATATGCGGTGGAGGAGGTGCTGGGTTACCCTCAGCACAGTTTTTTGGAGAGTATTTACTCTATAATGGCACATCCTTTTTTGTAGACGGATCAAGAAATATATCTTTGGGTATAAATTCTGGTCAAACATCCCAAGATATAAGTTCTATTGCTATAGGCTTTTCAGCTGGAAGGCAAGGACAAAATATTGAAGCAATCGCTATTGGTAACAATGCAGGACAGACAAATCAGCGAAATAACACAATTGCAATCGGAGCAAACGCTGGTGCAATCAATCAATCAATTTATTCAGTTGCTGTAGGAAACAACGCTGGACAAACAGAACAAGGGCAATATTCTATTTCTATAGGTAACAATGCAGGTGCGCAAAGTCAGGGAAATTTTTGTATTGCAATTGGATCACAGGCTGGTTATACTGGTCAACAATTTAATGCTATTGCAATCGGAGCTTCTGCTGGTTCATTATCGCAAAACGGCGTAGCGATTGCTATAGGCCGTGGAGCAGGTTTTGTAAGTCAACAAAGCAATGCTATTGCAATCGGAGAAAATGCAGGACAAACGCGACAACAAAGTAATGCAATCGCTATTGGTTGTAATGCTGGCGCTTTTGATCAGAGCACAAATGCAATCGCTATTGGTTGCAATGCTGCTTATACAAATCAAGGGTCTGCATCTTTAGCAATAGGATTAAATGCTGGTAGATCAAACCAAAGACAAAATGCAGTTGCTATTGGAAATTCAGCTGGAAGAATTAATCAAAGAACAAATGCAATTGCAATCGGAGAAAATGCAGGATGTAATTGCAATCAAGGGTCAAGTGCTATTGCTATTGGTACTTCAGCTGGAAGGGTTTCACAAACTTGTAATTGTATTGCTATTGGAAGTAATGCTGGACTTTGCAATCAAGCATATTATCCTGCAGGTGGAGAATTCCCACCACCTAACGGGTTTGCCATAGCGATTGGTTCGCAAGCAGGCGAATCTAACCAAGGATTTAGTAGTATTGCAATCGGATGTAATGCTGGTCAATATACTCAGGATTCAAATGCTATTGCTATTGGTAGTACCAGTGGTGTTAGTTTTCAAGGTGCTGCAGCTATTGCAATAGGTGTAAATGCAGGAAATTCAGGACAAGGTGGAAGCGCTATTGCTATAGGTTGTAATGCCGGTCAATCTACACAAGGAGCAGTCGCTATTGCTATTGGCTCCAGTGCTGGACAAACAAACCAAAATTCAAGTGCTATAGCGATAGGTCTACAAGCAGGACAAGCAGGCCAGTCAGAATCCATCGCTATTGGATCATTTGCAGGACAGCAAGGCCAATTAAGTTTATCTATTGCTATTGGTTCTAATGCTGGTAATTCAAATCAACAACAAGTTGCTGTAGCTTTAGGAACTAATGCAGGAAGCAATTTTCAGGGATTTGGTGCTGTTGCAATCGGCAATGAGGCTGGTCGTACAGGACAAGGTAATTATGCTGTAGCTATTGGAGTCAATGCAGGAAGAACAATTCAAGGAGATAGTGCAGTGGCGATAGGTATAGGAGCTGCAGAATGTAATCAGATTGGTGGCGCAGTAGCTATTGGAAGATATGCAGGTAGAACTGGTCAAAACCTAAGTGCTATATCAATTGGTAATGAAGCTGGGCAAACTAATCAACAACAAGATAGTATAGCTATTGGTCGTAGTGCAGGTTCTTTTAGTCAAGCAGAAAATGCTATTGCTATTGGTTCAAATGCTGGTATTACAAGACAAGGATTTCGAGCTATAGCAATAGGAATTAATGCGGGTCAATCAGGACAGCAATGGGAAGCTATCGCGATAGGACAAAATTGTGCCACTTGCAATCAACAATCAAACGCCATAGGTATTGGAAGTAATGCTGGCAACTCAGGTCAAACGAGAGAATGCATTGCTATTGGTTGTAATGCAGGTGCTTGCAATCAGGGTTCAAATAATATACCTGGAAATAATCCAGGTAGAGCTATCGCGATAGGAACATTGGCAGGAAACAGTAATCAAAGCTCAAATGGTATAGCAATAGGACAACAGGCTGCTCAGTCAGGTCAATTGATAGATGCGATCGCGATAGGAACATTTGCAGGTCGATGTAATCAAGGACAAGGATCAGTAGTTTTAGGTTGTAATGCAGGTGTTACGGCACAAGGTGGAGGAGCGATTGCTATTGGTCCAATTGCAGGACAAACTAACCAAGGCGAGCGAGCAATTGCAATAGGTCAGAGCGCGGGACAAGGGTCACAAGGAAGTGGTGCTATTTCCATAGGTTATGAGGCAGGATTTTCGGGACAAGGAACCAATGCAATAGCAATTGGAAATAATGCAGGTAGAACAGGACAGGGAACAAACTCTATTGCAATCGGATCTAATGCTGGTGCAACTAATCAAGCCAGTTCTGCTATTGCTATTGGACCTAGTGCTGGTTCAACAGCGCAAGCACTTGGTTCTATAGCGATAGGATTAAATGCTGGTACTTCAACGCAAGGACAATTCTCAATAGCAATAGGTTATGAGACATCTACGGTAAGACAAGGACAAGATGCTATCGCAATGGGAAGAAATGCTGGTCAATTAGGTCAAGGTGCTGCAGCTATTGCAATAGGATTAAATACAGGTCAAACTAATCAAGGAGGTTCTGCTATTGCTATTGGTAATAGTGCAGGAAGAACAGATCAAGCAGGTTCTGCTATTGCTATAGGATGTAATGCTGGAGCAGGGAATCAACAAGGTTCTGCTATTGCTATAGGATGTAATGCTGGCTTTAATACACAAGCTGCAAATGCTATTGCTATTGGAGGAAATGCTGCTTTTGGAACACAAGGATGTAATTGTGTTGCTATAGGAAACAGTGCAGCAAATGGGTTTCAAAGATCTGGTGCTATAGCTATTGGACTTAATGCTGGCTTTACCAATCAAGGTACAAACTCAATTGCCATAGGAATGCAAGCAGGCATGTGCAATCAAGCAGCCAATACTGTAGTTTTAAATGCAAGCGGAGCTTCAGTCACAGGTGCTACTGCCAGTGCTTTTTTCGTTGCTCCTGTAAGATCTCAATCAGTTGCCGGAGCAATTCTTATATCTTATGATGTAACTACAAGTGAAATATATAGAAATACAGCAAAGACTTTTGTTATTGATCATCCAATTAATAAAAATAACTATCTTGTACATGGATGTTTAGAGGGTCCAGAGGTAGGTGTATATTATCGTGGACAAGCAGAATTTCAAGATGATGAAAAAGAAACTCAAGTTAGACTGCCAAATTATGTCGAAGCCTTAGCAAGTCAGTTTACTGTTAATGTTACTAGTATTAAATCAGATGAAATCAACAACATCAACATTTTAGAAGTTTCAGAAGTAAAAAATAATTTATTTACTGTCTATAAACATTCACTTAATAACAACTATAAAAAATCTAAATTTAATTGGATCGTTCATGGCAAACGCTCAAGCATTGAAACAGAAATTAATAAATCTTCAGTTATTGTAAAGGGAGATGGTCCTTATAGATATATTGAAAAATATATCAGATAAGTTGTATTTTGTAAAATAATAATGTTAATAAATTATAATTTATTAACATATAAATCTAAAATTTATTATTATGTCCTTAAAAATACACCTTTACTCATTCCTTCTCGGTCTTCCCGAGGATGCTGCTCTCGCCATTTCGCAACGTCTTTGGAAAACGTGGCACACCATCACTGGTCAATCCAAAATACTGCACACTCAACATCTTTCCAATATAATTCTTACCATTTTCAAACAACTTACTCCTCTCCTCTCTTGTACCTTTTGAAGGCACATTAAAAGGTTTATTATCCTTAGTCTCACATATCCACACAACTGGTCTATCGTTTTTTCCTAATACATCATTTTCACAAGTATAATCTACTATTTCAAATTCGTCGTCATCAAATTGTTTATACTTTTGTAAATCGTAACTTCTAAACTTTTGCTTATATAATCCATCAGAGTTTCTTATAATTGATCCTTCGTAATTCACCTCTATAAAAAACTCGTGATATTTATCTATATCCTTTTCATTGCTGCAAATAAGTGTATCAACTTTTTTCACAAATTTTAAACCAGCATTTTCCTTAAACATCTTTTTTATTTTTTGTAATCTCTGGCTGAATGTATCATCGGATATAATGTCATACACATGATACTCCATTGCATTAATAACAGCATCATCTTTCTCTGTCTTTTTAATTTTTCTTAATACACCATATTCTTCAAATTTCAAATTATTGTGCACATACAACTCTCCATCAAGAATAATACTCTTCTTATTTTTCTTATTTTTCTTAAAATATTTTTCCAATTGAATCATCTCTCTGTGCACATTACTACCATACATAATTGCATATTCCTTTCCATTACGTGAATACATCTTGCCATCACTGAATACGCAACGATATCCATCGAGTTTAGGTTGAATATAACAAGGATATTTAATCTTTTTGCTATGTTTGTTAAAATCCTGTGCTAACATGGGAGATGGAATACTTTTCTCTTTTTTTTCGTCGCTTTTTTCCTCGAGGTCATCTTCCTCTATCTCCCCGAGGTCTTCTGACAAGAGTTCTTCGGCATATTTATCTATGTTCTGTTTCTTTTCCCAACGAGACTTAGCATCTGCGCATGCTTGTTCAAAATGCGTTGTTTCATTTTTTTTGCCAATGTTTTTTCCCTTGTCTACATCAAGAGTATATTCAATTTGTTTTCCATCAATGTACCCGTAGGAGTAGATAATGCGAGAAAAGTTTTTGTGATTTTCCACACGAATTTTCCATTGTTTGGTCTTGCCGTTTTTATCTTTTGAATACAATGTTGCAAATGTTTTAATGTCGCTACTCATGATTAATTATATAAATAACTTTATAATTAAACTAAAAAATCTTTTATTTTTCAATTAAGTAAAACAAATTGAAATGTCAGAACACATTATCGAAGATTACTTTGAAATTAAGCAGAAAGTCCAGTGTCTTGAACAGGAAAATAAAAATTTGCAAACACGCTTAAACCAATTGGAAAAAATGTTTACCATGATTGAAAACTATGATGAGAAATTTTTAAAAAATAATAAAAATAATAAAACAATTGAAAAGACCAAACTACAAACGATTTATCATAATTCAAAAAAGATATATTCAGTATATCAGTACAGCAAAATTGTTGTCTACGCCATGTGCTTTTTGTTTGGCAACAAAGTTCTCTCAAATCCTTGGATATTAAAAACAATTTTTACAATGATGTTTCATAAATTAAAATGAAATTAAAATGGAACTCTAATTAAACTTAAATAAAATTTGCAAAAGAGTACACTCGATTTTTCACAATTTCATTATCCATTGCATCATCTACTGTTTCCATTAAGTTTGCAACTAACTGCGCTATCTCGTCATTTGCAATGACACCTTTTTCTGAAAACATTTGAATAATAATACTCTTGTAGACTTCAAAGGGACTTTTTACAAGTTTTTCAAATAAAACAAATTTATTTGGTTGATTCAAGTTTAATAAATCAATGCAAAACTTTATTTCCCTTTCAGACAAGACTTCAATATCGATAGAATCCATTACTGCTATACATGTATACAATATAAACTGAGCGATCGCATTTTCCTCATCTGTATGAAATCCGTAATTGAAATAATCTCTCTTGGTATCACTCACAAATTTTTCTGAATTTTCAATAATGGTTGTATAATTATCTGAGTTTTCGGAAACTGCTTGCAACATTATATACTCAGAAATGATAAATACGTATTGATAAATATCTCGTATGACAAGATTATCAATTTGTGTAGCAAAAGCGAGTTCCTTATTTCGAATATTATTTTTAATCATCTTTGAAATAGTTTTTATGGTTTCCTCATCAGGTAAAGGAAAGTTCACACTATCAAATGTATTAAATATACCACAATGAAGTACTTCTCTAATGCAGTACATGGACATTTGTGGCGTAATTCTTGGAACAATCGATCCACTCTTATTTATAATTTGTAAAACATTTGCAATCTTATCTTTTGGAAATTCCCATGCACCAAATTGAGTGCCTTCGTACTCATAGTTTTTGATTTTCTCAGGATTTTTGTTGGTTTTGCTTTTAAGTAAGTCACGAAAATAAGAATCATATTGAGTGTCGTTTGATAACACAAGAACTCCTTCTTTCTTAGTTTGTGGGTTCTTATAAGGATTTATAATAATAGGAGGAATAGAAACTTTTTCAAATCCATCACGAGGTTCACACAAGTATTCAAAAAACAAGGCAATTAACTTACTCATAAACTCTATCTTTTGTAATCCCCATTTTTCAAAAGATGTAAAGTTCTCTTTGTTATTTAGCTTTTCATCTGTTAATGAAACAATATTATTTAAAGCACGAACTGCTATGCACTCGCGTTGATAATTTGTTTTTAAAAACTTTCTCACTTGTTGCAATCTTTTACCAAGTAAGTTCGCTCCTCGGTTGTTTAAGCCATCTCCAAGAATCGTATCAGGATCGTGAAATACAATTGTTTTATCTCCAGAGTTTATTAACGCATCTCTCATATTAGAATCATTAACAACCACATCAAATAGTATATCTAATGCACTATCAGTCTTACTTTTTAGAAAGTCTCTAACATTTTCGTATCCATCTTTTACAAACTCACTTGGACTTGACTTAATTCTGTAACTAGTAGCATATTTTCTAAATACATTTTCACATTTTGCCTGATATTTTAGCAAGATCTCTCTCACTTCGTTTGGCTCAGCTTCTGCTAATTCTTGTTGAGATGCTTTGTAACAGAGTCTGAGAGAAAGTAAATAATGTATTAATGAAGGATAAGTCTTCTGTCCAACTTTAATTTCTTTTTTCGAGTAAGGAGAAAGAACAATATTATTTGCGAGTTCTATGTCGTAGGCAGGAACTGTATTAAAAGCAGCATTTCCAATTAGAAAAAAATTTTGTAAATTATAATCCGACATTTTTTATTAAATTAAAATAGATAATCTTGTTTCTTTTAAAGAAAAGTTTGTGTTATAAAAAAAATGAATACATTTCAATTTCTTGAAGACAATAACTTTTACCTCAGTAAAGGTCAACAAGGAAAGGTCCTATTATGTACAAACGTTGAAGGCATCTCTTTTGTTTTTTTCTTCTCAACAAAATGCCCCAATTGTCATCCTGGATTAGAAGTTTTCAGAAAATTAAAAGAAAAGTTTTCTAATCAAATTAAATTTTGTGTTGTTAACATCAATGAAAACCCCACCATTATTACAAAATCGAACAGTTCTTGTACGCCCATCGAATACGTTCCTTACCTCATCATTTATTACAACGGCAAACCATTCTTGAGATATGACGGAGACATTGACCAAGATTCACTTATCACTTTTTTGGTTGAAGTTATGAAACGTATTGAAAGCAAAGTTAAATTCTCAAAATCCAGCAACCAAGAAGAAAGCTCCATTCCTGATTATGCCGGCGGTGTCCCTTTCAACGTTGTATGCGATAAAAATCGCTGTTATGTAAAATGGGACAAAGCATACCAACAATAATTTATTTATTTTTACAATAACATTTTTGTAATCTTTTATTAATTATTTTTTTATTATTTTTTTTATAATTTTTTATATTTTTGATTTAAAAATATAAAATGGATGCCAAATACATTTTGAATAAAGCTCAATCAGACGATTTGTATACTCTCATGAAATTTATTCATGACACTCTTGTAAACAACAACATACCCTATTTCATCTGCGGTGGAACTCTTCTCGGAGCAGTTAGACACCAGGGTATCATACCTCATGATGATGATGGAGATATCTGTATTTTTAGAAAAGATGTGCCAAAATTAAGAAGACTTATACCTTACTTTGATGATAAAGGATACATACTCGAAGAAGGTAAGGCAGATGATAATGGTCGACCTAAAGCTTGCACAAAATCTAAAGATTCTTGTACCTGGTTTATCAGCGGCAAAAATCCTGACTCTCTTGGATGCGACGTCTTTATTATGGAACAAGATGGTAATAAAATAAACTATGCCGATCCTTATTGGAAAACTGCTGATAATGGTGGTAAAAGATGTTACTTTGATATTAATCACATCTTCCCTCTTGTACCTTATAGATATGGAAACTTTTACTTATACGGTCCTCGTAATGCTATGCTCCATCTTAATAAATGTTATGGTCCTGACTGGAACTCCATGGGACAAACTCTTTATGATCATCGCACTGGCGAATGGACAAAAGGTGTTAAGAGAGAACTGTCATCCACTGATTTTCTAACTCTAAGACCACCTACCTCTACTCTTGATAATACTTTACGAGGAGTTTTATGCAATGATAATCAAGATGATTGTACTACTTACAGAGGAGAAGTGAGAGAAAGAAAAGCGAGTAAAAAGAGTAGTAGAAAAGCGAGTAGAAAAGTGAGTAGAAAAGTGAGTAAAAAGAGTAGTAGAAAAGCGAGTAGAAAAGCGAGTAGAAAAGCGAGTAGAAAAGCGAGTAGAAAAGCGAGTAAAAAGAGTAGTAGAAAAGTCAGTAAAAAAGTGAGTAAAAAAGTGAGTAGAAAAGCGAGTAAAAAAGTGAGTAAAAAAGTTAGTAAAAAAGTTAGTAAAAAGAGTAGTAGAAAAGTGAGCAGAAAATATTAAAATTATTACTACTGTCTATGAATATATTTAATTTTTTTTATAAAACATGATAAAAAGCATCAAAATTTTTAACATCTAAATTATTAAGTTTACAATGATTGTATAATAAAGTCTCAGGATGATATATAACTCCAGAATGACACATTATATGAATATTTGAGATACATTGACAATAAGTATTCATAATATTATAATTTCCTAATCCCAGCTGGTCACTTATACCGGCCCACATATCTTGTGCTGGTACGTAAACAGCATTCTCATTCTTAGCGTCATCATTTTTAACAAGGCTTACTATACTATGTAAAAGTTCATTAAATCCATTATAGATCCCAATATCTGTTCTCCATTTTATCACATAATCAAATGTTATCTTATGTTTTTCTGTATATTGTTTAATCATTTGGAAACATTTGTAATTATGATAAAACATTCTGAAAGTATTTTCGTAATTGGCTTCAGGTCTCTTTGGAAAATTATAAATATCCGATGGAATATAGACACTCTCTATATTTAATTGTTCTTCTCTAACTATATCAAACAAATTACAAAATTCTTCTGTAATACTTTGTACATCACATTCTTCACTTAATGAAGCAAAAAAAACAGGTTTAATATTTTCTGCTAATAGTTTTTCTTTCAGGATTTTTAAAAAAGCAAAGCAGTATCTATTATTTCTGTATAATCTACCTGGAACAAATATTGCAATGTGTTTATCAAACATGATATTTAAAATATATTTTACGTCATTTTAAATATTTTTTAAAATGACTTTTTTTTATAAGACGTGATAAAAAGCATCAAAGTTTTTAACATATAAATTTTTAAAATTACAATGATTGTATAATAAACTCTCAGGATGATATATGTATCCCATAGAACAGATAATATGAATATTAAAAACACATTGACAATAAATATTCATCACACGATAATTTCCGAATGCTAACTGATCACTTATACCCCAAAACATATCTTGTGCTGGTACGTAAACAGCATTCTCGTTTTTAATCTCATCATTTTTTGAAAGACTTATAATACTATCAAAAAGCTCATTAAAGTTTTTTAAAATTTTTATGTCTGTTCTCCATTTTATCACATAATCAAATCTTATATTATATTTTTTACTATATTTTTGAATCATTTGGAAACATTTAAAATTATGATAAAACATTCTGAAAGTGTTTTCGTAATTGGTTTCAGGTCTTTTTGGAAAATTGTAGATATCTGATGGAATATGAACACTCTCTATATTTAATTGTTCTTCTCTTACTATATCAAATAGATCGCAAAATTCTTCTGTGACACTAGGTACATCACATTCTTGACTTAATGAAGCAAAAAAAATAGGTTTA
>Ga0214923_10006091_pt1 | contig 13706 bp, 18 predicted proteins | sample LL1510_MetaG_FD_177993 | JGI IMG/M metagenome (GOLD analysis project Ga0214923, IMG submission 177993) | Freshwater microbial communities from Lake Lanier, Atlanta, Georgia, United States - LL-1510 | ecosystem: Environmental > Aquatic > Freshwater > Lake | place: USA: Georgia | collected... | reverse complement strand
CTTCACTGCGCTCGAGAGGATTTGAACCTCCATGGGTTGCCCCGCTACCACCTCAAGGTAGTGCGTCTGCCAGTTTCGCCACGAGCGCGTACCTGAAATGATAGTTTAACCTCGGGCCTGTGACAAGCCAGCCCGCTCCTTGGCCTCCCTCATCACCTCGTCCAACATCCTCTCCGTCAGCCTTCCCGTGAACGTGTTTTGCTGGCTGACGTGATAGGAGCCCAGCAGCCAGCGCCCCCCCTGAACCGGAACCACACTCCCGTGGGAAAACTTCGGTTTCGGCCTCAACCCAAAAAAACGCACCACCGCATCAAACCCAAATCCCCCCAGGGCCAGATACACCTTCGCTCCCGATAGCCCCCTCATCTCCCGCTCCAGGAAAATCCCGCACGTGTCCCGCTCTCCCGGACTCGGCCGGTTGTCCGGAGGAGCGCATTTCACCGCCGCAGTGACCCAAACGTTCCTCAACTTGAGCCCGTCGTTCCGACCCAAACTCTCTTTTTGATTTGCCAAACCCGCCCTCCACAAGGCTCGGTACAGCCACTTGCCGGACTCGTCCCCCGTGAACATTCGCCCCGTCCGATTCGCCCCATGCGCCCCCGGCGCCAACCCCACCACCACAATCCTGGCTTGGGGATCTCCCCAACCGGGAACCGCTTTTCCCCAGTACGTCTCCCCCGCGTAGGCCGCCCTCTTATCCTTTGCCACTTTCTCCCGCCAACGGACCAGCCTCGGACATCGCCTGCAACCCACGATCTCCCGACGCAGGCATTCGGCCCACCCCATCCCTACCCCCGGGCCCGGGGTGGGATCCGGCAGGAGGTCCGACCCATCCAACGCGAGAGCCTTTGCCGGTTGGCTGCAACCATCGCATAACCCACCCCCGCCAGAGGCAAAACGGGAGGAAAGAGGATGAGTTTTCCCAACCAAGCCCAGCCGGGCAAAAAGGTAAGACAGTACCCCGATGCCCGCGCCTTCGCCCGCAACACCCCGTCCTCCCCCAACGCCTGAATCCCCTTGTCCGCCAGCGTCCGGTCCACCATCGGGAAAAGTCGCATCGCCTCATCATCCTGGTACGCCACGGGATCAAACGTCCCGGGGCGCGCCCTTCGCAACATCCACTCCACACTGCTCTGGCAAAAGCCGCAGTCCGCATCATAAAAAAGGGTGACCAAGGCCATCCCCTCACCCTAGCCCGATTCCATTCCACGCCAACCCACTTGCTTTCCCGTCTCTGCACGACAAGATAACGGGGTGCTGAAACCCGATCCGTCCCGGCTTGGCTCCCGACTCTTTCGCCTGATCGCCAAAGGCGAGATCGTCACCTACGGCTACGTCGCCGTTCTCCTGCTGGTCATCTCAGGCGCAATCTCCATCTATCTCGTTCAGTTCATCCTGACCGCCATGCTCAACCATCAACCCTTCTTTTCCACCCTCATCTCGGTCATCAACGAGGTCCTTCTCATCCTCATTGTCATGGAGATCCTGCGCACGGTGACCCGGCTCCTGGTTTCCCCCGCCCACGATGTGAGTATCGCGGATCTTGTCCCCTTTCTGGTTATCGCGGGAATTAGCGTGACCCGGCGGATCCTCACCATTGGTGCGGGTCTCTCCGTCCAGGAGACCGAGGGCCACAATCTCGATCCGATGAAATTCACCCAATCGATGACGGAGCTGCTCGTCAGCGGGGTCATCATTGTGCTCGTCAGCGTCTCCCTCTGGTTGATCCACCGCAAGGCACCCGCCAAGGCCGTTTAGCGCCCGATTCTATCGCTCTTCGGGCAGGTAGATCGAGTCCGGGAAGTTTCCTCTCAGCCGCTCCCCCGGGGGTCCCTGGGTGACCGACTCCACCAGATACTTTCCTCCAACAAAGCATCCCTTCCACGATTGGCCGAATCCGCCAAAGCTCTCCTCGTTGTCCCCGCGCGAGCGCACTTTGTTGTGCCCAAATTTGAAACACCGCAGATCCATCGAAACCTGCTTGGCCAAATGTGCGTCATCCGTCGCCAAGCTGGAGACCAGGTTGCCGTTGGACACGTTCATCTCCGCCACCAGCTGATCCACGCTGTCCACCACCGCAACCGAGTCCACGGGGCCGAACGGCTCGCCGTGGTACAACTTGCAGTTCCGCGGGAGGCTTAACAAAGCCACGGGAGCCAGATAGGCGGAGATATCCTGGGAGGGCTGAAACAGGGACTCGTCCAAGGTTCCCTCGTACAACGCCACGGCCCCGCCCGCCACCGCCTCCGTCACCTGAACCCGGAGCTCCTCCACCTTCCGGCTGTTGATCAAAGGCCCGTAGTCCAACGCCGGCAACGGATCCTCCGCCTTGTCCACCAACAGGGGATGCCCGCACTTCAAGCCCTGAACCACGGACAGATACATCTCCAGAAATTTGGGGAAAAGGGACCGTTGGACGACAAACCGCGGGTACGCCGTGCAGCGTTGCTTGCCGAACTCAAAGCCCTTCTTGATCTGCGCCGCCAGATTTTTCCAGTCCGAATACTCCCAGACTCCGTAACAGTTCACCCCGTCCATCTCCAGCATGTAGCGCTTGGATCGGTCATAAAACGCGGCGGCGATCTCCCGCCCGTTGTTTTTTCCGCCGACAAAGGCCAGGCATGAGATCGCGTCGTTCCGGACCAGGGCCTCGCTCAACTCCCCCCCCGAGCCGCTGACCAAACTCACCGGCAAACCCCGCCGGCGGGCCAGCGCCATCGCAAGAGTCACCGCATGAATACCCCCGTCCGTCGGGGTTTTGGCGATGACCGAATTTCCCGCCAGACACTGGACGAGGACGGCGTGCACCAGGACCGATAGCGGATAGTTCCAGGAGGCAATGTTGGAGATCAAGCCCAGCGGCTTTCTCCCCTCCATCATCTTCTCGATCTGGCCGACATACCAGCGGACACCGGAAATACAGCGCTCCACGCTGACCTTCGACTGGGCGTACGGTTTGCCGATCTCCCAAACCAGGGTCTTGGCCAGCAGGTCCGCGTGCTTCTCCAAATCCCCCAGCGTCTCGGTCACCCTCCTTTTGCGCTCATCCAGATCGGTTCTCGACCACTCATGAAACTCCGCCTCCGCCGCCACCACCGCCGCCCGCGCCGCATCCAAACGGATCATCGGATACCGCCCCAGCGGCGTGGCGTCCACCGGGGAGAGGAACAGCTTTCCGTGACCCGGCTGCTGCCACTTCCCGCCGATCAGGTTGAAAAGGTTGCCCTCGGGGCCAAACGCCTCGGGCGCCACTTTGCGGTGCTGCTCAATCAGATTCGGCCAGGAGGCCCAAGGGGAGATGAACTTGCTCAAGGGACAAAAACCTTACCTTATTTTTGACCCGCGTCACGCCCGGACTCGACGAATGCCATCCGCTGTCTTATCTGCAGGGGATGAAAGAAATCCGATCTCTGGAAAAAATCATGGCCCGGCTCCGAGGACCGAAAGGTTGCCCGTGGGACCGCAAACAAAACCATCGGACGCTCCGGCCCATGATTCTGGAGGAGGTGTACGAGCTGTTGGAGGCGATCGATGAGGGGGACGACGATGCCCTCCGCGAGGAGCTGGGGGATGTCCTGCTTCACATTATTTTCCATGCCCAGTTGGCCAAAGAGCGCCGGGCCTTCGACCTGAAGTCCATCGCCCGGGATTTGGCGGAAAAACTGATCCGCCGGCATCCCCATGTCTTCGGCAAGGAGCGGATCGCCACCTCCTCCCAAGTCCTCAAGCGCTGGCATCAGCTCAAGCAGGAGGAGAAACCCGCCCGCCGCAGCTCCCTGGACGGGATCCCCCACCACCTCCCCTCCCTTCTTTACGCCCAAAACCTTCAAAAACGGGCGGCTCGGGTCGGCTTCGACTGGCCCGATCCCGCCCGCGGCATTCCCGCAAAGATCCGGGAGGAGCTGAGGGAGCTGACGGAGACCCAAGGCAACGGTCCCGCCTTCGCCAGGGAGCTCGGGGACCTCTTTTTCACCCTGGTCAACCTCGCACGACACCGGGGGGTCGACGCGGAGACCGCCTGCCGCGACTCCGCCCGCAGGTTCGCAACCCGCGTCCGCCACATCGAGACCCGGTTGGCCAAACGAGGTCTGAAAACCACCCAACTCAACCCAGCCGAGCTCGACCGCGAATGGAAAAAAGCGAAAAGGGTTCGATAATTTCACGTAAAAATACGTAATTTCAATTCACAACATGCTCTAGCTGTTGTTGTATTTTGCCTTGCCCGAAATCACAACTCCTTCAAGTATCGTTCCACAAGCAAACGCCCCAGTAGGGGCAGAAGGAGAAACAACTATGCTAGCAGCTGCAGCAATGAAAACGGGTGACCTTGTCGGGTTCACCTTCTTTATCGGGACCATGGCCATGTTTGCCGCCTCGGTCTTCTTTTACTTCGAGCGGCAGACCGTCTCGGACAAATGGAAGACCTCGCTGTTGATCAGTGCGCTGATCACCACGATCGCGGCCGCCCACTACCTCTATATGAGGGAATACTGGTGTTCGACGTTTAACGGGACCAATGCGGGTGCCGCGTCCCCCACCGAATTCCGCTACATCGACTGGCTCCTCACGGTGCCTCTCATGTGTGTGGAGTTTTACCTCCTTCTGAAGGCCGCCGGCGCCAGCGTCAACATGCTCTGGCGGTTAGTCGGGTACTCGGTCCTCATGCTCGTCGCCGGTTACATCGGTGAAGTTTCCGCCAAGATCGGCCAGCCGATCCGTGGCTTCGAAAACTTCGGCTGGGGCGTCATCTCCACCATCGGTTGGGCGGGTATCGTTTATGAGATCTTCTTTGGGGAAGCCAAACAGCTGGCCGACGGCAGCAGCGACGCGAACGTCCGCATGGCATTCAATCTCCTCAGGGGCTTTGTTCTCATCGGTTGGGCGATCTACCCGATCGGATACATGACCCTGCCCGGCAACGTCCTCAGCAACTCGGTCGAATTGGCCTCCAAGATGAACGTCATCTACAACATCGGTGACGCCGTCAACAAGATCGGCTTCGGCCTGATCGTTTGGAATCTCGCCAAGCGCGGGAAATAGTCCTTCACTCGGTTGTTAGGCGCAGGATTTTCTCCTGCGCCGGATTGGGGGATCCCCGCAAGGGGATCCCCCTTTTTTTTCCCTCTCCCACCACCTGCGCTGCACTACAGTGCCCCATGCCTTTTTTCCTGGGCCGCACCATCCCCTGGCTCTCCGCCAGCCTCCTCACAATCCTCGGCCTCCTCTTTCCCCAATCCGCCCTCACCTTTGCACCCTGGTTTTTCCTCTCTTCCGCCCTTCTTCTCGGCGTTCCGCACGGTGCCTGTGATCCCTGGGTCCCCGGATGGGTTCTCCATCGCCCCTCCCGTATCCCCTTTCTTTTCTGTTTCTTTCTCATCTACCTATCCCTCTCTTTTCTCTACCTGCTGGCCTGGCGCACCTGCCCCCTCCCCGCCACCCTCTGTTTCCTGGCTCTCACCGCCTGGCACTGGGGTACGGCCGACGCCTCCCTCGAAACAACCCCCGGCCTCTCCTGGCTTCTTTTCGGCCTCAGCCGCGGATCTCTCGTGATGTTGGCCCCTTTCGCCTTTCATCTGAACGACACCTGGTCGGTCATCCTTCTCATGGCCCCCAACGCCGGCCTTCCCCCCGCTTCCTTTCCCTTTCTCCCCGCTCTCCTCATGGCCGCTCTCGTCAACCTCCTGTGCCGACCCTCGATACACCAGTCCATCGAAATAACGCTTCTCTTTCTTCTGTTTTATTTCACCCCCCCTCTCCTCTCCGTCGGCACCTACTTTGTCGCCTTCCACGCTTGGAGACACCTTTTCCGCCTCTCCGCCCTCCGCGACCAGCTCACCCCCCTTCAGCCACTCGATCGCTGGATCCACTCCCTCCTCCGCCTTCTTCTTCTCTCCATTCCGCTGACCCTCGCAAGCCTGGCCTTCCTTCGCTGGATCCCCCCCTTTCTAGCCTCCTCATTTCCAAAAGGACAAAATTGGGTCGGCCCCTACCTCGTTCTCCTTGCTGTTCTCACCCTCCCCCACGCAATCCTCGTCGGGTGGGTCGACAAAATGGCAAAAAAAAGACAGATCTGATATTTCATAAGCCTCTTTACATCAACATGATATGTATTATTTGAATTCTCGCCCCTACCATTTTTACGCCTCCTGTGATATGGTATAGCGTGAATATCCTTCCAAAACTTCGCCAAGACTTCCATCGTGCCGAATCCGCAGTCGGTTACGCCAACTTGGGCATGTACTCCGATGCCTTAACCGAGCTCGAGAACCTCTCCCCCCAAATGATCACCGATGATGGTGTTCAGGAATTTAAACTCCGTCTTCTGGAGCGTGCCGGACGCTGGCAGGACGCCGCAGGGCTCGCTGCCCGGTTGGCCACTGCGCACCCCAACGAGTCCCGCTGGTTTATCGCGTGGGCCTTTGCCAAACGAAGGAGCGATTCGATCGAGACCGCGTCCAAAATTCTCGCCGATGCCGCCAGCCTTCACCCCACGGACCCCCTCATCCAGTTCAACCTCGGCTGCTACGCCGCCCAACGGGGGGACCTCACCTCCGCCCAAACCTACGTGCGCAGGGCCATCGAACTCGATCACGACCTCGAAAAACTCGCCCACGAGGATCCCGATCTGGAACCCCTCCGCCAGGCCCATCTGATCAACTAATCGCCCCCGCCTTCAGCAGCGCGGCTTTTTTCCTCCGCCTCCAGCTCGATCAGATAGCGCCTCACCTCCCCCACCCGCTCATCCGGCAAATCGCCGTAACTGCACCCAAACTTCTCCTTCACACAGCCCGCGACATGGGCGTACGGGTTTCGCCCCCGCGGATGCCGGACATCCGCTCCCAAAACCCCCTGGAGACGGTCCCCCACCTCCCGCATCTCCGCCCAAACCTCCCGCTTCAGATCGGGACTCAACTAGCTTCGGCGTTGGATCGCCAACAAAGTGATGTCGTCCGACCTCTCCGCCTCCAAAACAAAGCTCTCCACCTGCTCAATCACCCGCTCCGCGATCTTTTCTGCCGACAAACCGTCCACCCCCGTGACCGCTTTTTCCAGACGGTCCTCCCCAAACAGATCCTTCGCCTCGTTCATCGCCTCCGTCACCCCGTCCGTATACACCAGCAGGGTCTCCCCGGGCTTCAACTGCAGCTCCCTCTCCCCAAACTTCGCGTCCTCGAAAACCCCCAGGGGCATCCCGCCCGCCGGCTCGTACGTCGGCTTCCCCCGCACAGGCACCAGAAGGGGGGGATTGTGCCCGCCCTGCCCGTACACCATTCCGCCCGTACCCGTGTCCACAATTCCCAAAATCATCGTCACAAACAAACTCGCCTCGTTTTCCCTCGCCAACTGTGCGTTCACCCGGCTCATGATCTCCACCGGCCCTCTCCCCGGAACCGCGGTCGCCCGGATCAACGTCCGCGTCACCGCCATGAAAATCCCCGCCGCCACCCCTTTTCCCGACACATCCCCCACCACGAAACACATCTTCCCCGGTTCGATCGTGAAAAAATCATAAAGATCTCCGCTCACCTCCTTCGCCGGTTCCAGTCGTGCAAATAGCTCGATCCCCGGCGCCTCCTCCCGGGTCGGAAACACCTTGGGCAGAAGCCCCCCCTGCAACTCCCTCGCCAGATCCAAATCCCGCTGCACCGCCGCCCGCTCCAAAGCCGCCCCGTGCGCGCGGATCCGGACCAGCGCAGCCGCCACCAACCCCGCAAAATACTCCACCATCATCTCATCTGCCCTCGTGAAGGTGGGTCGCCCGATGGGATTCAGAAACTCGATCACCCCGACACACTCCCCCCCGTCCAAAAGAGGGGAGGCCAGCAACGCCTTCGTCTTCCACCCCGTCTTTTCATCCGCCTTCGAATAGAATCTGGAATCCTTGCTCACGTCATCCACCCGGATCGTTTTTCTCTCGTGTAACGCCGTCCCCACGATTCCCTGCCCCCTGGGCACCCTGAGGGTCCCCAGCTGGGGGGTGCTGTCCCCTTGGGCCGAATGAATCACCAGCTCCCCGGTTTCCTCGTCAGGCAGAAAAATCGAACATGCCTCGGCCTGAATCCAGGGCCGACTTTTCTCCAGAATCATCAGCAAAAGCCCGCTCAGATCCGCCTCCCTTCCGATCTCCCCCGCCAGACGGAACAGCGGTCCGTAATCCACCTCTTGTTGCTTGGCTGTACTCATCCTTTCACACTATCTCAACCCCAAGGATTGTCAGAGCGAATCCTTTGTCGCATAGTCCCCCCATGTTTCCCACCATCCGCCTTCCCAACACGACCATGTGGGAACCCGGCCCCTACCCCGGAGTTGAGTTTGCCCACCTTTCCCACGATTCCACCAACGGCTCCCGATTCCTCCTCCGCAAGTTCGCCCCCGGCACCGTCATTCCCGCTCACCGTCATCCCCAAGCCGCCGAATCGGTCGTCATCCTCAAGGGGAAATGGATCGAGGGAAACGTGGAATATGGTCCCGGCTCCTTTTTCTACGCCCCAAAAAACACCGTCCACGGCCCGCACCGCGCTGACAAAGAGGTCATCAGCGTCACCTGGTATGACGGCCCCCTCACCATCGAATCCGCGGATGCGACCGCCCCCGCCCCGGGCGCCGTCCCCCCGACCCACTAGCCCTTCGGGATCGGCCGAAACACAATCTCCACCCGCCGGTTCTTGGATCGCCCCTCGGGCGTGTCGTTCGGTGCAACCGGATGACTGTCCCCATAACCCACGGCGGCCAACCGTTCCGCCGGAACCATTCCCGTGGCCTGCAGTGTTCTGACCACCACAGCCGCTCGGGCGGTCGAAAGCTCCCAGTTGCTCGGATAATACTGGGCCAACACAGGCGCGATCGGGTCGCTGTCGGTGTGCCCCTCCACCCTCACCTCATCCTGCGACTGGTTCGCCGCAGCCGCCACTTTTCGCAGCACATCCGCACCCGCGGGGGCCAGCTCCGCCGATCCGCTCGGAAAGAGAATCTCGCTCGCCACCGTCACCTTGAGCTGATCCTTCAGCCGCGAAATCACCACATCCTGATCCGCCAGCTTTTTCTTCAGGTCATCCTCCAGCTTCTGCTCCTGGTCGTTCGGTACCGTTGTGGCCTTGAGCTTCTCCATAGCCAGCTGCTGATCGGCCAGCTTTTTCTCCAAAACCTTTTTTTCCGACGCGGTCACATCCTTCAACTTGGCCAAATCCGATTTGGCCTGCTCCAACTCCATGGACGAGGCCGAAAGCTTTTTCATCTGCTCCTTGGTCTGCTCCAGCTGTGCCAGCAGGGCCTCCTTGGCCAGATCCGCTTTCTTGGCCCGGTCCTCCAGAGCCCCTGACTTCTGCTCCATCTCGGCAAGCTGGGCCCGCGCCTTCGTGTCCCGATGAAGATAGTACCCCCCACCCCCCAGCCCCAAAGCCGCCGCCGTCGCCAGGGAGAGAGTGTGCCACGCGGCAACCTTGGCGACTCCCCCCGCGGCCGCTTTGGCCGCTCCCGTCGCCACCGCCTTACCTGCCGTACTTCCCCCTGCAATCGGGGAAAGATCAGGTTTTACTGGGTCTGCCATAAATTTCTCCTTAGCTGGTCCCCTTCTTCTTGCTCTCCTGGGAAGGTGTCTTCCCCTTGATCTCCGGCTTCTTGTCCAACTCCTCCAGGGTCTTCCAAAGCCGCTTCACCGCCTCCGGGGTTTTCTTCACCTTGCCCTCCAAAATCTCCCGCGGGTTCAGCCGCTCGCCGTAAAAATTCTCATTCGTGTCATCCGCCGATCCGAACCCCAGCCCCGAAAGGGAAACCCCCCCGAACAACCCCTTGCTGAAGCTGTACGTGTAAACCGGCGCATTCACCGTCGCCACCCCGGCCGACAACTCCCGTCCCACCGGCCCCGCCGTCCCCTCCACCGCGGCACTGCTCGTATAGTTTCCCTTCTGCATGAACTGCTTCACCGCATCCTCCGTGTTGAGGAGAAGAACGTAATCCTGCACCGAGCCCCCGGCCTGAAAACCCACCCCCGCTCCCGCCGCCGAAATCCCCGAAGGCGGGGACCACTTGTTGCCTTTCCGAATCACCACCAGACCCTCCCCCCCCTCGGCTCCGATAATGAAGGCCGCCTTGTAGATCGAAAGGATCACCACTCCCTTGCACTCATGAAACACATTCCGCGGAATCGAATCCCCCTGCGCTTTCCCATACTGCTCCAAAATGTCGATCGTCTTGTCAATCGACTCCCCCAGAGTGCTGCCCGCAAAGCTCGCGGCCAGGGTGAATCCGTACAGGGCAAGGGCTGGGAGAAGGGGATGTTTCATGGAGCAAGAGTGTCGCCTTCCACCGGCTTTGGCAATCCGATCCCTCCTAACCCCGGCCCTCGTCCGCGTCAATGTAGTCGAAGAAGGTCTGGATCTCCGCCCTCCCCTCCCAGCCCGCCTCTTTCTTTCGGAATACCAGCCGATCCGACATCTCGTCCCGCCAACCCCTTTTTGCAAGATAAACCCCCCAGATTCTCCTCTCCTCCAAATCCCGTGCCCGACCCGTCTTTCCGCACCACTCCAGGATCTCCTCGTCCGTTCCCCCCTCCCGGACTCTCCCCCTCAGCTTTTCGTACGGTATCCCCAAAAAATCACAGCAGGCCTTGTCAAAACCCTCCCCCAGGTTGGCCCGATACTCCTCGGGCAGCTTTCCTGCCTGCTCCAATCTCAGCTTGTCCACCATCCTCCCAAAGTAGACCAGCCCCGCCACCTCGCCCCGCGGGCTCCGCAAGCCGTCCACCGGCCTCCGCACCCCGCTCATCTTCCCAGCGCCTCCCGCAAAGACCGGATCTCCTGCTCCAACTCCTCCACCCTCGCCGCCAGATCCAAAACCAAACCTGCCCCCGAGGCGGATACCCCGTACTCGATCCGCAGCTGCTCGATCCGTCTCACAAGAAAAAGTGCGCCCTCATCGAATCGGATGTCGGGCCCGATCTCCCTCACCTCCTCCCCCAGCAACCCCATCTCGCAATACTCCCGAACCATGGCCTCCGTTGTCTCCGCCAATCGCGCCAACTCCCCCAACGCCAGCTGCCGCTCCTCCTCTTCCCGAATCCGCGCCAGCAGAAACCGTTTCCCCCTCATCGCTTAATCCCTTCCTTTCGGCCGCCAGGAACTCTTTCTCGCCAGCTCTTCCCATAATTTTTTCTCCTCCGCCCCCACCTCGGATGGAACTCCCACCTCCAAAATGGCATACAGATCCCCACGCCCCCCATCTTCCCGCGGAAGCCCCTGGCCCCGCAATCTCAGTTTCTGGCCCGCCACCGCCCCCGCCGGCACTTTCAACATCCCCACACCCTCCAACGTCCGGACTGGAACGCTTGCTCCCAAAACCATCTCCCAAGGCGCCATCTCAAGGTCCGTTACCAGGTCCGAACCCTCCACCCGCAAATCGGGATGCCGGGCCAACCGAACCCGTAAGTAAAGATCCCCCGCCTCCCCTCCTCTCGCCCCCGCCTCCCCCCTTCCCGCCAAACGGATCCTCTGCCCCTCCCGCACCCCCGCGGGAACCCTCACCCGGTACGTCTCCACCTTTCCTCCGCCTCTCTGCAACGTCACCTCTCTCACGGATCCCCGCATCACCTCCTCCAGCGTCACCAGCAAATCCCCCTCCACATCCGAACCCCTCCGTGCCATCCGCCCTCCCCCCGCACCCCGCATCCCCTCCACACCCCCCATTCCCCCAAACATGCTTTCAAAAAAATCGCTGAAGCCGGTCCCGCCGAAATGCACCTCCTCCATCCCAGGCCCTGCCTCCCCACCCGGCCCTCCTCCCGCCCAACCGTATCCGCCGCCCGGCACCTCCCTGCCCACCTGGTCGTACTTCGCCCGCTTCGCAGGATCGCTCAACACCTCATACGCCTCGTTCACCTCCTTGAACTTCTCCGCCCCCTTCACCTTGTCCTTCGCCACGTCAGGATGAAATTCCCGCGCTTTTTTTCGGAACGCGGAACGAATCTCCTCCGGCGTGGCCGTCTTGCTCACCCCCAGAACCCCGTAATAATCCTGATAATCCATCTCTGCCTACTCCCAGTTTCCACCCATGGTTCCCTCAGGCCCCAACTCAACCTCTCCCTGCTCCGAGACCGCCGCCAATCCGTCGGTAAAAGCACGGGCCTTCGTATACTTCGGCTCCAACCCCCAGCTCCCATCCGGCCTCAGATATCCCCACTTCCCCCCAGGCTCCTTCGCCGCCGCCAGCCCCCCGTGGAAAACATTCGCCCGCTCAAACCTCGGCGGAATCGCCCACTTCCCCTCAGGATCCAGATACCCCCACTTCCCCCCGGGCTCCTTCGCAGGCGCCCTCTGGTCCCCAAACGGCCCGACCACCTCCAGGACATCCTGTCCCACTCCCTCCCCATCCTGATTTTTTAATCCGGGCCGGATCTCCATCACCCTCTCCTGCAGGTCCATCAAACCCCATCCCCCGTCCTGCCTCCACGCCACCCGCTTCGCCCCCAACGGGACCAAGCCCCCGTAATTCTTCATCGTCCTGGTCTTCATTTTGCTGTCGATCAACACCCACGGCATGTTTTCCCCCAACGCCCGAACCGCCGCCCTTCCGTCGAGAAAATCACCCGCCACGGCAAAGTCCAACCTGCCCCATAACTTTCCGCTCGGCAAAATATATCCCCACGCCGCAGGCCCCGCCGGTTTTTTGGCCTCCTCCTCGCCCTTCTCGTCCGTCACCTCCGTGCCCTCCGCCACCGGCGCGTCCTCGCTCTCCTCCACCGCCGCCAGTCCCTCGGAAAAATCCTTCGCCTGCAAAAAACGGGGGGCAATCGCCACCCGGATTCCCCCCTCCTGATACGCCACGTACCCCCAACGGTCCAACAGCCGCACCGCCGCCAATCCCCCCCGCACCTTTCGCGCCTCGTCGTACTCCGCCTTTTCCGAAATCCCCAGGGAAAAGCCGTTCCCCTTTTTTCCATCCGTCGCCTTGGGAATCAACCTCCCCTCCCCGTCCACGAACGCCCACTTCTCCCCCACCCGCACGGGCGCCATCCCCCCCAACATCGACCCCACCGCCAGATACCGATCCTGCGTCACCCTCGTCCCCCTCTCATCCGCATAAAACCACTCCCCGCCCGACTTCACCGGCACCCGCCCCATCCCCATCTTCGCGACCGCCTGCCCGACCTTCGCCTCCTCCCCCTCCTTCACCTCGATCCTCACCAACGTTCCCGAACCCGGCGCCTGCAGCATCGCCATCGCCTCTTTGGGCCGAACCTCGGCGATTTTGTCCCCCTTCAGCACCGCATCCCCCTCATCCTTCAACCACCGCACCACCGTCGCCGATCCGGGATTCGGGCCATACCCCGGACAGATCACATCAAACTGCTTTTTCTCAAATAGTCCGACGTGCCCCAAATTCCGGACCGATCCAAGGGCCGACCCCGGTATCGCCGCACCCCCCTTGGGAACCCCGATCTTCACCAGCATCCCCGCGATCGGGGACTCCACCGGCAAAGCAGGCTCCGTCAACTCCACCTCCGCCAACGCCTGCCCCCCCTTCACCTCATCCCCCTCCGCTTTGAGCCACTTCTTGACCTTCGCCCCTTTCACTCCAGGCAAAAACTCGGGCAGCGTAAACGATCGTTTCAAATCCCCGCGAAACTCCCCGATCTCCTCATACTTCTCAGGCAATCTCCACGTCCCGTTCGTGTCCACCATCCCCCACCTCCCCCCCCCCCCCCTCACCCC
>Ga0214923_10006090_pt1 | contig 13707 bp, 3 predicted proteins | sample LL1510_MetaG_FD_177993 | JGI IMG/M metagenome (GOLD analysis project Ga0214923, IMG submission 177993) | Freshwater microbial communities from Lake Lanier, Atlanta, Georgia, United States - LL-1510 | ecosystem: Environmental > Aquatic > Freshwater > Lake | place: USA: Georgia | collected 2015-10-15 | reverse complement strand
CACGCTCGTTACCGCCGTAGAATCTATGGTGAGTTGTAACCAGTTGGAATCCACGCTCGCGGGTAACGATGCGAGAATATATTGTACACCCGTATCCGTTTGAGTCAAGTACGTTCCGGGTGACACGCCTGTGAGTGCAAGGCGGGCCGCTTGATTCGCCACACTTCCATACGGTATCAAAAACAATCCGGGGAACGTGATATTGTATCCGTTTCCTATAAAATACGATGCTGTCACGTTGGCTCCCGCGGTCACGTTGTTCGCGACCGACGCATCTCCAACGACGCGTATGTTTCCCGTAGTGATCACGTTTCCTCCGATATTTCCAGTGATGTCAATGTTCGCGACCGATGGTATACCCGTGAGAAGTCCCGTGAGCAACGATCCACTTCCGAAAAAGTAACCCGCAGTCACGTTCGAGCCCATGACGACTACGTTGCTTATGTTTCCTCTCGTCGATACGAATATGTTTGCAAATGTCGCATAGTTTCCTGACAATACGTTTCCGAACACGTCGACAGATGCAGACGTCGGGAAGACGTTGAGAACGTTCGTGACGAACGAACCATTTCCTAAGAAGTAGAAGGCGTTTACGTTTCCGGATGCGACCACGTTCCCAGTCACGTTCAAGTTACCAGAAGATACGACATTTCCGACGATATCTACGTTGACTCTAGCTGGAATAGCCGTCGAAATACCTGTCAACAAAGCTCCGTTTCCTATGAAGAAAAGGCCCGTTACGTTTCCCGACACGGTTGCCTGCCCACCAACCACTACGTTTCCGGAAGAATTGACGTTTCCTATGATATTTACTTGTGCGACGGGTGGGTAAGGAGTAGGAACGTTCTGTAAAAATATGGCGTTTCCGACAAGATACGACGTTCCCGTGATTCCCACAACGTTTCCAACGGATCGTATTTGTCCGTACGCCACAACATTTCCTCCTCCAACAGTCGTTACGTTTCCAAAAATATCAGCCTGAACTACTTGCGGAAGCACCGGCGTAACGTTCGACAAAAATATTCCGTTTCCAAAAAAGAACGGGCTCGTCACGTTTCCGGTTATGTTCGCATCGGTTGCTATCGTGACGTCCCCGGGTGCAAATACATTTCCCACGATGTCTATGTACCCGAGCGACGGCAAATTCGCTACGACAGACGTCAAAAACACACCGTTTCCGAAGAACGACGATGCCGTCACGTTTCCTGACGAATTCACCTGACCCAACACGACGATGTTTCCAGGAGCGTTTACGTTTCCTACGATGGATATCGCGGCCGTAGAAGGTAGAGAAGTCAATATTCCGCTTAACAAAGAGCCGTTTCCGTAAAAAAACGAACCGGACACGTTTCCCGCCACGATCATCGCATTCGAAACTGTCACGTTTCCTCTGGAGGATACGTTACCGAGTATGTCAATATTTGCACGAGACGGAATAGACAACAAGACTCCTTGTAATGCCGCGGCGTTACCCGTAAAATACGAAGCGCTTATGTTACCAACAGATACGAGATTTCCTTGAACGATTATATTGCCCGGAGCTGATACGTTTCCCAAGAGATTTACGTTTGCGGTCGCAGGTGTGACCCATGGCAGATTCGTCAATCGAGACCCATCTCCGATAAGATACGAATTCGTCGTGCTTCCGATCACGTTTCCCGCAACATATACCTGTCCTTGTACGTACAGATTCCCCGGAGCAACCACGTTTCCTGTGATGTCAATGTTTCCACGAGTAGGAACCGATGTCAACACTCCTTGTAAAAGAACACCATTTCCAACAAAAACGTTTGCAACAACGTTTCCAGTCGCTCTCACTTGTCCTTGAACGACGATGTTTCCAGGAGAAACCACATTTCCGACGATATCTATGTTTACGATGCCAGGGATCGCCTTTACGATCCCTGATAATAACGTTCCGTTTCCGAGAATATACGAAGACACTATATTGCCCTGTGAATAAATTTGACCTGCAACCGTTACGTTCCCCGGAGCCGTCACGTTTCCTACTATGTCACTCGATGTCGACGACGGTACAGAAGTCGTTACACCAGATAACAGACTTCCGTTTCCTATAAAACTCGCAGAAGATACGTTGCCGCTCACGTTGACTTGTCCTTGAACGACAATGTTGCCAGGAGCTGTCACGTTTCCGATCATATCAATATTCGCAGATGCGGGAAGCGTTTTCAATACATTCGTGATCGATGCTCCGTTACCTATAAAAGTATTTGCTACGACATTTCCAGACGTTGTCACTTGTCCTACCACTTGTACATTTCCAGGGGCGACCACGTTTCCTTGTATGTCAATGTTCAAGGAAGACGGAACGACGTTCAATATTCCGCTGAGAAACACACCGTTGCCTATGAAATACGTTGCGCTCACGTTTCCGATGACGTTTGCCTTGCCTCCTATCACGACGTTTCCGGGAACTGTTGCGTTTCCTACGATATCTATGTTTGCTTTCGCGGAAACGGAAGTCACTACGCCGGACAACCAAGATCCGTTTCCCGTGAACACGTTCGCGGTCACCGTATTCGCTTGGACGTACTGTGTGGCGATCGAGTTTCCTATTACGTTTCCGACGATGTCGAGATTCGCAGTTCCGGATAAATTGACATTCACATTTCCGTAAATATACGGCGCAGAAATAGACGTCGCGGAAATGTTCCCCGGGAAATTCATGGTTCCCAAATCATAATTGATGTAACTGTACTTCAAAAGATCTTTTTTGAAATTACTTCCAGACGACATGTATTTATGTAATCAATCATTTTTTTTTGATGAAATCTAATGTACTTTAATACTGGTTCTGTGGTCCGAATCCGGGGACGTACGTCCAGTATGGAACAGGAATGTTGTTCCCGATATACAGTGGACCAGTCGTACCATAACTCGGCGGAGCAACCGCTATAGGAATGCTTCCCGACCACGTGTTTCCTACACACATCATCGTTCCGTCCGTGAGAGAGACGATCGTTCCTCCAGATCTGTTCACGAACTGGTTCATAAGGAAATCGGCAACTCGTGCATTCCCTGGCATATATTGATTTAATAATGTAAACGGGTATATGTTCGCGTCTGGAATCGCGGTTCCGGTTCCGAGTTGACCATTTGTATTGTATCCTAACCCGTAGAGATTTCCTGTATTATCTAATAATCCTACAGTACTGTAATAATAGAGAGCTGGATTCAGAGGCGAACAAGCAGATTGAATCCTAGGTACAATTCCCGTGGTGGCACTTGGCAGCATATTATATTGGAACCCTCCGCTTGGCGCAGTGAACGTCAAAGCGGCCGTGGCAGGTGTGCTCACGAATAAATTTCTAGCTCCGGAAAACAGAATCTGTCCGTCCGTTTGCACTATGTAATGTGCGTTGTTCGAAAGACACGACACGGTTCCTATCGCAGCGATATTAGATCTATTCGTACTTTCACGTATAAACGTGTTCGTGTTTATCACGGTACCTATACCGAGTTCTCCGTCTACGTTGCACCCAGACCCGTAACTCGTTCCGTTGGTTAATAAGATACGAGAAGACGTTCTGTTCACCTGCGAACCTGCATAATAAATACCACCCGAAAAAGCCACGTCCGCTACTCCCGAAGCCGATATCCCGGAACTCGTGATCGGAATCTTTATCACATCAACATTTCCTGTACCAAGTTCTCCGGAAGAGTTATTCCCCCATCTGTACAACGCTCCCGTGTCTGACAATGCAAACGTAGATCCGCTGAACGTCGTACTCATCGCTACTTTGACTACCTTTATCGCGGAAAGTCCCGTGGGAATACGTGGTGTGAGCGAATACGTTGTCGTACCGTCACCGCATTGATAACTCTCGTTCAATCCCCACATGTACATCTGGCCATTTGACAGTACTGCTGCATATTGTGATTGACCGTTTGCTCCACCGTATGCACGTTGTGTTGGTGCGAATATCTTAGCGACTACATTTCCAGATGATGGTAAAGCTATTTTTACCGGATTGTATAACGGATCCAATGGATTGCACGTGTATCCCCAGTTCCATACTTCTCCCGTCGAGGTTAAAGCGATTACATTGTTGAAATTGTATTTGACATCCACTATTCTCGTCGAAGGTCCTCCGATCAACGTCACGGGATTGAGCGTATAATTGCTTTCCGAGTAACCGAATATTTGAAAATAATTATTTGCATATCCTATTCCACTTCTGTACAGCACGCCGTTTCTTATGACCATCGTTCCCTCCAACCCTAATACGCACGACATCGAACCGAAATTTCCACGAGGCGCTGTCGTATATCTGGACACAGCGTTCGACCTGAGATCCAACATGAGAGGAGTCATGATCGTATCGTCGGGTTGTGCGTTACTCAAATATCCCAGTATAACGTTATTAGAAAACGTCACGTTGTTTCCGAACGTGGTCACGTTTCCTCCTATCCACATGTCTTGTCCCACGACGTTTCCTATGACAAACAGATTTCCCGGGTTGCTTGCTGCGATCAATTGTAACGCAGTCACGTTTGTCGAGAGTATGTTTCCAGACGATATCACATTGTTTGCGATAAACAGTCTCGAACTCATATTCGATGTGCTCGTAAAATTGACGGGATTTAACACGTTCGCTATAACGTTTGCATTGCTCGTAAATCCACCGTTATTCCAGAGAATCACGTTCGAAATCAGGATGTCGGTGGTCATCGTGTTCGCGAACATATTACCTATGAACGTACGTGCGAACAGGTTTCCGTTTCCTGTCATGTTCAAATTTGCCTGGCCTCCTACGAAAACATTTCCTCCCCCGGGCGTTACTATGTTTCCGATAATGTTCACGTTTGCGGAACTCGCAAGTTGTTGAGTCACTCCCGTGATGAATATTCCGTTTCCTATAAAGTAGTTTCCCGTGATATTTCCCGACGCGTTCAATGTATTGCCTGTGAGATTTCCGTTTATACGAAGTATTGACGTCACCACGTTTGTCGCATCCGCGTTGGTCGACACGAAGTTTCCTCTGAACGACGCTGGGATGACACCGCTCGTCGTGATATTCGCTCTTCCAGCTTCGAGAGAATACAGCGCAGTCGCCAACGATTGCGAAGCGGGAACATCTCCGACAGCAGCACTCAGTCCGACAGTAGCATCCGTATAATCTCCTATACCAGGGAAAACGGAACCCGTATTGTTGTACAGAGATACCACGGATATGGAAGCTCCCGTGAAAATGAGCCAGTTCGAGTCGACGCTCGGAGGTTGCTGAGTCAATATGTATCGAATTCCAGAATCGGTTTGTTTTACGAGAGACCCGTTCGGAGTCGTCAACGCAAGACGCGCGCTTTGATCTGCTACGTCAGGCAGTATTTTAAGTAAAAGTCCTGCGAGTGCCACGTTAGACCCGTTACCCGCAAAAGAACCCGCCACGATGTTTCCACCGACGATAAGAGATCTACCGACGTTAAGATTTCCGGCAAGCAAAGAGTTCGTGATAATCACGTTAGACGTGGCATTTCCCAACACGTCCACACTCGCTGCAGATGGGAACGTCTTGAGAATTCCGTCTATGAAATATCCGTTACCAATGATATTGTTCGACGTGATGTTTCCTCCGAAGAAGATAACGTTTCCGATATTTGCGATGTCTCCGATCAAAACTCGCACGTTTTGCACGTTCGCAAAAGTACCGCTCACGTTTCCGTTCGTTACAGTCAAATTTACGATAGGTGGTAACGCGCTTATGACGCCAGAAAGAGTGGATCCGTTTCCTATAAAATAGGTTGCCACCGTATTTCCGACAGAAGTTAATTGTCCGGATACGAACACGTTCCCAGGGGCCACGACATTTCCTATTACGTCTCTTTGCAATGTAGAAGGAAGCACCGGATTCAATCCAGTGAGCAACGAACCGTTTCCTTGGAAATATGTAGCGCTCACGTTTCCTGCCGCTGTCAGGAATCCGGAAACGAGTATATTTCCAGGAGCGATCACGTTTCCCACGATGTCCGTATTCGCGTTTCCAGGTAACGCGGCACTCGCGCTCGTCACGAAAGCACCGTTTCCTACGAGATATTGACCTGCGGCAAATGTGGTGAAATTGACTTGACCTGCAACGCTCACGTTTCCAGAGGCAATCACGTTTCCTATGATGTCCACGTTTTGCACTCCTATGATCGTGTTTACCACTCCGGTCAAGAATTTACCGTTTCCAAAATAATAGTTTGTCGCCGTGAGCGAATCTACGTCTACTTGTCCTGTTACTCTGAGGTTGCCTGAAGAAGTCACGTTTCCGATGAGATTCGTATTCGCCGTAGGAGGTAATGTTGAACTCACGTTCGTCAGAAGAGCACCGTTTCCGAAAAGATAACTCGAGTACACGTTTCCTAGTACGGTGACCTGACCACTCGCGATAATGTTTCCAGGCGCCGTCACGTTACCCACGATATCAATATTGGCACGGGCGGGTAGTGTTTTTAATACGCCGTCCATAGTAGATCCGTTTCCGAGGAAACAATTTCCAGTCACGTTGCCGACGGCGGTTACTTGACCCAAAACGATGATATTTCCGGGCGCGAACACGTTTCCTACGATGTCAATATTTGCACTCGTTGGCAAAGATGTTAATACTCCAGATAAGAGAGCACCATTCGCGATGAAGTATCTTGATGACACGTTTCCGACGACGGTAACTTGTCCTTGGACGAGGATATTCCCAGGGGCAGACACGTTTCCGGTTATGTCTCCGGGGCCTGTTTGAGGGAGAACTGTGTTTATGTTACTCAACAACCTTCCGTCTCCTATGAAATACGCCGCCGTAACATTACCGACGATGCTCAGATTGTTTTGGACGAACACGTTTCCAGGAGCATTGACATTTCCGACGATGTCTATGTTCGCTTGTCCAGGAAGCGATTTGAGAACTCCTTGTAGCAAAGCACCGTTTCCGACAAAATAGTTTGCGGACATATTTCCCACGACGGTCACTTGACCTTGAACGACGATATTTCCGAGAGATGCCACGTTGCCCGTTATGTCTATGTTTGCGCGATTCGGAAGAGACGTGAGTATTCCTGAAAGAGACGACCCGTTTCCTATGAAATATGAGGCTGCGACATTACCCACCACGGTCACCTGACTCAGTGCAAATACATTTCCAGGAGAAACAACGTTTCCCGTTATGTCTATGTTCGCTTGATTTGGAAACGTCGTTACGATTCCTTGTAACAGAATACCATTTCCCAAGAAATAATTTCCCGTCACGTTTCCAACGGCGTTCACCTGGCCTTGAACGATGACGTTTCCCGGTGCCAGAACGTTTCCTACTATATCAATATTCGCGCGAGTTGGGAGAGACGTCAATATTCCGGACATCAGAGCACCGTTTCCGACAAAGTAATTTGCGGATACGTTTCCTGCGATGTTTACTTGACCTTGTGCAATCACGTTTCCAGGGGCAATCACGTTTCCGACGATATCTATATTCGCCTTCGTTGGTAATACGTTTACTCCCGTAAGCAAAGCACCGTTTGCAAAAAAGTAATTCGCGGACACGTTTCCTCCCGTGCTTATCTGTCCTCCAACGATCAAGTTTCCACTGGATCTCACGTTCCCAATAATGTCTATGTTGGCTTTTGACGGCAACGAAGATACTACGCCAGTTAGCAAAGCGCCGTTACCTATCAAATTGCCCGAAAACGTGTTTGCGATTATCGTGTTAGAAACGACGGAGTTTCCCGTGACGTTTCCCTTGATGTCGATGCTCGCGGTCGTCGGCATCGTAGACGACACATTTCCAGAAAACGACTGGGCTGTGATAGAGTTTGCTTGTATGGGACCACCGAATTCCATCACATTTGTATCGTAATTTATGCTCGCGAATTTGTTGAGGTTCGTTTTGAAGTCACTTCCCGACATTCCTTTGTATATCGCAATATAATTTTGTTCGATATTTTATATTTAAAATTTACAGATTTGAAATTAATTTCAATTTGTATTTCAAAAGTGTATGAATACGACTATAACACTATGTAGTCAGAGGTTCGCTGAATCCTATTACGGGAGTGAAATAATACGTATTTGATCCTGTTGGAATAGGTTCGGTGCCGCCAGAACCTTGAATATTCACTCCCGAAGTCATCACTCTTCCGTCCGCAGTCACGATGGACGTCGTCCCACCTGCTCCCGAAAATCCAGTTCCCACGTAACTGTATATAGGAATGTTTGCGGGTGTCAAAAATTGATTGACGTTTATGAAACCGTTCATGTAGTTGTCCGCATTTCCTATGCCGAGTTGCCCCGTATTATTGTTTCCCATCACCCACAAGTTGCCTCTATTGTCTTTAATCATGGCCCAGTATAACGTGGTACCGGCTGTAAGATTTGCAGATTCCGATGCCGAAGCATGGAATCCTACGGAAGGAGTTGTTATGATGGAACCCGTCGACAACATCGCTCGCTGGAACCCGTACGAACCCACGCCATCTCCCAAATAAAAAACGTTTTGAGTGGTTGCTCCGACGGTCACTCCGAACGATCGTTTGTTTCCGCAAAACAACATCTGCCCATCATTTTGAATTATATAATGACACGTGTTGACCATCTGAAGACCTCCTATTCCTACGATGTTCGATCTGTTTGTGTTTTCTCTTTGGAACGTGGTAGAGTTCGTGGTATTATTTATACCGAGTTCGCCATTGCGATTACTTCCCGTTGCGTAACTCGAACCGTCTCTGAGGAGGACGCGAAGAGACGTGTAATCTGCCGTCGCAGCAAACCCATCAAATCCTCCTACGAATTGAGCATCTGCCACGTTGGAACTTGCGGTAAGACCGGTGAACGTTGATACGTACGCAGGCGTGGCCACGCCCGTGCTCGTACTACCGAGTCCGAGTTGACCAATCGAGTTGTATCCCCACGTGGCTATTCTTCCGTTTGCGAGAACCGCGCACACGCCCGTGAAACCGAACGTGCTCATCGTCAGTTTTATCACGTTTGCTCTTTCTAGACCGAGAGGAACTTGAGGCGTCAGACTCGTCGTGAAATTGCCACGTCCGAGTTGTCCCGACCCGTTATATCCCCACATGAACAATTGCCCGTTTCCTAACGTGGCTCCCAACGGAGTTTGCGAAGTGTACCCAGTAGCGTTATTTCTCAGCGGAGGAAAATGTATCTCTCGAGCAGGTCCGGGGAGAGGAACGACCGTGGGAATGAACGTTCCGTACGTTCCTCCGAATGCCAATACTCTTCCGTCGGTCGTGAGAACCAGCACATCCGTCAGCGAATACTTCACCTTTTTGACCGCTACTTGCGTAGTAGGAAAAGTGTACAAAGGAACGACGGTGGGATATGGAACTATAGGGGGTGCTCCTGCACAGCTGGTGGACCCGACCCACCCAGGGCCATATCCATAGAGTTGGTCTTTGTATATAAACATCGCCGATCTAGAATCTGTATATTCGCCGTCGCCGAACGTAGGGAATCCGTTGTTCACGTTTCCGTACTCTTGCTTCTGGATGAATCCCGATATCGTGCTCGCGACCAGCGGTTGGTACTGTAACAAATTTCCTGCTGTCTGATTTTGAACTCCAGAAAGCACGATGTTATTTGCGTTGAATATAGATATCGAAAATTGCGGGAACGTGCCTACATTTCCTACATTTCCAAGTACGAACAAGTTTCCTCCGAGAATCATGTCCGTCGCGACCATCGTATTGCTGAACGCATTTCCGTATACTCGAATGACGTTCGTAGTCAAGTTTCCAGACGTCACGTTACCGGTCACGATCATGTTTCCGAGGAATGTCCCAGCTATGATGTTTCCCGTAGAGACCAAGTTGCCGACGAAATTGCCAGCGGAGATATTTCCAGTACCAGATGCAGAGAAGGCACTCGTGTACGTTGATACGCGTAGAGCGTCCGTCGTTATCGCGTTTGCCACGATGTTGGCATACAAATTACGTACGAAGATATTACCAAGTGCCGTTATTTGACCTGTGACGTACAGATTTCCAGGGGAGATGGAATTTCCGACGATATCTACATTTCCCGTCCCGGGGAACTGAGCTTGGAGACTATCGAGTCGCGTTCCGTTACCCAACAGATACGAAGCAAAAATATTTCCGGCGGTATTTACTTGCCCTGAAACTGACACAAAATTGTTCACGCGAAGAGTGCTCATATTTATATTCGCAGCATCAACGTTTCCTGAAGACGCGACGTTTCCTAAAAACAAGGAAGCGCTTATGTTACCGTTCGTGATATTTGCCTTGGCGTAATCGAGATAATACAGAGCAACAGATATACCGTCTATACCTGGCCTCGCGGGTCCTATATTTTGAGACATAAGGACTTGTATGTCATTATAATCTGCAAATTGCGCGACGACCGCGCCTGATCTCGTATTGAAACTCTGCACCCCGCTTCCCGCATTGAACGCGGACCAGTTGGAATTCGTGCTTGCGGGTAACGCGTTGAGTAAATACGTCGTCGAATTATCGGCTTGAAATATCAACGTGCCTACGGGAACGTTGAGAGCCAAACGAGCCGTTTGATTCGCTACCGAACCACGCGGTGTGATGAAGTACCCTGGCAAGGTCAAATACGTCCCGTTTCCTACCAAATTTCCCGCGACGACGTTTCCTCCAACCGCTAACAATCTAGTTACATTCGCATTTCCGCTGACGTTTGCAGTCCACGATGCAACGATGTTACCGGTGACATTTCCTATGATATCCATCGGAATCACGCCGGGTATTGTCGTCAATACGTTCGACAAAAATATACCATTTCCGAAGAAGTATGCAGCTCGTACGTTTCCATTCACAAACGAAACATTCGCAATGTTTCCTACCGTCGCAGTCAAAGTCACTACGTTTAACAAGTTTCCGTACAATATGTTTCCACTCACGTCTACGTTGGCGCTCGTGGGCAACGAGGTGAGAACGTTAGATAGCAATATACCGTTTCCTACGAGATACAGAGCAGAAACATTTCCTGCGACGTTTACCTGCCCTTGTACGAATATGTTTCCAGGGGCGGTCACGTTTCCACGCACGTCAGTTTTCAAAACACTCGCCAAGACGTCTGCCGTATTTGACAACAACGAACCGTTGCCAATGAAATAGTTGGCGACCACGTTTCCGGCGACGTTCACCTGACCTTGAACGATGACATTTCCTGGGGCGGTCACGTTTCCGATGATATCCGTATTCGAAACTCTTGGTATGGTCGGGACGACGCTCTGGAGGAAGTATCCGTTTCCTATAAAATAAGGCGCCGTGATGTTTCCCGCGCTCGTGACATTTCCCGTGCTCACGAGATTTCCAGTAGATACGACGTTTCCTATAAGATTGACGTTGATCACGGCCGGGACGGGCGCACTCACTCCCGTTATGAAATCGCCTCCTCCTATGAAATACGGTGCGCTCATGTTTCCTAGAACTTGGAGCAGTCCGGTGACTTCTATGTTTCCGGGAGCGACCACGTTTCCTTGTATATCCATAGTCGACGTTGTTGGAATCGGAATGTAAATACCGGATATCGCCGTGCCGTCTCCCACCAAATAATTTCCCGTAAGATTTCCGACGACCGTCACTTGGCCTTGGACGATGATATTTCCAGGTGCTCTTACGTTACCGACAATATCTATGTTTCCGACAGAAGGTAACGTTGCCAATACGCCCGTGAGTAACGATCCATTTCCGATAAAGTAATTCGCAGAAACGTTGCCTGCGACGTTCACTTGTCCCGTCACGTTCACGTTTCCCGGGGCCGTCACGTTTCCGATGATATCAATGTTCGCACGGTTTGGAAGCGACGTCAGGACACCTGTCAATAGCGAACCGTTACCCAACAAGTAGTTTGCCACGGTGTTTCCTACCACGGTCACCTGACCTTGGACGATGATGTTTCCCGGAGCCGTCACGTTTCCCACGATGTCGAGACGTCCGACGTTCGGGAAAAAGTTCAGCATGCCCGTCAGGAGCGCACCATTGCCCACGAAATATGTCGTCGACACGTTTCCGACCACTTTGACTTGACCAAGCACGGTGACATTTCCTGGAGCTACCACGTTACCCACGATATCTATGTTTGCCTGATTTGGGACGGACGTCAATACGCCTTGTAACAGAGAACCGTTGCCAAGGAAGTAATTTGCGGTCACGTTACCTGCGACGGTGACTTGACCAGCGACTGTGATGTTTCCCGGAGCGGAAACGTTGCCGATGATGTCTATGTTTGCACGAGACGGAAACGTCGTCAATACGCCTTGTAGCAAAGCGCCATTTGCTACGAAGTAGTTCGCCGTGGCGTTTCCGGCGACGAGCACTTGACCGGCTACCGATATATTCCCGGGGGCATACACGTTTCCGACGATGTTCATGTTCGCACGGGCAGGCAGAGATTTCAACACGCCTTGTAACAAAGCACCATTTCCTATGAAGTAACTCGCAGACACGTTTCCGATGGAAGTTACTTGTCCGGCAACCACGAGATTTCCAGGTGCTACTACGTTACCTACGATATCAATATTCGCCTGTTGTGGGATAGATGTCAGAACTCCCTGTAACAATGAACCGTTTCCCAGAAGATAGTTTGCAGTAACGTTGCCCGCGACACTCACCTGGCCCGCGACGGTAATGTTTCCAGGAGCAGTCACGTTACCGACGATATCAATATTTGCTTTCGACGGAAGTCCAGTTAATAAACCGGTCAATAGCGAGCCGTTTCCTATCAGATAAGAAGCGTACACGTTTCCTGCGACGTTTACCTGACCCGCGACGATGACGTTTCCCGGGGCGGTCACGTTACCCGTTATATCTGTGGCAGCAGTCGAAGGAATGGAAGACGTGACGCCAGACAACAAAGCACCGTTTCCTATGAAATACGTAGAATATGCGTTTCCTGACACCGTAAACACGTTGGTGACGACGTTTGCACCCATAACGTTTCCTCTGATGTTCACGTTTGCCGTCGGAGGCAAGATGGCCGTCACGTTTCCGTAAATGACATTGGCGTCTATGTTTTTCGCGGTAATCTCCCCCGGAAAATTCATGATTTGGTTATCGTAATTTATCCCGGAGTATTTCAACAAGTTCACCTTGAAATCCGAATCTGATCCCATTTATTTATTATAACATAATAAAATTAAAATAATACATACGATAAATGAACAACGCCAACAAGAATGCCAATAAGACGCTGAACTCGAATCAGACGAACGCCGCGAAGATCGTGCTTTTCTTCTTCGAACTCCAACTCGCGACGAAGATTTTCCATTGGCAGACATTCAGTTACAGCAATCATAAAGCAACCGATAAGCTATTCGAAAAACTCGCTGACTTGACGGATTCGTTCCTTGAAAAATATTTCGGCGCGTTCGGTCGACCGACGCTGCGCCTGAATTCGTCAGTGCCCGTGGAGAACATGACGAAGACCAAGTTTTTGAAGATGGTTGACGTTGCGGACGCTTACATGAGAGGCCCGCTCGACAAGATGATATCGAAGAATACCGAACTCCAAAATATTCGTGACGAGATACTCGGAGAACTGGACCAGGTGAAATATCTGCTCACTTTGAAATGATCGTCTTAAGAAATCAAAATTTCTACCAGGATTAAAAATTTCAAAAAAAAAAAATAAAGATTCTAACTATAGACGTGTGCCGTGTGAAATCTCTAACTATAGACGTGTGCCGTATGTCGCTTCTATATTTAGACAGAAAA
>Ga0214923_10006089_pt1 | contig 13713 bp, 5 predicted proteins | sample LL1510_MetaG_FD_177993 | JGI IMG/M metagenome (GOLD analysis project Ga0214923, IMG submission 177993) | Freshwater microbial communities from Lake Lanier, Atlanta, Georgia, United States - LL-1510 | ecosystem: Environmental > Aquatic > Freshwater > Lake | place: USA: Georgia | collected 2015-10-15 | reverse complement strand
TCCCGTCCAGCCGATCCTGCGCCTGCTGGTCGCGTGCCTGGATGCAGATGGTTTCCGCGCGGCTTTCGGCGATCCGGATTTCCTCGATCCCGGCAATCCCCGACGCCGATCCGAAGAATCCGGCGAAGGCCAATGCCCGGCCAACGCTGGAGGTCTCGGCGCATTCGAGGGGCGACGTCGCCTGAGGGCCAGCGCCGTAGCCCCGGGTGACCTCAGCATTGCCGGTGAATGACCGCCCGTCAGTCATGGTGAGCACGGTATGGCTGATCCACATCCCGGCGATGTTGGTGATGGTGGTCTGGATGCCCTCGATGCCGGGCAAGGCTTCCCTGAGGCGTTCGGCGACGGTTGCATAGGTGCCATTCTCGTACTGCACGGTCATGGGTGCGTTCCTTCAAGTTGGTGTGACACTACGCGGTGCGAACGCGATTCGGTGCATGTGCAGGATGTGATCCGCCTAACCGGTCTCCTCAGGCCCGTGACTGGTGCAGGTGCCGGGGTGCAGATGGCGGGATGGCGGTGGCGTCCGGAGCGACCGATTCCCACGGCACCGGGGTTGCCTGACTGGCAAGGCGTGCGGGGGCAGGCGCTGATCGCGATGCTCCCGTCACCGGTTGACCTGCACTGCACAGCGTGCGCTCCACCGTGATCCTGATCGCCACCGCGGCCCGGTGGTAGCAGTCACGGCCACGCCGTGCAGCGGGACAGTCGCAGAGGAGGGCAAGCGGATCGGTGCCGGTAATCCGGTAGGTGCGTCCGTCGGGCGAGCCGGGAATCTCGTACTCGCCGTGCCGGATCCGTCTGACCCGGGACACGCTTCCCGTGTGCATCGCCTTCGCGTGTGACGGGGTGAGGGCCATCGTTGCCACCTCCGATGGATATACTAGCAGATACATAATGTAAATGATAGATATGATTCCGGATGGCCGCCGGCGTGTCCTGGTGGTCCGGTCAACCGGGCACCGTTCCACGTCACCACCCATCCTCTCTGTTCGGGAGACAGCAATTACAGTTGGTAAATGCTAGCATTGCGCCGAGAGGTTCCCACGTCATGACGCCAGGTTCCGACCAGGCTCCTCCAATGAACACGACCGGTCCTGCCCGCAACGGTCCTGCCCGCAACGATCCTGCCCGCAAGGGAGCTGCCTACGATCCGGACGCCCTCCCTCTCCGGTTGTCCTTCTGGCAGGACCTGGACTTCGGCGGAGCGACCGGGCTTGTCCGCATCCGGTTGAGGCCCGTGGTGAACCTGGCGGATGGGGAGTCTCCCGTGATCAGCGTCATCACGCCGGAGGACGCGGACACCGCGTTCACCCTTGAGTTCATCGGCGGTGACGGAACGGTGCTGCACGGCGTGGTCGAACGGGTGGACGTGGGGCCGTTTACCGGGACAGGCACGCAGGTACGAAACCGGCTTGCATTCCTGGCACGCTCGGTTGTCCGCACGATCCCCAGGCGCTACCGGTTGGCGCCATCTTCCGGAAAAGGTCAGCCGCAAGGCACGCAGGTCATCGTGCAATGCCAGCGCGCGGAGGATCGTCCGGTAAAGACCGGCAGGAAGGTTGTCGGGTTCGAATCCCAATGGACATTCACGGCATCCACGCCCGATCAGGACATCATGACCGGAATCGTCAACGGGATTGACCTGACCCCCTTCACGGCAACCCGTGACCGGTTTGCGCAGCGCCTTCTGCGGTGGGAGGACGCGGTGATCTCGGCTGGTGGACGGCCGATCGACCTCTCCCTTCCGAGACCGTCTTCCAACAGGCGTTCAAGTTCGCTGCCACCCCGGCGGTGCGAGTACCGGATTCCTCCAGGGACGCCCGAGAACCCGGTCAGGCCCGGGGAAATCGCACAGGAGAGGACATGCGGGAAAGCCCTGGATCCGCGGGCCAAGGGCAGGTTCTGCACCAATCACCGCGAGAAGCAACCGGGTCAGTTCGAGCGCGGAACCCGGCCGCCCAGCTGGTGGATGTCCGGCGACGTGATCGAGCGTGACTACACGCCGCGCGTGAACCGGGCCATGCTGGACAGCCGGAAGTTGTTCCTCCAGTTGCCCCTTGGGGAACAACAGCGGATCGTCCGGGAGCAGGAAACCCGGCTTGCGGCATTCCGTGCCGCGATGCGGTCGGGTCCCGCCTTGGGAGGTGTCCCGTCCGGTGATGCACTCGCGCCAGCGCTTGCGCCAACGCTTGCGCCAACGCTGGCTTCATTGCTGGCGCTTGCGGGCGTTCCGGGTACCGGGGATGGTCTTGCCGTGTCCCCGGACCGGCCGGATCGCGATGCCATGCCCCTTGAGCTTCGATCCCTGCTTGCCGCCATCGAGGGTCATGTGGAAGCGTTGCGGTGCATCCTCCAGCGGGTCACGTCCCGGAACGATTGACCCACCCCACGGTTCATGCCTTGAGGCTCACCCTTGGCGGCTCACCCCCTGCGTGACCGCACCGCGGCGATCAGGGCATCTCGGGCGGCAGTGCCGACCTCCCGCCTGATCCTCGGGATTGCCGCATCGACAGCCGCTTTGACCAGTCGTTCCTGCCCGGCAGTGGTTCCCGGACGGCGGATCGCCGCGGGATTTCCGTGCACGGTGGACGCACCGGTGGACGCACTGGATGATTCCGGTGCCTGCGTGACCCGGGTGCCGATCAGGCTTGGATCGGCCCGTCCAGTCCGTCCCGTGCGTTCCGCCCGACCATTCGCCAGCCTTGCGGGGGTCTGCACCGTGCGGATCCGTCGCATGACCACCGGGGTCCGGGCATCCGCGGTTCCTGTCGCGTGCGCTTCCCGCGCATCGGCGACGGCGCCCTTGGCAAACGCGCCACTGACCGTGACTTCCGCAGCGGCCTTCCCTGCCGGGCCACTGTCGATCCTGACCGGAGCAGACCGGCCATCATCCTCCTTGGCGCGTATCGCACCGGCGATGCGCGCGGCATTGGCAACCAGCACGTCGGACACTGCCTTTGTAATCCGGTCAGACGTCATGAACTTGCTTCCTTGTACCGGCGTGACTGGCGGCAATCACCCAAGAGATCGCCGCGCCGAAACCGTAGGCCACACCGATCAGGAGTGCGGTGGCGGAAGACAGCAACGGGTCAGCAATCAGCACTGCCAACATGAGGATGCCCGCGGGAAAGGCCAGCAGGAACCCGTCGGCGATGACACCCAGCCGCTGTCGCGAAAGTCGCGTGCGGGGCTGCCAGTTGCGCGGGCTTCCAGGCACTGCGTTGGGCACCGCGTTCCGTTGGGTTCCGGAAACGGCGGCACTCATGCGGTCTTGTCCATCAGCATCCTGATCCGGGTTCACACGAATGCATACGACGGAATCAGCCTCCGGTTGGCGCGCAGGAATGCGACCCGGTCCTGCACAGCCTCCAGCTCCTCGGGGGTTGGTGGCGAGGCGTCGAGCATGCCATCGTCCCCACGCGGGTCATAGTCAAGTTCCGCACCGGAAAACCGGTCGTTGATCTTGGAAATCAGGGACTGCTGCTGGATGCAGACCAGGAAATAGGCCCACGGGGAGTACGAAAGCGACTGGAGGGTCACCATCCCGATCTCGTTGGCGGTGGCGCGTGACGCCGAGCCGTCCGGAAGCCGACCCTTCCGGGTCCGTACTTGCGGATCGAGGCCAAGTCCCTTCATGACCTGGAAGTGCTTCTGCTCACGGTCATTCGGCCACGGGCCAGATCCATGGATCAGGATTCCTGCCCGGAATTCGGGACAGTCATGCCGCTGGATGTGTGCATGGACCGCACCCACCGGAATCCGCGGGTTGAGGCATTCGTCGGGGAACGCACTCACATGGAAGGCACACGCCTGGCAGTTTCCCAGCGGGATGACGTACCAGAGCACATTCGGGTACGGCTGGCTTGTCCAACGGACCTTGACCATGCGCGCCTTGCCGAACTGCATCTCCCACAAGGCCGACGCCGCGGGGCCGTCACTGGCGAGGTACCACGCCAGGCATTCGAGGCGCGAGTACATCGTGTCCGCCGGCAACGGCAAGCCGATCCAGCCCTCCTCTTCCCCGACTTCGTCGTACGCGGGACGCCACGACGGGGGATACCCTGCTTCCTCGTCCTCGCGCTTGTACGCCTCCGGATCGAACGGTCCGGGATAGCGTTTCCTTGGTGCAGATCCGGTCATGTCGCGGTCTCCTGGCTATTCCCGGTACCCGGGCATCAGCACGGCCTGCAAACTTGGCGTTGGATCCGGTGCCGGCCCACCGTACTGTCCTGCGGCGGAACGCGCCGAAGGCATGGTTGCCTGACGGGTCTGGACGTACCGGTCGGGTCGCACATTCGGATTCATCGGCGCACCACTGTACGTGGGCGTGCTGATCTTGTACGAGGGCAATGCGGGAAACGTGATCTCGGGTGTCGCCGCATACCCCCGGACCTCCGCAGGCCGGAAACCGGGTGGTGCACTCCCGAACACCGGCGTGGTGGCGGTGACCGGTTGACGCGCCCTCACCGTCATGGGTCCGCCGTCAACCGCTTGCGCGGACAGTATCCGGAAGCGCGCCGGATCGATGCAGACGATCGTCGGCACCACCCTGTTCGAGCTGTAGCCGCCGTGCCGGAACGGCAGGACAAGGGAGCTGTATCCGTGCATCAGGGCCCATGCCGAGGTTCGTTGCTGTTCAGTCAGGTGATCCCACTGACCGCCGTGATCGAATCCCACCGCTCCCGCATGGGCATCGGTTGAGGAAATCGCCCGGCCCATGTGGTACTCGCCGATGAGCACGGCTGAATGTGTCCCGCCGCTGACATAGTCCGCAGGCACGTTGCCACTCCCGTTGACCACGGCGTACCCACCCCATCCGTAATAGGTGGTTGCCCCTTGCCGGAACCCGGTCTGGAGAATGGACGAGAGGGTGCTCTGCTGCTGGGCATGCGAGTAGGTGTTCACCCCATGCGCAACGATGGCAACGCGTCCGGTTGGTCCATCGTAGCTCATGCCATAGGCCCGGGCGAAGTTGAGACCTGGATGGGCGCGTGCCTCGTGCTGCACTTCCATTGGCACGTCCACGTTCTCGAGGAACGGGTTCTGCTCACCGATCGGCAGGTGGACGCTGCGCATGACGTACTCGCCATGCCGGATGCCAGCTGGTCTCAAGTCACGGGCTCGCGATGACGGGAAGGTGACTCTTGAATGCACGGCTGCGGGGGCTGGTGCCGGTGCCGTCCCGGCCACCGTCGGATCGGCCGGGTTGCCTCCCCGGTTCCTCTCCTCCTGCCAGTTCCTTGTCTCCCGCTCGATGTCACTGTTGTTGCGTCCCGAAGCGGTGTAGAAATCGACTTGCCGGGCATAGGCGTCCAGGCTCTCGACCCGGGCATCCAGGATTCGGCGCAGCCCAGCGGGATCGTCCGCACCGGCAAGGGCGGCCGTGATTCCCTGGGGGTTCCCCCGGTACGCCGCGACCAGGGCGTGCGCCTGGCTGGCAATGTCCTGTGGCGTGAGATGGTCGAACACGGCGTGCAACGTCGGATTGCTGACCCCGTGGACGGAAGCCCGCATCGTGAACAGGTCCTTGACCCCAACACCGAAGTCGCTGTCCCGCTTGCGTTCGCCTTGGGCGCGGAAACGCAGGGCGCCGCCGTTGTCGATCCGGTATGCCACACCATCCTGTCCGAGAATGACGTTCTGCGACCCGTTGCCGATCACGTCCCAGTTGCCCACCAGCGCATCCGCCACGAACTGGCGGGAGAGCTGGTCGCGCACCGCGGCCAGGTCAGCTCCCGCAAGGGTGTCGTAGGAACGGCCGGTGACGAACTTGGCCACCTTGGTGGTCAGTCCGGAGGCATTGGTGTATCCGGCTGATGGCGCGACGGGTACCCCGAGGGCGGCGTAGATGCCGTCGGTGGTGACTTCCTCGCGGACATGCCTGTCCTGTTCCTGCGGGTCAGCCGCCGCACCTCCCCGGCGCCCCCCTCCCCCACCGGCTTGGAGTCCGCCCTGCTTGACGACGTACTTGTCGCCGGTGACCCGGTCGGTACGCAGTTCGGCTTGGGTCGATCCGCCAAGGATGCGATCGAATGCGAGCGTGTCACCCGCCACATCCCGCGATCCGGGAGTCGTCGAACCGGCGGTGGCCCGCGTCTGCACGAAGCTCAACGGTGCGACCTGCGGGAGTGGCCCGCTGCCCATCGCCGCACTGCGGGACCTTGCCGGTATCCGAGACGCGGATGTCGGCACGCCCAAGGCGGCGAATGCCGACGGGGAAATGGCAGGCGCTGCAAGCGCGGAGGCAGCGGCCAGTGACTGCTGTGTCTCGGCGTGTGCTTGCGCGTTTGCGGGATCCATGAGATTTCGGGCGGTCAGGTCATCGATCCGGTCGCCGATCTGCTTGGCAAGTGCATCGGCGGAGGCACCCCAGTTCCTGGATAGCGGGATGCCAAGCAGCGGTGCGCCGAACTCGTATGCCTTGTATCCGGGAATGCCCCGGACATCGGTTTCCCACATCCGCCCCATCAGCAGTGCGGTTCGCCGGTCCCCCGCGATGCGGGCCACCGCATCCATGCTGAGGGCACGGCGCCCCCGTCCGCGCATCAGGTCCCCGAACGCATGATGGTTGCCGATCAGGGTCTCGACGGTTTGCCGTTCGTCCGGCGTCAGGTTGGCGACATTCGCGAAGTCGTCAAGATGCTGCCGTGCCAAGTCGGCGCTGTACTCCTGATGGTATGCGTCGTGCGGCCCGCGGAGCTTGCCGATGTCATGGAAGAGATAGGCCAGACGCAGCAGCTCCTTGTCACGTGGACGCAAGCCGTCCGTGGCGATCGAGCTCAATCCCGCAACCGTGTGCTCGATGACCGAATTGTTCCCGTGCGGGTTGTTCTGCACGCCTTGGCGGGTCAGGCCCGGAAACGCCTGCTCCAGATACTGCTGGGCACGGGCGGGCGTGAACGACTGGTCGTCCAAGGCGATCGGAGCAGGCCGCGTCGGCGCAACCCCGGCCTGGGCATCCCGGAGGTCGTAATCCCGTGCGAACTGGGCGATCGGACGGGAAGGATCGAATGCCTGGTTGCCCGGAAGCTGCGCCGGTCCTGCAGCAGCACTGACAGGTGTCGGCGAAACCGTGGCTGCTGCCGTGGCTGCTGCCGTATAGAACGGCCCACCCCCGGGAGCGCCTTGGGCAAGGTACCGGCCCATCCGGTGCGCGGTGTGCTCGACGGTCGCGGCGGAGTGGGGATCGCGGCTTTCCCGCTGGCTGACCAATGTGCCGTCCGGACGGAAGGCTTGGACGGTGTACCGCGCCTTGGGCGGATCCACGGGCTGGGCCGCAACCGGATCATCCGTGAAGAACCCGACAATCCTGAGACCGGGCACCGTGCTGCTTTCCATCTGGATGACACTCCGGCCCGCCGTGATGGGGTTCTGGCCGGAGCGGAACCGGGGAGCACCGGGGTTCTGGCCTGTCCCGCCATCACCGGCTTGGGTGACCCATCCGTCCGTGGGCAGCAAGGGATCGGAGGAATAGCCGGACAAGTCGCGCCCTTGAAGCGTCCGGGCGGGAACAGGAGGACGTGCTGAAGCCGTACCCGTGCCGAGCCTCCCACTACGGTCACCCAACTGCTGAACCGGTCCATTGGGATCAACCCGTGGGAAATAGTGCTGGCCAGATTGGTTCCTATCGATGTGGAGAGATGGCAATGGTGCTGCTGGGCGCAAACGGGCGGGCGGCAGGGAGCCCGGCGGGCCGGCGGATTGCCCCGGCGCGTTTCCGTCAGCCGGAGGCGCAGTGACGGCACTTCCCGGGATCACTCCCCCGAGGGGCAGCGCACCGGAAGCGGCCGGCTGCGCCCGGACATTCCCGTCTCCCCCGGTCATCATGTCCCGCATCTGTGCCAAGGCGTAATTGCGCGCCTGGACGGGGGTTGCCATGATCGTCTGGGCCGGGACGGGAGGGATCGGGATGAACGCCGCCCCGCCAGCCCCGAGGGCCGCGTCGGCGTACTGATGGTTCGCCCGGCGCTGGTTGACCCGCATCGCGCCCGCCACCGTGGAAATCCACATGCGGGTGGCGGGGTTGTCCGGCATCGTGAACCTCTGGGTATCCCAGGTGCTTGCAACCGTGTCCCGGTGGGAGCGGTTGGCCGGATGCATCATCCCGGTCATGGAGAGGGTGAACGTCCCGGCACCGCTGTCATGGGACACGGTGACTGGCAGGATCTGGTGGGTGTCAGTCGCAGTCCTGAACGCCGACCCCAGCTGCCTTGGACGACCGCCGCTGAATACCCGGAGGTCAAGGTTCCATCCAGCGGGAATGTTCATCGTGCCCGATGTCGCGATCATGCGGGTGACGTCGCGCGTGTTTTCCGCCGCATCCGCTGCACTGATCCGGCCCGGGGCTGCACCCGGATTGGGAAAGTTCGCCATCTGCCCATGGATCGGGTTCATCGGGTCGGGAAGCGCCGGCGTTTGGTGCCCGGTCGGCACGACGGGAAGCCATCCCTGCTGACCCGGCGGCGGAGGGGACACTCTCCGTGATTGGGGATCGAGATTGGTTTGCAGATCGTCCATCGCCATGGCGGGGCTTGGTGCGGACGCGAGTCCCTGTCCGGGCGCATCAGGAAGGGGTATGAAGGTGATTCCTCCGGGACCTGACATCATGGCTGGAGGGGTTCCGCCGGCGAGCGATCCAAGTGCTGCCCGGCGCAGGTTCTCGCGCAGTGCGGCAGCGATAACGAGCGCATACCCGGTCGCACCGGGATCGTTCCCCATGTCGCGGATTTGGTGCCGGTGCCACCGGTTGCCTGATCCGTTGCTGATGTCAAGAACCCACCGCCCAGAACCGGAACTGGTAAAGCCGGGATGGAACTCCATCCTGACCGGAGGGACAATCATGTCCCGTCCAAACGCGTCAGTTCCAAGGCTGTAGGTCTGGCCGACCCTGAAGGTATTGGCGGTCTCCTGGATGATGCCTTGGTTGCCGTTCCGCAAGCCCATCTCCGCGACATCAGCCAGGTTCGCGTCGCGTTGCTGCGCATCGATGTACCGGTGATCGGCCATGCCTTGGATTGCAGTGGGATTCCCCAGCCCGGGCACATCGGCGGGAAACGCCAAGGTGGCAGCCGCACTGCCTGGGATGTCTCGGGGCATCATGGCACCCGTCGGCTGCGCGGAAGTCGGCAAACCGGTGGTTCCGTCAATCCAGATCAGGTTGCTGTTATTTGCGAGTTGCCACCAGCCCGCCGGGAAGCGGTTTTGCTCAGGACTACCGCCCGGGGCAGACCACGCGGACGCGGGCGTTGCCCCAGGAAGTGATGGTGGTGGAGTCCTCGCCGGTGCGACGGTAGATGTCCTCGCTCCAGTCCTTGCTTGAGGCCTCGCCGGTGCGGGGGCTGATGTCCTCGCTGGAGTGGCGTATGCCGGATGAGCCATCGCCCGGGTATTTGCCCACTCATCGATCGTCCGGGCAATGTCATTGATTTCATTGCCGGTCAGTGACCGTTGATCCAGATACGTGGACAGCAGCTGACCGTTGGCATCGGTGACCTGGATTTCAAATGGTGCGGCGCCATTCACTGGGTCGTCCAGCATGACCGTCGTGACCTGCATGCCGGTCGCGGTATTCGTCCAGCGTCCCCACTGACGACCGGGTGGCACCCCGGCGGCCGTCAGATCCGGAAATCCCCCGGGCGGTGGCCAACTGGCTGTCGATTGGACGCCGGGAACCAGGCCAAGCTGACGGTTCGTGTACGCCGAAGTGACCGGCCCCAAGGTTGCGGGAGTGAGCCAACGGGGAAAGAAGCTTGCATGATTGATTGCTTGCGGTTGCGCCGAGGCGGTGGTGGGGGATGGCATGACGCCAGCCGACGGGGTTGCAATCGCACTCCCTGCCGGAATGGCTCGCACCGAGGACGATGTCGCCACAGGCTGGGCCGCAGGCTGGGCCGCCGCCAGTGCTCGGATGCGATTGCCGATGGCGTTGTTTCCAAAGACGGTTCCGGTGGAAATCCGGGCACCTGACCATGTGGAACCGTTCACGTTGGCACCGGTCAGGTCGGCACCGTCCAGGTGGGCATTGGTCAGGTCGGCATTGGTAAGGATGGCGTCGATCAGGTCGGTACGGATCAGGTCGGCACGGGTCAGGTCGGCACCGGTCAGATTAGCTTGGGAAAAGCCGGCACCGGTCAGGTTGGCACCGGTCAGGTTGGCGCCGATCAAGGGGGCATTGATCAGGTCGGCACGGGTCAGGTTGGCACCGGTCAGGTCGGCATTGGTCAGGTTGGCGCCGACCAAGTCAGATCCGGACAAGTCGGCACCGGTCAGGTTGGCACCGGTCAGGTCGGCATTGGTCAGCATGGCATTGATCACAATGGCATCGGTCAGGTTGGCACCAGCCAGGTTGGCACCGGCCAGATCAATTCCAGTCAAGTTCGAATCACGCAAATCCGCACCGCGCAGGTCTGCGACGCTCAGTTCAGCCTGACGGTTCCGGAAATCCTGACCCATTCCATTGAAAGGTGTTCTGGAACCCGATCCCGTACCTCCGGTCGTCTGAGCGGCAACACTGCTTGTCGGTGCTGGTGGCTGGGCGGCAGGCTGACCCGCAGGCTGGGCCGCCAACGCACGGACGTCGTTGCCGATGGCGCTGCTTGAAAACAGCGTCTGGGTGGAAAACTGCGCACCTGTCCACGTGCACCCAGTCAGGTCGGCACCAGTCAGGTCGGCACCGGTCAGGGTGGCATCGTTCAGGTTTGCACGATCCAGGGTGGCATCGGTCAAGTCGGCGCGGGACAGGTCAACGTGACTGAGATCAGCTCCGGCAAGGTGTGCCTTGATGAGCGAGGCATCGTTCAGGATGCCTCGTCTCAGGATGGCTTGGGTAAGGTCACACCCGTCAAGCACGGCGTGAGAGGCAAGTGCCGAATGCAGGTTCAGCTCCTGGCACAATGCCCCGGTCAGGTCGGCTCCAGTGAGGTCAGTGCCGTTCAGCTGTGCCCCGGTGAGGTTGGCACCGATCAGGATGGCGCGTGTCAAATCTGCCCCCCGGAGGTCAATCCCGCCCAAGTCGCATCCCGACAGGTTGGCGCCACGGAGGTTGGCATTGCGGTAGGAAACGTGCGCCGTGGTTCCAACTGGCAACCCTCTTGCCCGCAGGTCGGCATAGGACAGGTCAACCGGGACATTGGGGGAGGGGATGGTCAAGTCATCCGCTTGACGGAGTGGCATCGTGACGCCGGATGCGGATGTCGATGGCAACCCGGTTGCCGGATCCACCAAGGTGGGAACACCGTTGACATATGCCCAGACCGGAGCGATCGGCGTCCCTGACGCGGATGCAGGAACCCAAGGCTGGCCGGATGCAGTCGCCCCTGCGTGGGTCACACCCGTCAGGTCGGCACCCGTCAGGTCGGCACGATCCAAAGTGGCATCAGTCAGGGTGGCATTGGACAAGTTGGCATTGGACAAGTTGGCATCGGTCAGGTTGGCACCGATCAACTCAGCATCGGTCAGGTTGGCACCGGTCAGCTCAGCATCGGTCAGGTTGGCATTGAACAAGTTGGCATTGGTCAGGTCAGCATTGGTCAGGGTGGCACCGAACAATCTGGCATCGCCCAGGATGGCGCTGGGCAACTCGGCACGGGACAAATCGGCACGGGTCAGGTCAGCACGGCGCAGGTCGGCATCGGTCAGGATGGTGCGGATCAGGTCGGCACGGGTCAAGTTGGCATCGGTCAGGAAGGCATCGGTCAGGTTGGCGCCGGACAGGTCGGCACGGGTCAGGTCGGCACCGGACAAGTCAGCATTGGTCAGGTTGGCTGAGGCCAGCGTGACCCGAGACAAGTCGGCATCGGTCAGGTCGGCACGGGTCAGGGTGGCGACGTTCAAATTGGCATTCTGAAGCAGCGCTCCTTGCAATTGGGCATCCGCAAGGTTGGCACCGGTCAGATTCGCGCCCACGAGGTTTGCACCACGGAGATCCGCGTCGATGAGGTTCGCACCGCTGAGATCGATTCCGCCAAGGTCAACTCCAGCGAGGATGGCGTATTGCAAATCGGCTTGCTGATAGGACACTCCGGAAGGCAACCCGCCGTTCCGGAAATCCTCCGACGGCCTTTGCACGGGGTTCACCGGCGGTGCCGTGACCGTGTCGGGTGTCCGGGCGGTGGGTTGCACGCTCGCGGGCCTGCCGGTCGCATCCTCGATGAACACCGGATGACCACCGATCATGACCCAGTGGCCACCACGGTAGTCTGGTGCCGCAGGCGTCACGGCCGAGCCGGATGCGGCCGGCGGCGATGCCTGGACAGGTGATGCGGAAGGTGCCTGCGTGGCCGAGGTCGGAGCCGAGGTCGGGGCCGAGGTTGGGGCCGATGGCGGTACCCGAACCCGGATGGCTGGTGCAGCAAGGCGCGCAACCTGATGGGCAATGGCGGCGGTCTGGTCGGCCCACTGGGCGACCCGGCGCACTTCGTCCCTGACCTGATCGTCATTCCGGAAACCGGCACCGCCGGATTGGGCGGGGATTTGATGGTGATGTTCGGCCAACCGGGTGCCATCCGGTCCAAACACCTCGATCGCGAAATCCGGAGGGGCACCGCCTCCCGCGTTCCGGTAGGCAACCGTGCGGATTCCCGTCGCGGCGGAGGTCAGGTCGGCAATCATCCGGCTGGACGGGATGGATGCAACTGCCGCCGGTCCACCATCAAGTCCGGGGGCATTGGGTCCCGCAGGAACCTGCGTATGCGAGCCCGGGACGGCCTCGGATCCGCCCGGAAGGTACGCAAGGGGATCGAACCCTCCCGGTGTGAACGCCCTGACCGTTGCCGGGGTGATCCGGTTGGGAAAGACCGCCCCGTAGCTGACCGGCCCGCTACCAGCCGAAGGATGCGGTCCGCCGGCGGCATCGTCAAAGGCGATGGTTGCACGATGGGCGTTCTGGTACGCGCCCAACAGTTCCCCATGAAGGTCCTTGACCGCGCTCCTGGCTTCCTCGTCGGCGGACTGGGCATCCCCGCTGTGGCGGAACTGCCGGACCGCGTCACGGGGAAGCCGGGTCACTGGATCGGGGTCATAGCCAACGGTGATGACGTGCTGGCTGGGGGAAATCTGCTTGATGTAGGCAACGGGGTACGGGTCATTGGGCGGACCCACCCGATGCACCGACCGGTCATTGCCGACCGGCCCCGTCGGGTCGGTTTGCAGGTGTTGGTCACCAACCTGTCCCGCAGCGGGAATGCGGGGTTGCGGTGGGCCGGATGGACCTCCGTGATGGTAAAGGCCATGATCATCAATGAACGTCTGCTGGCCGTGCACCGTGACCCAGTGTCCACCCGTCGGACTGCGACCGGGTGAACGTGGCAGGATCCCCCGCCCCAGGCGCTGGCTGATGAAGTCATCGGGGTAGAGACGGCGTTCGTTCGACCTGAACGATGGGGCAGGTCTCCACGGCGCCTGAGGCGGCACCTGAGCCACCCGCGATGCCGTAGCTTGCGTTGCCTGCGGTGCCTGTCCTTGCGGTGCCGAGCCTTGCGGTGGCGTGACACTGGCGACCGCGCCTCCGGCGTTTCCAGCGCCTCCACGGGTCCACCGCCCACTTGCATCCCTTGTCTCGTCCTTGACGCGTTCACTGGCACGGCGGTGCGTCTCGGGATCGACGTAGGGATCAGGTACGGTCGCTGCCTTTTCGAGTTCGACCCTGATCAGTGCCTCAAGGTCAACCGCGTTGCTGCGCCATGCGTCGCGTGATGGCGCGACAATGCCCTT
>Ga0214923_10006088_pt1 | contig 13714 bp, 9 predicted proteins | sample LL1510_MetaG_FD_177993 | JGI IMG/M metagenome (GOLD analysis project Ga0214923, IMG submission 177993) | Freshwater microbial communities from Lake Lanier, Atlanta, Georgia, United States - LL-1510 | ecosystem: Environmental > Aquatic > Freshwater > Lake | place: USA: Georgia | collected 2015-10-15 | reverse complement strand
GCCATAATGGCACAATTGTAGAATCCTTGGTGATAAGTCCATGTGGAAGAACCAATAGCTAAATTGATGTGGTTACTATCATACGGACCCCCTGTTGGACCGTTGGGCAAAGTCCAAGAGTTCCCTCCGTCATCGCTTCGAAAAACACCGATATATCCAAAATCATCTGTTTTTGACTCACCGATTAAATAAGCATAAATCCTTTGTGGATTAGCAGGAGAAACAGCTAATCGCGCACCACCATCGTTTCTTGCTGGATCAGAAGAACTGTACCAACCTTGTGTTTGTAAAACCCAGTTATTCCCGGCATCCATTGAAAGATAAAACTCGCAAATACCAAGAGATGGATTGTTTTTTAAAAGATATAAGGTGGTAGGAGTCGTCACATTTTCCTTAATATCATATGTTTTTTGGTTGAAAACTATGGTCCATGTTGCTCCTCCATCGACTGATTTAAAAAAACCATTGTCAGTGCAGGCAAAAACAAGCTGATTGTTCGATGAATGTACTAAAATCTCATTTACACCAAGGTTGCTACTTGGATATACGTTCGTCCAACTCGTCCCTCCGTTCAACGAACGAAATATACCTTTATTACCACCTGCAAAAACAATATCCGCTTGGGTTGGATCTACTTCAACTGCTGTTACTCCACTACCGAAATCTTCATTCATAGAGACGCAAGTCCAGTTATCTCCCCCATTTACACTTTTGTAAACCTCTCCGGGTTCTGTGCCACAATACAGCACATTGGGCGAGGCGAGACATTGATCAATACTGTACACATTTGCTTGTCCGGAGCCTTCTCCTTGTGTTTGATAATTTGTTATCGGACCAACGACTGACCAGTTGGAACTTTTTACTTTTTTTTGTTTTTTTAGGTACTGTTGATCTATTTTTTTTTGTTGTTCAGTCGTAGGCAGTACGATAAAACCATTTTGATCCACATAATTGCCATACTTGCGTTTCCATCTAGTGAAATATTGAGTGTGATAATTCATTTGAAAGGGATGCTCAGAATAGTAAAGATTATATAACCTTTCAACTTCCAACATTGAAGGATGTTCACTATACATAAGTTGCGCCCATGCTGGTAATGTTTGGATCTCAACTGCTGAAGGCTTTTGCAGATTCTGCCCTAACACGAATGAAGAAAAGAAAAGTATAAATAGAAGATGTTTCATCAAATCACTTTTGAAGTAAAGGTAGCAAACTTCCATTAAAGAGTTCAGTAGACCTTATAAAATGTAAAAAAGAAGAAACTTGATGGACTAACAATCGTATTTATGATAGTCAACTGTTCAGAAAAAAAGGAATCAGAAAAGTTACTGACAAAATAAAGTAATGCTAGAAAGCGATTTTGGACCGACTACGTAAATAAAACTTTTTCCTTTATATAAGATTAATACACCCACAAAGGCACTATTAATTAAGACTAAGTGCCTAACGATAGGTAAGTATAGACAAAACTGTATCAAATGGGTAAATTAATTGCATTATATAATCTGAATAAGAAATACGATCACCTTTTATGAAGTTTTTTTTTGTATAACTTGATTAACGTATAACTTTAGCTTGTGAATAAGCCTAAAAAGCAAAATAAAAAAATTCATGACCTACAATCAATAACCAATAATGGCCTCTTACATTGACAAAATAAACAACTATGTTAATAGTCTAGATAAGGAAACCTTAGATGTTTTGCAAAAAATTTCTATTGAAAAAAAATATAAAAAGGGAGATTTGCTTCTACGTCAAAATGAAATTTGTGGCAAAAGTTACTTGTTAAAAAGTGGCATTGCGCGCAAATATTATTTAAGCGATGGGAAAGAAATAACCACGGAACTATATTTTGAAAATGACTTAGCAGTTTCCTTCGACAGTTACACATTACAACAACCCAGTCGTGAGTTTATTGAAGCATTGACAGACGTGACCGTTTCTTTAACGCATTACCAAGCATTTCAAGAAGCAAAAGCTAAATTTCCTAAAATTCTAATGTTAGACTTAATGCTTGCAGAATATTATGGCATGTGGGTTGAAAAAAGGTTGTTTGAATTTCATACATTGAAAGCAAAAGAACGATACTTGGAAATCCTTAATAAAAGTCCGCACATAATTCAAACCATACCTTTAAAAATTATTTCTTCCTACCTTGGTATTTCTATAGAAACGCTTAGTAGAATAAGGGCTAAAATCTAACCTTTTGTATTATTTGACCTAAGTCAAATTTCTTGTTTTTTTGTTTTTTGAATTTTGAAAACTCATTTAACTGAATTCAAATTATGAAAACAAGAATTATTGGTTTTGATTTGGCAAGAGCCTATGCGATTTTCGGGATGTTTATCGTTAATTTTAATACCGTTTTTGGAAGTCATACAAATCATACTGGAATTAGTGGTTTCCTAAATTTATTTAATGGTAATTCAAGCACTTTGTTTGTAATGCTTGCGGGGATGGGTATTTCATTGATGACAAATAGAAAGGATTATACCTACGAGGAAAGAAAAAAAATCATAAGCGTAATAACCAAGCGGGCATATTTTCTTTTTGTTTTGGGCGTTGCCTTTTATTGTTGGTGGCCAGCTGACATTTTACACTTTTATGGTGGCTATATGCACATTGCAATATTTTTCATTTTCTTGCCAAAAAACTATTTTCTATATGCTGCAGTTATTGCAATACTTATCTTCCACTTACTTTTCATCCTAATTCCTTACGACGCAGGTTGGAATTTTGAAACCTTGATGTATAATGATTTTTGGACGTTAAAAGGCTTTTTGCGAAATTCCTTTTATAATGGCTGGAATTCGATTTTTCCGTGGATTGCATTTTTCTTTATTGGAATGTACTTAGGTCGTTTAAATTGGATCGAACCTCATACTTCCAAAAAAATTTTAACTGTGGGTTGTTCGATTTATATTGTGACTTTATTAACGCAATTTTTTGCCACTTCTCTTACTCAAAATACAGACTTAATATTTTACTTGACAGCGGATTACATTCCACCTTTTTTCCCATTTATGATGGGAACTGCTTCTTTCGGATTAATGCTAATAAGTGTTTTTATTTTTATTGGAAATAAAATGGGTGAAACAAAAATTGCAAAAATTTTAGCTTCAACGGGACAAATGACTCTTACCCATTATATTGCTCATTTAGTATTGGGATTATTTATTTTATCCATTCTGACAGGCAAAAAACTTAGTTATCAATTATTAAAAGAAAGCCCAACGGATCCTTTTTTGATACTGATATACGCCGTGATTTATTATTTCTTCAGTTGTTTGTTCAGCTATATTTGGGCAAAAAAATATAAGAATGGACCTTTGGAAATGCTTATGAGAAAAATAGCAGATGGCGAGAAGAAAAAGTGATCGTTGACGTTAGACTTACATCAATCTTGAATTTTAAAAAAAGAACTGTAAATCCAAATAGAATGTGCTATAAAAATCCTAAGCATAGCATTTAAAAGGGTTTGAAAAGTAAAACGGGCACTGAAAAAGGATAAGTTCAATCGTCTTTTTATTGAAAAACTCCTAAAAACAAAAAGAGGAACAAACCGTAACTTGTTCCTCTTCCTGCTAAACCATGCTAAAACTATAAAACTCAAAACTACAACTATAAAATGTAAGTTTCGATGACAAATTTACAATCTATATTTAGTTTTTTCGCATTTTAAGTGTGTAAAATATGTTAAATTTTCCAAGCACGCACCATTTCACGTTTTCCTGGTGGACCTGGTAAGGATACCACATCGCAACCTAATTCTTTTAAATCTCTCTTTAACTGTCCTTTAGCACAATACGTTACAAAAATTCCTTCTGGCTTCAAGGCATGGATTACTTTTTCCAACACTTTAATTTCCCACATTTCGCTCTGTGCCCTCGGTCCAAAAGCATCGTAAAAGGCAATGTCAAATAACTGTTCCTGTTCCCATGTTTGTATAAAAGCACATTGTTTTTTCAATTGAAATAATGGATGAATCTGCACAAATGCTTCCCATTCTGCTCGAACCATTGTTTCAAATATCAATTGGCTGTCTTTCTCTTCCACTAATTGCGGGTAGTTCAGCATTAAATTCATGTCAACTGGTACTGGATAGGCTTCCAAGCCTGTATATCGTATTTTCTTCTGGTGTTCCATCGACCAAAGTGCCGTCAATAATGCGTTTAAGCCTGTCCCCCAACCTATTTCCAAAATGCTAATTTCATCGGATTGAACTGCATCTAAACCATTCGCTAAAAACACATGTTTTGCCTCCTGAATGGCTCCATGATACGAGTGATAATGTTCATCTAATTCCGGAACGTATAGCGTTTGAGAGCCATCATTAGTGGTTTTGATTTCGATTTTCATTACTTTTTTCTTGCTATGAAAAGTCCATCGCGAATGGGTAACAATACCGGTTCTACGCGTTCATCGTTTTTCAAAATGTCATTGAATTCGCGCAGTAATGTTGTGTCCTTATCATTTTTGGTTGGATCTGCTACTTTCCCCGACCAGAGCACATTATCAGCAAGAATAAATCCTCCATTTTTGACTAAAGGCACAATCAATTGATAATAAGCGATGTAATTTTGTTTATCTGCATCAATGAATACTAAATCCCATTTTTCATCGAGTGTTGGTATCACTTCAAGCGCTTTTCCAATGATATACTCGATTTGGTTATTAAAATTGGAAGCTTCAAAATAACCACGAACACGTGTTTCCAATTCTTCATTCACGTCAATCGTCACTAATTTGCCATCTGCGGGTAGCCCTTCTGCCAGGCACAATGCACTGTACCCCGTGTACGTTCCAATTTCTAGTATTCTTTTTGGCTGAATCATTTTCGAAAAGAGGCTCAGCACTCTACCTTGAAAATGACCACTTAACATACGAGGTTGCAATACTTCCAAGTGCGTTTCGCGATTGATTCTCTTCAATAATTCGTTTTCGTCTTGCGTGTGCGCACAAACATATTTGTCTAAAGCTGCATCAATAAATTCCATGGTGCAAATATCTTATTTTTCAAGCTAGCTAAGTTCATCAACTTTAAAGAGCGATGAATTATCCCAACTTCTTAATCAAAAAGTAAATGCCCACAGCAAAATGTACTGCTAAAGCAAAAATGATTAAAATTACTCCGTTGCTCATTTGTCTATTTTTAAACGAAGCTAGTTGAAAGGTTTATTTTGAGGTGTGATGCAGGTTACAGAAGAGTATTCAACAGTTCAATTCAAGTTGCATGCTAACATTTTCCATCCAAATACCATTGTACAAAAAGGAATTGTTTTCTTGTTTTATAAATCCAAATTTCTCAAAAAAGGGAACAGCAGTTAAACTGGCCTCCGTTCTGATGAATTTTACTTGATTTAATTGAGCATATTCCAAAACTGACTGCAGTAAATTAGATGCAACTTTTTGCTTTTTAAAAGCAGGTTTTACGTAGAGTAAATCTAAATTTTGACATGCCTCCAGACTACAAAACCCAATTAATTCATCTTGTTCCCAAGCAAACCAAAACTGTTGTTGCTGTCGTTTTTGTTCCCATTTTTGAATATCGAAACGGGAATTTACCCACGCTTCAATTTGTTCATTCGTATATTCATTTACACAAAGAGTACGGATGGATTTCTCAAAAACATCTAAAATTAGCGTTAATGCAACAGATGAGTTGTGAGTAATCTCCATTTCATTACGACCTGTCCGCTTCAAAAAGCACTTTCGTGTAATGCTTCAAACTTCTAAATACGAAAGAAATGGCTAAAGCAACAGCAATTGTAATTCCGTAAACAAGTTTGAAATGTGGATTTCCGGTTGTAAACCAATCGCGTAAAAAAGCAACGAAGACAAACCCAAGGATAGTTGCAGAAACACCTGAATATTCTCTCCTTAAAATAGTTTTAAAGGAAAAAGGAATTTCAGTCGGGATATAATTTTTGAACCCTGGCCAAAACGCAGGAACTTTCATGGACCAATCCACATATTGCTGGCCAAATTTACGCTCTAAAAAACGTTCTTCAGCAAACATAATGCGCTCGTAATACAACCAAAAGAACAAGGAAACCACAACAACAAACCAAACATTGAAGGTGTACATCACAATTCCAATCCACATGAAGTAATTTCCCAAATACAAAGGATGGCGCACCGTTGAATAAATTCCTTTTGTATTCAATGCTTCTGCAACCTGTTCTTTCGTATTGCGACCTGAGGTATTTTTATTACTCGTTCCAATGGCGATGGCACGTACGACTTGCCCCAAAAAAGAGATTACTCCAAAAGCAATCAACAAGGGCAATTCGATTGATTTATTATTTTCTAAAAAGGAATAATCAGTGAAATAAACGACAGGAACGGACAATAAAAAGAGTAAAATGGGAATTTGACCTCTGTACTTGAATAATTTGTTACCGTTTTCTTCGAACGAATGAACTAACGCCATTTAGTTGTTTTTTATGAGGGCGCAAAGGTAATACAAAAATGAAGAGTTGAAAAAAATGAACTTTCAGGTGAAGGTTAATCATTTATAAATCTAAAAATCATTCTATGCTCCATTACAACAGAAATCTTTCTGTCTTCATCTCTTTTCCCCTGAATTACTTACCTTTGCACCTTTAAATTTTGAACATGACCGTTGCTGAAATCCGTCGTACGTTTTTTGAGTTTTTTGCTAGTAAAGGACACATAATTGTGCCTTCTGCGCCTATGGTAGTTAAGAATGATCCAACCTTGATGTTTACGAACGCAGGAATGAATCAATTCAAGGATTTTTTCTTGGGTTATCAAGTGCCGAAAGACCGCCGTGTGGCCAACTCACAGAAATGTTTGCGCGTTTCAGGTAAACACAACGATTTAGAAGAAGTGGGGGTTGACACCTATCACCACACGATGTTCGAAATGCTTGGAAATTGGTCATTCGGAGATTATTTCAAAGAAGAGGCGATTTCTTGGGCGTGGGAATTATTGACTGAAGTATATAAAATTCCTGTAGACCGTTTGTATGTGACTGTTTTCGAAGGCGATGCAAAAGACAATGTTCCACAAGACGAAGAGAGTTTTGCTATTTGGAAACGATTTATTGCTGAAGACCGTATCATTTTAGCTTCCAAAAAAGATAATTTTTGGGAAATGGGCGACACAGGGCCTTGTGGACCATGTACAGAAATTCATGTCGATTTACGCGATGATAACGACCGCCAAACGATGGATGGTTTAAACTTAGTGAACAACGACCACCCGCAAGTGATTGAAATCTGGAACAACGTTTTCATGCAATTTAACCGAAAAGCAGACGGAAGCCTAGAAAATTTACCTGAGACACATGTCGATACTGGTATGGGTTTGGAGCGTTTGTCAATGGCATTGCAAGGAAAGAAAAGTAACTACGATACCGATTTATTTCAAACCTTGATTCGTCATATGGAAAGCATTTCTGGTGTGAAATATGGCGTAAAAGAAGAAACTGATATTGCTTTACGAGTAATTGCTGACCACGTTCGTGCGATTGCTTTTTCCATTGCTGATGGACAACTTCCTGCCAATAATGGTGCAGGTTATGTGATTCGACGCATTTTAAGAAGAGCCGTTCGTTACGGTTACCAAACGCTAGGCTTAAAAGAACCTTTCTTGTGCGATTTATCGATTGTTCTTGGACAAGAAATGGGAAATCCATACGAAGAATTGTTGCGCCAAAAAGATTTAATAGCGAAAGTGATTCGCGAGGAAGAACAAAGCTTTTTCCGAACTTTAGAATTAGGAATCAAACGTATGAATGATTTGATTACTACTACAAAATCTAAAAACAGTGACCTTATTGCCGGAGACTCCGTGTTCGAATTATACGACACCTATGGTTTCCCAGTAGATTTGACTTCTTTGATAGCACGTGAAAATAATTTACAAATTGACGAAGCAGGTTTTGAGAAAGAATTAACCATACAAAAAGAACGCTCAAGAGCAGCTACTGCCATCGAAACAGATGATTGGGTGAACGTTGCAAAAGAAGACGTGACAACCGAATTTATCGGTTACGATCAAACGGAAGCTTCTGTAGAAATCATCAAATACCGAAAAGTTTCTCAAAAACAAAAAGAATTTTATCAATTGGTATTGAACCAGACGCCTTTCTATCCAGAAGGTGGTGGACAAGTGGGTGACAAAGGAATTTTGATTCATGCAAATGAGCAAGTGACCATTTTTGATACAAAAAAGGAAAACAACTTAATCGTTCATTTGGCTACTACACTTCCAGAAAATCTGAATGCTACATTTATCGCTGAAGTGAATTCCAGTAAACGCGAAAATGCCGCTAAAAACCACTCTGCAACGCACTTATTACATCATGCTTTGCGTCAAGTTTTAGGAAAACATGTGGAGCAAAAAGGCTCTTTAGTGAATCCAGATTATTTGCGTTTTGACTTTTCACATTTCGCTAAAGTTACCGATGAAGAATTAGCACAAGTTGAATTATTGGTACGACAAGCTATTGAACGCAATGAAGTCTTAGACGAACGTCGCTCCTACCCGATTGAAAAAGCAAAAGAATTGGGCGCTATGGCCTTGTTTGGTGAAAAATATGGTGACCATGTTCGTGTCATTAAATTTGGAGAATCTGTTGAGTTATGTGGAGGAATTCACGTTCCTTCTACTTCGAAAATTGGTTTATTTAAAATCACCTCTGAATCGGCTGTTGCTGCTGGAATAAGAAGAATTGAAGCCATAACAGGAGTTGCTGCGGAAAATTACTTCCGTGAAAAAGCAGAACAATTGGATGAAATCAATGTATTGTTCAAAAATCCAAAAGACTTGAAAAAAGTATTGGAAGACTTACTGGCAAAAAATCAACAATTGACGAAGGAAATAGAAGCTTTAATGAAAGAAAAAGCTAAAAACCTAAAAGGAGAGTTGAAACAGCAAATTGAAACAATCAATGGAGTTCATTTCTTGGGTGCTAATGTTCAATTAGACAGTAATTCTGTTAAAGATATTTTGTTCCAATTGAAAGGAGAAATCGCAAACTTTGTTGGTGTTGTAGGAAATGTGGACGGTGAAAAATGTGGTTTGAGTATTATGATTGCTGACAATTTAGTGGCTGATAAAAACTGGAATGCTTCGCAATGGATTCGTGAAGTTTCCTCACACATTCAAGGTGGTGGCGGTGGACAAAACTTCTTCGCAACTGCAGGAGGTAAAAATCCAAGTGGCATCCCAACTGCTATTGAAGCAATAAAATCTAAGTTATAGGCTTTGAAAAAAGTGCTGATTATCACCTATTATTGGCCGCCAAGTGGTGGTAGCGGTGTTCAGCGCTGGTTGAAATTTGTTAAATACTTCCGCGAATTTGGTATTGAACCAATTGTTTTGACGGTACATCCTGAGCAAGCTGTTTATCCGATTATGGACGAAACGCTTTTACATGAAATACCTGAAGGTGTTCGTGTGGTCTACACAGATGCGAAAAGTCCATTGGATTTTTACAAGAAAGCTCGAAAGAAAAACGTTCCTCACACAGGATTTACGAATGAAGAAAAAACGGGGTTAATGGACAAAATCATGCGTTTCATCCGTGGAAATTTCTTTATTCCTGATGCTCGAGTTGGTTGGAATAAATTTGCTCTCGCTGCGGCAGAAAAAATTATTCAGGAAGAACAAATTGACAGCATTGTTACGACTTCTCCTCCCCACTCTACGCAATTAATCGGTTTGGCACTCAAACAAAAATACAAGATACAATGGCTGGCTGATTTACGTGACCCATGGACGGAGATTTACTATAATCAATTACTTTTTCGAACTGCATTAGCTAAGAAGAAAGATAAACGCTTAGAAAGTAACTGTATAAAGCAAGCAGATACCGTTGTTGTTGTTAGTGAAGACATTAAGCGCATGTTTGCCAATGGAAATGAAGTGTTAACTCATAAAATCCACGTGATTCCCAATGGTTTTGACGAAGCAGATTTTGCCAAAATTGAAAGAGCAAAAAACGAACAGCAAAAAGTCATTCGCTATATTGGAAATTTAGGAGAACAATATCCTACGGAAGGATTATTAACTGTTTTTTCGAATTTAATTGCATCAGATAATTCCTGGAAAATGTCCTTCATTGGCAATGCTCCACAACGGATAAAACAACAGGTTATTGAACGCAATCTCGAAACGCACATTGATTTCATGTCGTATGTTGCACACTCTAAAGCAATTGAATACATGAAAAGTGCTACTGTTTTATTATTAATAATTCCCGAAATAGCCAACAACAAAGGAATTTTAACAGGTAAATTATTCGAATACATTGCTACCGGAAACCCCATTTTATGTATTGGTCCAGAAGATGGCGACGCTGCAAAAATCTTAAACGAATTTGAAAACTGTGGCTGTTTTTCTCCTGAGAATATTGCTTTAGCGTTTGATTGGTTAAAAAACAGTACTTTCGATACGATAGAAACAAGTGAAAAAAGTCAGCAATATTCACGCAAGAATCTGACGAAACGAATAAGTGAATTGGTGAGATAATATGTTGAAAATTAATCTTTAATGGAGCCTTCAAAAAAAATCTTATTCATAGGGAATGTAAACAGCTTTCTGATTTCAAATTTGGCAAAAGAGCTAAAGAAAAACAATCCCAAATTGCATATTGACATTCTTTCTGAAGCGAAAAACATTGAACCCAATTCGATTTTCGACAACGTTTATTTTGTGGATGAAACGAATTATTGGGCAAGAAAGAAATTCATTAAAGTGCTCTATTACGCTTGGAAATATAAACAAATTCTGCATTCAATTCCCGTCAAATACGACTATATTCACTTATTGTATATTTCAACCATTTTTCGATTGATTTGGAAAAAGTTGCAAAGCAAAGGAGATAAAATTGTCCTTACGGTTTTCGGTAGTGATTTCTACAAAGCAGGAAAAACCATGCGGAAAATGTTGCGAAAAATGACCGATGAAGCAGACTTGATTTCTGGAACAAACCCTGTTACACTAGCCGACTTTAGTAATTACTATTCCGTTCCAACTGAAAAACGTTTGCTTTGTCGCTTCGGGTTAACCATTCTTGATGAAATTGATGCAGTTTCCGAAGAAGAAGTTAAAATTTTTCGTGCTTCAAATAATGTGAACGATACAACCAAAATTATTGCCTGCGGATATAATACGAGTACCAATCAAAATATTGAAAAAATTATTGAACAACTCGTTTCAGTAAAGGAACAATTAAGTGATGTTGTTTTATTTTTTCAGTTTCCAATTCACGACAATGATTATACACTAAAGCTTGAAGAACAAATCCAGCAATCAAATTTCAAGCATGTGATTTTCAAAAAACGATTTACTGATAAAGAGCTAGCCATTTACAGAAAAGCCGTAGACATTTGCATTCAAGTACAAAATACAGATCAATTTTCGGGTGCCATGCAAGAGCATCTGTATGCAGGTTCGATTGTCATAACTGGTAAATGGCTTCCATACAAAGTTCTTGATGAAAAAAACACAGATTATATTCGAATAGAAACCTTGGATGAATTGGGAGCGTCAGTCATTCAAAACATGAATAAAACAGTCGATACAGAACAAAATAAACAAGTGATTGCTAGCTTTTCAAAATGGGAGAAAACCATTCTCGATTGGAACGCCATTTATCTAAAATAAAAAAGCTACCCATTAAGAGTAGCTTTCCTTAATTATTTATTTCAAAATCAAGACTACTTTGCTGTTTCGTCCACCTTTCTAGCTGAAGCAATTTCCTTAAAGCTCAAGCCAAAGAAAAATAACAAAACTAAAATCGATCCTGCCATGCTCACTTTAGAGCCCGACACAAAAGATGGTGGTTCAAATTTCCATTCAATCGTGTGTTTTCCTGCAGGCACTAATGTAGCTCGTAAGATGTAATCAGCACGGAAAGTCTCAACCGCTTTTCCATCGATGTAGCAATTCCAGCCTTCAGGGTAATACACTTCGCTGAACACAGCTGGCATTTCCACTTTCGCATTCGAAACATAAGTTAATACATCCGTTCCGTATTTCGTCATTTTGATACTAGAAGTAGAATCCTTAGCGTAGCTTTCTTTCAATTGAACGGATGAAAAATCTTTTGTGTTGAACACCATTGTTTCTTTCGCATTCAGATCCTTAAGCGCCAACATTTCTTTATCACTGTTTCCAACTTTCTTCACCTTGCCAACAAACCAAGCTTGTCCATACGCATTCGTGTTTAATATTGCTTTTTGCGCACGCGTTGGAACTACATATTTTGTATTCAACATATTCAATACCGTAACGGAATCTGAAACTGACAACGCATCAATTTGAATTGTATCAAAAATCTGTTTAGCGTTTTCATTTGTCACGTCCATTGTTGCTGCATACGTTCTTAATTTATCGTTTTTCGCTGCTGAAATTTGTTTATTAATTTGCTGTAATTCATCCATCACATAAAAATCAACAACCTCTTGGAAACGTTTCAATTTAGCACCATGATAACCACCTATACTTTTGTGGAAGAAGCTTGTCATAGTTTCTGCAAACGGATTTTCGAACGATAAAACACGGTAATCAGTATTCAAATTCAAAACACCAAATTGCGCCAACATTTCTAAGGTATTGTCATCTGTAATTTGATTATAGCTCAATGAATTGGGCATTTCACTTTTCAATTTTGCTGTTTTGTTCGCAAAATCGCTCACGTTCTTACTTTCTCTCAATAAAATACTCACATCGGATGCCGTCGCTTGGAAAGGTGTTGCTGCTGCTGTTTTGTCTTCGTAGCTTCTGTAAACACCACCTTCTTCTTCGTTGTTCAAATAACGTTTTGAAACCGACATGTTGTCATACGTCACTAAAGCAATCACCAAACCGATGGTAACATACTTTGATAATTGGGTGTAAACAGCGATCAAAAAGGCTCCCAAACCAAGAATTACAAGAAGCAAAGAACGTCCCATGTCTGCTTTGTAAATTTCAATGCGCGTATCAATCAAAGCTTGTTGAAGACCTCCCACAAATTGTGCTTGTTCTGGATTTTTTACCGCATCCGCAAACATTTTGATTTCATCTGTAGTCATGAATGCACCCGACAAGGTAGGAACGGCGTACAAAATAATACCAATTAATACGATTGCTCCTGAACCATACAACCAGATTTTCTTATCGCCCCAAACGTTCTCTTTCTTGAAAAAACGATCCAAAAACAAGATCCCAAATGCTGGAATGATGACTTGCAAGATTGCTAAAATCATTTTGGAATCACGGAATTTATTGTACATCGGAACTTTGTTGATAAAGAAATCATTGATTCCTCCAGGATCTTTTGATGCCAGTAAAATACATAGTAGAAATAGCGCTAAGAACGGCCAACGCAAGCTGTCTTTCAAGAAAATCAAGCCCATGATAAAGAACACCAACATCACCACTCCAAAATAAAAGGCACCACCACTACTCGCTTGTCCACCCCAATAACGGTTCATTTGTGCAATTTGCTGTGAATACGAACCATCCACATTTAACATGACGTCTTCATCGTTTCCTAAATAATCAGCGCGTTCTCCTTTGGCGGATGGTGAAACAATGGATAAAAACTCACCTGGACCAAAATTATATTCCAAAATGTAGTTTTTATTCAATCCTGTTTTCTCTTGTGGATTCAACGGATTTTTTGGTTTGATAGTTAAGTCCGTTGTGCCTCGTGTAGTGTATTTACTGTACTCCAATGTCGTCAATAAATTAC
>Ga0214923_10006087_pt1 | contig 13715 bp, 14 predicted proteins | sample LL1510_MetaG_FD_177993 | JGI IMG/M metagenome (GOLD analysis project Ga0214923, IMG submission 177993) | Freshwater microbial communities from Lake Lanier, Atlanta, Georgia, United States - LL-1510 | ecosystem: Environmental > Aquatic > Freshwater > Lake | place: USA: Georgia | collected... | reverse complement strand
CCTTGTGTTGGTACAGAAATTACTGCTTGTTTTGACGTGAACGGATCATGGCCAAGATGTCTTGGGCATTGCCGCTTGGCTTGGCTGCTGACACAGGTGCGGCAGCAGGTGCTGGCTCCTCGTCAAATGAATCGTCTGCTACAGGTGCTGCCAGAGCGGCAACCTTCAGTGCTGGTTTGGCAGCAGGTGCTGGGGTGTCTTCGGCATCACCGGCAGCAGCGCCAGGTGCTTGTACACCAGCAGGACGGAAGTATTGCCCCCAACGCTCAGTGTCGTATGGCTGTCCATCTACTGATGCTTCAAACATCTCTTTAATTACTTTGAGTTCAACATCGCCGGGACGCTTGGGCAAGTATGTGCTCAAATCATACAAGCCGTGTTTTTCAATGGCTGCTTGTTCAGCTTCTGTTAGTGCAGACTCTTTACGTGCCCACTTTGAACCATTGTAGTCAGCAAACCCACCTTTGGCTCCTTTGCTGACACGGAAGTCCAAGCCACGCATGAAGTCAGTTGGCAATTCTTCCAGTTCAGGGTCCATCAACGCACCTTTGATGGTGGTAAAGATCTGAGGACCGATGATGAATCGACGGATTGGGTTTTCTGGTGACTTGTCGTCAGCCAAGGGATTCTCACGCACAAAGCCTTGGAAGATGTATGAACGTTTTTTCCAGTACTTGCGACCCATGTCTTCAAGGCTCTTGTCCTTGAACCAAGTACGTACTTCTGCCAAAATAGGACAAGCGTCGCCCCACATTTCAACACAGGGTACTTGTACCATAACCTGCTTGCTCTCCATCTCTCCTTTGATGCCGTTGAACGGCAAACGAATCATTGCTCGTTCTTGCCAGAAGAATGTGTTTTTTGTATTAGCGTCGGGGAGGAAGCGTAATGTGGCTGCTTGGCCTTCTTCCATATTCCAATGCGGATAAATTGAATTGTCTCCGCCGGCGGATTGCCCACCTTGTTTTGATTCCGCTGCCTGTAGTTTTGCTCTGATTTCTGCTAAAGATGCCATAGTATGTTTCTCCTTAAAAAAGTTGCCTATGTATATGCCAATCTAAAAATTAGATGTTAGTTGCCTGTGACGTCAACATAATGTTGCATACAACGTAAGTATATGCTTCTTTTGTGCTTTCGTCAAGTGTATTTATGTCATTTACGCAAATGCGGCATATTTTCTTGAAAGTGTTTGCTCATTTGCCATTGAGCATCAGTTATCTGGAGATGCTGTGCCTCCAACCATTCTCTTCCAAGTGCCCAATCTGCCAAACTAGAATGTCGAAAACGATAGTCGCCAGTGCATTCTAACGCAAACGTATGACTCCAGCCCACTGGCTTTAACGGCAATGGTGTATCGGATAGATAGCGCCGGTACACTTCAATCAATTCAAATTCACTCATGACCATTTTTTTGCAGTCAATATCCATGGCCACTATCTGTTCGCTTTCCAGCAGGTCTAAATGCAATTGAGTAAAGTTTTGATTGTGATACTGTTCTACTGTGTTTCTCAACTGAGTCAACAACTTTCGATCAAGTTGTCTAAATGGTACTGCGCTGGCACAGGCTGGAAAATCTTCATGTAAGATTTGATCGTGTTTACTGTTCAACATGTACTGAACATACATTCGATTACCCAGTGTGATTGGATCTGTCTCAAGCGCATACAGATGATCTATTTTGACTGGCACAGTATCAAACTCTAATGTTTGTTCAAAGATGATGTCTGCATCCACCATCAGCCACGAATCGCCAGGTAGGTATTGATCAAGATTGAGTTTGACCAACTGCTGGCGCCACCATCCCACTTTACACTTGTCAATCAGTGGTACATCATCCACACGGTGGTATACCAAATTATCAAACTGCCAGTATTGCTGACCTAGATAAGTTTGTATGTCTTCAAAGAAATTTGGCCAAGGATCAACTTCATGTGCATGATTGGTATCTACTATGACATGAATGGGCTTTACTGGAAAGTGCTGCACTATGGATTTGATACACAGCGCAGTTTGGAACGCATAACCAGGCCAAGTGGTTATGGCATAACAATCAAAATTCATCTAGTATATATTACTTGATCAATGCTAGTGTTTTTATTCTTGCCAACCATGCGTCATGATCATGTTCTTCCATCATGGGAGCAACTGATCCTGCTACTGTGCCCATTTCATACATGCCACATTCGGCTAGGCCGTGTTCTGGACAGTATTCACCTTCCATGGTTGTGTTGCATGAACTTTCTATCATGCTTGATCCACCATCGGTGGCTGCCTGGCCTAATGCGCTGCCAATTGCTCCGCCTACTGGACCAGCTACTGCACTACCTAATGCACTACCTGCAACTGCACCAAGCACACCTTCACCTACTCCATGATTAGTTTCGTCCAACCCTGGATTGGTTTGGTAGTGGTTGTATGCACTTGCTACATCACTTATAAAGTCCTCGTCATGCGAAATTAAATTGCGAGCAGCTTTTGGTGTCATACCAATAGCAATCAGTTCATGATATACTGCACTGTAAAAATCATTGCTGGATTTGTCTGTTGTCATTCCAGGTTTTTCACGGGCCAAAATCTTAGCAACTTTTTCATAGGTGTATTCAGAGTTTTCGTGGATACGACTTTCAGCCACTGGCACACCAGCATATTTTAGCATGGTGTTTAGTTCTGTGTTTTCTGCCACAGCTTGTTGTGTTGGGATACCAATTGTAAATGCGCCGCCTACAGGTTGATCAAATCTCCAACCTTTTTGTCTAAATGTATTATAGTATGGATTGATTGCTTTGGTAATATTTTGCATTGTTGCACCGTCATTACCAGTTGGAACTATATATCCACGTGATGGTGGATATGTACGGTCGTCAGGATCTGGGTTTATTACTATTTTAACAGTTCCGTCTTGATTTGGAAAATCTTTTACAGTTGCACCGGTTGCTTGTTGCAATGCCTGCACAATTTGTTGAGCATACTGTTGAGTTGCTTTGGGATCTACTCCAGCAGCCGGAATTGCTTCTGCCACAGCCTGGTCAGGAGCAGTGCCCGGTGCTTGTTGGCCAGCGGCAGGGGGTGCCACTGGCTGTTGTTGAGCAGCAGCAGGAGTGGTGTTCATTTGAATACCAAGTTGTTGCAATCTGGCCTGCACATCAGTGTCATCCCAACAGTTAGCACGAGGATCTTGGTCCGCCAAGTTATTGAGGATGTCAAACAATTGATCATCGCCTATCACATCATACAGTTGTTCTTTGGCATTGGTAGCATCAGGACCAACAATGAGTTCTTGACTCATTAGTGTGTCTAGTTTGGCTTGTGCTTCTGGAGTGTCTGGCAAAGCCCAGGTGCCTTCCATTACATTGTTAACCCAATCTTCAAAAATTTGTGCTTCTTTCATGGTGTTTGTTTCCTGTTGTATTCTTGCTAACATAGGCAAGGCTTGTTCTATTCTAGGGTCAATGCGAGTTTCCACAAATAGATTTTTTAAATCTTCGACTACCAATTCTGAATCAGAGATATCAGCAGGAGACCAAGATTCAAAATATTGATTGTATCCGTGTGATGAGGATAGTGTTTTGAGATTACGCTGTAGGTTAGTGTAATACATGTTGGTTTCAGTCACAAGCTCGCCAGCAACACCTTCAAATACTTTTTTCTGGTTGGCTCTACGAAACTGTGACAGCACATTCAGTTGTTCAACTATTTGTGAAATGTGTTGACCACGAATGTCATAAGGATTGCCGCCTTGTTTCACATGTTCAACCATGGCTCTACCACCTGCCAGCTTTTTAAATGGCAGTTTGAATCGCTCACCGTCGGCTGTTTCAATAAACAAACTTTCTACATAACGGAAACGAGCATCGTTTTCTTCAAGATTGCGATTGTGTTTGATCATCAGTCTGGCTTGTGTTGGCTCTCCGGCATAGCTGATTTTCTTGTTGCCATAGTAGCTTTCAAACAATCCTTCTTTGATTGCTGCCATGCCAGCCATGGTGTATTTGAGTCTGTTTATATTGTCCAGTTTAAACCCGCCACGTATTTTGCTGTTGCGCACAGCAAATGATTTTAGTTGTTCTAAAAATTGGTACCATTCGGTTTTGTCTTCTGCGTCCATTCCGCGGCCAAGATTGTCACCGTAAAACACTGTCATCCCGTTGTCACTGCTCAACAAGATCACAACTGTGCCGTAGTTCTTGCCAGACTGCGCTACCCAGTTAAACGTAAACATGTCAGCGGCGCTGGGATCAGGTGCACCAGTTGCATCCACAGGCGGTTTGCCGGTGTTTATATCCAGAGATTCTGGATTAAAGTTACGAGTGATCAAAAGATCGTTAAGCGCCTGAGACGGTGATGAAGTTACCATAGTGTTATATTTATGTCAATGAAGCACAGATATGAAAGGCATGGGCTCAATTATTGTGTCTCCGTGATCCCTCAACTGCGTTTCTACGTCTGAATAATAGCTCTGTAAAACAGTCATCATACGCACTGCCAATATGCTGGCCATTATAAGATCGTCTGTTTCGCCAATTTTTGCAGCATATCCCAGTCCTGATGCCACAAATGTTTTTAATTCACTTATTAAACTTCTAGAATTAACAGTCATACGCCCTGATTCTATTAGATTTTTCAATTTAGAACAGGCACTCAGTTTGGTTTTGTTGGTGGTATTGAACCCTTTTCTAAAGCGTCTAGAAGTTGAGCTTGCAGTGTCGCTTAAAAAATATCCCGGAATGTTTTCTTCACCGTATTCAGCAATGCTGATTAGTGCAGCTTCACCAATGGTGTTGTTCTCCACTGAGTAGTAGATGCTTTTGTCATCTTGAACTGTTTCATGCAGATGTTTTATGATATCGGCTAGTATGCGTATTTGTTCAGGTATGGGAGTGAGATTGTGTCGCCATTCTCCCACTTGCCGAGTGGTGTTGGCTTCAAAAATTTGTATGGCAGCCGGATCGCCACCGGTGCCCAAGCTGGGATCCAATGCCACCACATACACTTGATCTTTGCGTATGGGTTCATACCACCGCACCTGTCCAGTTTTGTATGTGGGTTCTTTGCCAGTTAAATCCAACAGCTTGATTGGAGCAATTAGTGTTTCGTCATTGATAATGAATTCGCAACCCATTTCTCTGCGAAAACGATCTTCGCCTAATGCTGCCCGTGATTGTATTGCCCAAGTTTCATCTCGGTCTGGATGTTCGTTCCAGTAGCTGCGAAATGCTCTGAATCCATTGATGCCTAGTTCTGTAGCATTGCCATGATCATCTTCGCACTTGTTGGCGCCTTTCCACAAGAACGCAAACTGATCTTCGTCTGAGTTAGGAGTTGATGTAATAATTGCTTTACCACCAGTGGCCAGTGTGGGTGAAATAGAAGTCCAAAACTCTTTGGCAATGGTGGGTCGCACATACGCAAACTCGTCAGCGTACAGCAAGGATATTGACATACCCCGGCCGGTTGTTTCTGTTGTGGTTGCAGAAACTATGCGTGATCCATTTTCAAAGTCAATTGACCCTTTGTTATAGCTGGTTACACCAGCGCGAATAAAATCAGGACACAGTTCATATGCGTATCTAATACGTTGCATGATCTCTTGTGCGCCTGTGTACTTGTGTGCAGCAACTAGAATGGTCGAGTCCGGCACAAACATAGCATACCACAGCAAGTATCCAGCAGCTGATGTAGACTTACCAGTCTGTCTAGGCATCATTGATATGGAAAACCGATAGTTGTGATATGTGTTGATCAGACGTTTCTGATATTCAAACGGATGATACACCATTTTTCCCTGTGTGGGATGTTGAATGTAGAAAAAATGGTCCATGAAATACGCAGGTCCAGTAACTGGATCTGCGCAGGCTAGAAAATGTTCCAGTTCCTGATCACTGAATATTTGTTGACGGTGCGGCGATTTAACTAATACGCCTTCTAATGACTTGGCCATGATCTATTTAACGGTTAATTCGTTCGGCAATATAATCTGCAGCCACAGAGTGAAATTTTGGACCAGCATGATGGCCGCATCGAGACCAATCAACTGGTTGCAATTTGTCCCAATTTTCTTTGCTTATTTCGGCCATTGAAAATTTATAGTAAGGCACTTTGTTTTTTTCACATACCCATTGCATGGCGTTGGTATTTTTTTCCTGATTCAAGTTGTAGTTTTCTTCATGAGCATACCATGCGTTTATTGTGGCTTTTATATCAGCAGAACTAACAGGTGCATGTGGAGAACTGACAGCCTGCCATTGATTGTCTACATATACTTCAAACCCGGCTTTTTCGCCGCCAAGTTGGATGACCATTGTTACGTTCAACTGGGAAATGTAATTTTTTAAAACTCGATACATGGTATCCAGACACCCAGTGCCAGTTGCTAGATTCCAAATTGGTACATTTATTTTTTTACTCAATTGTTCGGACCATGTTTGAGACTGATGCAATCCTACTCCCACTGTGGGACTACTGCCCAATATTATAATTCTTTCGGACTGATCAAAATCATCTGTGCGGAATCCGCCACTGTTGAATCTATATTCTATCACACTGTTGTTTGACCAACCAGACTGTGTCCAAGTTGGATAAAATGCCGGATCGTTGAGTAATCTTTGAGTCTTGGGACGATCAGTTCCAACCCAATTTAAAGTTAAATTGGCATACTGAGAATAATTGTGTAGGCAATGCTCCATCAACAAATTATTCAGCTCGCCCGCACTTTTGTCGTTTGGCGTTGGTGAGTGCGCCAAAGTCCACTGGCCATTCTGTGCCAGGTGCAATTTCCTTGGCAGCGGGCGGTAAGGCAAATCTTACTCCAGCATACTCTTGTATCTGCGCAACAGGAGCACGAAACTTGGTCAAGTCGTTGCCCAAGTTAACATAAGGTTTGACATGTGGAAAAATCCAGCCGGCCACTTGCCCTGTGGCCTGATTAATCACCAGCTTGTAGTAGCCATGTGGCACCACAACACCGTTGCCAATTGTAGGGTCATTTGCATTGTACATGGCACCTACAAAGATTGTGTATGGCTGGTTCAGTTGCACAGCCCAACCACGCACTGCGGTTTCTAACAGTTTCCAAATACCACGGTTGAGACTTCCATGTTGTGGATACATATTGGTCATTAGGAATGATTCGTACTCTACTTGTTGGCTCCATGATAAGTCGCCATCAGGAGCAGCATGCCCTTTGTCGTAGCCTGTGCCTGCATAGTCGTCTGGTCTTGCACCACCTGGCACTGATTGATCAGCAACAAATGCGTTTGTTCGTGGAAAGCAGCCTAGTGCGTTTTGTGGCTGTAGAGTGTAAGCGACATAAACAGGAATCTTTGCAGGTGCATCATAGGCCACTAGATATGCTTCTCTGCAGATGGCATGTGCTAGGCGGGCTGTTTGTGCCCATCCCCAAGGTGAGTGTATCTGACAGGCTTGTGCAGGTAGCGGAGCACGTTGGTCCCAGGCTTGAGACGACATGCTGACCACAATCAGCAGTATAGCTAATATTTTTTTCATTGTTGACCTTGTAGTAATGTACGGCTATTTACCGTGGGTAGCCAGCAAATGCTTTTACAGGGCTTGTTTTGTCCACAAAGTCAGGCTCTGTACTAGTGGGTGTAGATACCATTTTCTTGCCACCAGGTGTGTTGGTCATTGCCAATGCTCGGTCAATTACTTGAGCAACACTTGCAGCCATGCCTTCAATCACACCGTGTTCGCCAAATGCGGTTTCGGCACTCCAAGGAGGTATATTGTCAGTGATACCGTCGGTGCCGGCGTCGCTTCTGGCACGGGCCAGAGCCACACCAAATCTATAACTGCGATAGGGATCAGCTGCACTCAGCCCTGGAATCACATAAGTGTAACGCATGGGATCTGCATACTCGGGTGGCAAGTTGGCTTGCTCGGTAATAAACTCTCGAGCTCTCATCTTGGATATCCCGAAAATCCTTTTACAGGACTGACTTTATGAGTATCCGGTGTTTCTAAGCTGCGATGATCACTTATAGTGTGAATGTGCTCTGACCCAATAGTCTTCATGGCACCATGTACCATGTTGTCTTCTTCTTTGGTATAAGGATGAGCTGTGTTGTATTTTTCAACCCAGCTGGCTGGATCCATTTGGTCTCTTGGTATGGCTTTTGGACTTTTTCCATCATGCATGGCCATGGCCATCATCATACGATTCATGTGATTGCTACGATCGTAACCGCCATTGTCACGCATGGTATGAGCACCTGGCATAGCATTGTCTGCGCCGCCGGGTATTTTACCTTTGCGATCTTCAGTGACGAATTCTTGTGCTCGCATGTTATCTGCCGTTTGAACCAGCTGTGGCTGACGTTGCTGCGCCAATTGCTGTGGCAGTAAAGCCTGTACCTGTAATGATGTTGAGATAATTGCCCACACCCACATAATACTGTTGAACACTATTGCCTGGAATCACTATTGCATTTGCATAGATGTTACCAGTTGCAGTGCTCATACTTGCGTTTGCTGGAACTCCATTTGCTTGAACATAAGTTAATTGCACTGCGGAAACTTGAAAAGTCACATTGGCAGTGGTAGTGGCAATTTCAACTTTGTCAGTAGTCCAGGCCACGTTTGATACTGCATTGACAACTTGAATAGCCATTATGTTAGTCCTTTGTTAAGATCTGTCACGCCCACAGGGCGAAACAAATTTGTAGTTTGTGTGATCACACCAGGTATCATGGCTGGTTGATTACGTACCTCTGAAGGTGTGGGTGCTGGCGGATGACGTTCCGCCAGTCGTTTCATTGTGTCAGTATAGTTGTTGTACTGTTGTGTCATTTTAGATATTAAACTTAGAAAATTCTTTCATCAAACTTTCTTCAATTTTTTCTTCTTCTTTTTCTTTTTTGTCGTCAACAGCTTTGGCCATTGGCTCTTTTTTGTCGTTATCTTTATCCATGTCTAGGAAGTCTGGCTTTTTGGCTTCTTGAATGCCAGCAATGTTACGCATGCGGCTCAACATCTGTTCAAAACTTTCTGTAACAGATTCGTCGCACTCGCATGGATCGCAATCGCAAGCTGAACATGTTTTGTCTTCGTCAAGCTCTTCAGTTTCTTGAGATTCTTCAACTTCTTCAGGCGATGGCTCTTCCATTTCTTCAGTATCTTCCTTCATGGTACGTTCCCATGGCTTGAGATTGTCTTGCTGAATACCAGCCATTTCCATCATTCTACGAAGTTCTTCGTCACCCATTCTGCTGTCTTGATTGGCAATCACAGGCACAGTAGTTTGACCAGTTGATTTTGGACCGTTCAAGCCACCGGAGTATTGCATTGCATCAGCACTGCCAGTTTGATCAGTTGGATAGTCTGGATTGTTTTCATCTACTGCTTCCTGCACATCACCGCAACCACAGTCACTCATACCGCAGGTTTCGCAAGGCTCTTCGCTGTGCCCCATTTCATGACCCATTTCTTGTCCCATTGGCTCGCCGCCGCCTAGACCTGCTGATTTCAGCATCACAGCTAATTTTATAGCATCTTCGTCTGTAGCAGTAATGGTCAAACTCTTACCGCCTTCAGTTGAGTCACTCATGTTCACGCTCATTGATTCGGCAATCATGTTTTCTAATTCACGATTGATTGAGTCATAGATGCCTTTGCCATATGAGAAGCCACTTGAAGCTGTGGGAGTGTCAGCGCCGCCTTGCTCTTTTACTTTCTTGGGCTTGTCTTCTTTCTTGTCTTTCTTCTCGTCGTACTCAATATCTTTGGCAACTTTCTTGCCGGCCTTTTCGGCCTTGTCATCTTCAGAGCCACGCTTTTTGCCATGGATACCATCTTTCTTCTTTTCGTCGTACTCAATGTCTTTGGTAACTTTTCGGCCGGCTCGTTCAGCATGGTTGTCACGCTTGGTAGTTTTTTCTTCGCCTACTGCCATTTCTTCTTCGCCACCTTCTTGATTCTGCATGTAGTCGTCCACAGCAGTCATCATGCTTTCAATCTTGGCCAACTTGGATTGTACCCATTCTGGCAAGTTGTCGTTGTCGCCTAGGATCTTTTCCAGGGCCTGTGCATGGCGCACCACAGTCTTGATGCTGTCTTTGGCCATGTCGCCTTCTTGGTCGTATTCGCCTTTTTCTGCTGGATCAAAGTCATTTTCTTTGGTCATCAACTTGCTCTTGCCTGATGGTCCTTTGGCGCCCATCTTGCTGCCTGTACCAGCTGGTCTTCCGCGGCCGCGAGCTTGTGGTTGAGCATCAGACGCGTCATCGGCTCCCACTGAATGTCCTTGGTCATCCACTCTACGAGTTACTTTACGACCTGTAGCTGTATGTTCGATGTCGTGTTTGTGCCCACGATCAACTGTGCCAACTTTAGGAGCATCAATACGAGGACGCTTGTGTGCTGTGAATGCATTGTCGGCACTGCTTTCGTCAGCTGTTTGTTTCTTGACACCTTTGCGCAACATTTCAAAGTCAGTGGCATCAAGTTTGCCATTTTGATTGCGGTCTAGTTTTTTCTGGCCGCCACTTAATGCACCCTTGATAGCTTCAGCAGCTACATCACCTAGCATTTCGTCAACTTCTTTTTTGGCGCCGGCAATCTTGTCGGCAAAAGTAATTTTGTTTGCAGGAGGCGCAAGTTTGGCAAATGACTTTTGCTTAGGTGTCATTGACGCCCCGGCCTCTGGCAGATTGGGTTCTGCATGTGTACCTTGTGCGGCTTTTATACTGCCTTTGAGACTGGAGATTTGACTACGTAATGGCAAGCCTTTTCTTGGTCCTTTTTCTACAGGACTGCCGCTGCCGCCGCGCCCAAAGCCCTTGCGTAGTGGATCGTTGTGGTCAAATTCGCTACCGCCTATTTTGCGTTTTCTACCTTCATAGTCATCGGGTTTTGGATTATAATAGAGCTCATCGGCGTCAGGGCCGTAGGTGTAGTCTAGTGGTTCTACTGTGTACAATTTGTCTTTGTACTTTGGGTCACGGTATTTGGCAGCTTCGGTTGTTTTTTGTTCTGGCTTCTTGCCTGTTTGTGGCACACCCATCTTACGTTGCAGGTCACGCATCATTTCAGCATCGTCGCCGTGGCCTAATTTGTTTAACACAGCGCCGCCAACTTTCTTGGCCATACCGCCAACTTTCTTGGCCACATTGCCCATGCCTTCGTCGTATTTGTCGTATCTGTTGCGAACAGGATCTAATGCCTTGCCTTCGCGGCCGGCTTTGGCCAATGCTTGCATGCCTTCTTTGCCATACTTTTCATATCCTTTGGCAGCACGACTCATGCCTTCTTCTTCTAGCTGACCAGCTTTCTTCATCTTTTGGAATTGTGCACCGGCAATCCGTTCGCCTTTTTCACCGCCGCCAGCTTTCTTAGCAAGAGCTTTGAAACCTGTGGTAGCATTGTTATGCTTGCCCATGTCACGCTCATTTAGTGTTTGTGCTAACTCGCTCTTGGGTTTAGTAGCAGGTACTGAATTCTCTGCAAGAGTTTGTTTTTGACCTAGGTCGGCCAGTCGTTTGTTTAAGTCGTAAAAAAATGTCATTTTGATTATCCTCTTGGGTGGGCACCAGTAGCTGGTTTGGGTTGACGCTTGATGTTGGTCATAGGGCTCTTGTTGCCCTGGGGAATTTCATTGGTGGTCTTGGCAGGGGGAGTCTTCTGACCAGCAATAGTAAAATCACTACGGTAAGCATTTTTCAACACAGCATGGTCATATGGGCCAGTTGAATAGTCTTTCTTGAGTGCTCGTTGTTCAGCATCGGGAGCAGGATAGTCGGTGTTGGCCAACAGGTCTTTGTTCTGTGCTTCAATACTTGATATTTCGTTGCTGATGCTTTCATCATACTCACGAGTTTGCATGGCAATGCGGTTGGGATTGAATCCCAGTAGCTGTGCCAGCTGTTTGATCTGTGGTTCAATTGCAGGATATCGAAAATTAACATCAACAAATGTCATGCTTTCATTTTCTGCGCCAGGAAAATCTTTAATAAGTTTTTGCACTGGTGTGGTTTTTGGGCGTGACATATTGACAACATCAAATTGCGCCATTTTTTCTTCAAGATTTTTAACAAATCCTGTAGGCACATCACCTAAGATTTTGATCCTGTAGTTGTATGTGCGTTCGCTTTCTACTATGTACTGATGAAATGTTTTCATATGGATATCCTATGTGATATTTATTCTTTTTTACTGTTTGTTCTTCTATCACCAATGAGTCTTTCTAAGATTTCATTGCGATCTAACACATGACCTTGACCGGTATGAGTGGGTATACTGCCGTCTCCTGCTGTTTGATCAAGTCGAGCTTTTTTCAATTGCAGATCAATCATTTTTAATTTTTTGTTTAGCTTGGCAGTTTTGGCAGTAAGAGCATGTCCCAGCATGGCACCGGCCACAGCAAATATTTCAGCAGCAAAACGACTGTCTACATTGTAGCCCAAGTCCATCAAGTTATCAAAGCTGTCTGTGGCTTTTTGCGCCAGTGCATCCATTTCTTGGTCACTGGCTTCAAGACTTTTTACCATGGGCAAAGCTGCATCTATCTTGTCCATGGTTGAATTTACTTCGGCTATGTATGCTTGAGTTTGTTCAATAGTAGGCTGTTCAGACTGAACAGGATCGTCAGACGGAAGGTCAAACAGTTCTTCTAATTTACGCATACCGTATTTACTCAGAAAACAACCACAGTGGGCTATTTGCCGCCTTTGTGGAACATTTGATCTTCGGTTATTACTCTGAATACTAGCCCGTTCTTTTTGCACCAGGCCTGGGCTGCTGCCCATTTGGCATAGTTTATGGCCACAACAGCACGTTCTCGTGTGCTCATGTTGGATTCAATCACACTTTGTTTTTTGGGTTTGATTTCAATCAGCTCTGCTTTTACTTTGTTGTCTTTGGTTTTGTAGGTCATCAGGATGTCAGGTATGTACTGACTCATTTTGCCTGTAAGAGGATTTCTGTAGGGTATTGCAATGCTTTCACTGGCCCATTGCAAGACAAAATTGTTGTTATCGCAGAATCTGAAAAATGCATGTTCCCACCCTGACCGATATCTAGGCTGACCCTTGCCCACATATTTGTCTGGATTGGTGAGAGCGTATATGCCGTTTGCCCAGCGGCTCATGATAACACGTTTCTTGCAGTGTAGTAGTTGGAAGTAACTGACGCACCAAACCCCAACAAGGTGCTGGCGTTTCTCATGCTGTTGAGATAGTAACACAGGGTCTGTGTGAGAGTGATTGAGTCTTGGCCTTCCAACGATGCCAGCACAGTGAGTACGTTGGTTCTGGTTTCATTGGCAATTCTAAACAATGCCACTGTGAAATTACCGGCTGCTTGATCGGTTGTGAACACACTTTTGAGATAGCTGTACACAACATCATACTCTTCGGCATTTACAAACTGTTCGTATTCGTAAAAATTATCAAAAATTCTAACAGTAAGATCTGTGCCTGGATTAACAACATTGACTGTGCCGCCCATGGTTATCCTCCTGGCGATCTAGGAAATACAAAACCACCAGACCCACCCGGCTGCTGACGAACAGCAGCTGGTATGCTGTTTCTAATTGCACCTTTGAGTGCAATGTTGGCTTCTTCGTTGACCACACTCTTGAGATTCACACCTTTGAATGTGTTGACGGCTGTTCCACCTTTTTGTATTGCACCAATAATGCCGGCCACGCCACCACTTTGTAAATCTTCCACAATGCCCACACCTGCATCCAACAAGCCGCCTTGCCC
>Ga0214923_10006086_pt1 | contig 13716 bp, 13 predicted proteins | sample LL1510_MetaG_FD_177993 | JGI IMG/M metagenome (GOLD analysis project Ga0214923, IMG submission 177993) | Freshwater microbial communities from Lake Lanier, Atlanta, Georgia, United States - LL-1510 | ecosystem: Environmental > Aquatic > Freshwater > Lake | place: USA: Georgia | collected... | reverse complement strand
GATCACACCGGCAGCCATGAGGTCTTCATAGGTTTCGGTGAGGGCGTTGAAGCCGAACGAAGGCGTGGTGTTGTGAATGACTTTATCCACAACGATAGAGCCTTCAAGGCCTGCATTGAAAGCGATCTGACGAAGAGGCTCTTCAATCGCACGCTTCACGATGTTGATTCCGGCCTGTTGCTCGGGATTGGTGCCCTTCATGGTTTCGAGCACTTTTGATGCACGAAGAAGCGCGGTACCGCCGCCAGGGACGATTCCTTCTTCAACTGCTGCGCGAGTTGCATTGAGCGCATCTTCCACGCGAGCCTTCTTTTCCTTCATTTCAACTTCGGTAGCCGCACCGACATTGATCACTGCAACCCCACCGTGGAGCTTCGCGAGACGCTCCTGGAGTTTTTCACGATCGTAGTCAGAAGTGGTTTCACCGATTTGAGCACGAATGGTCTTCACGCGTGCTTCAACGTCAGCCTTCTTGCCTGCGCCATCAACGATGGTGGTGTTGTCCTTGTCGATGGTGATCTTGCGGCACTGACCGAGGTCTTCCAGACGAACCTGCTCGAGCTTGTGGCCGAGGTCTTCAGAAATCACGGTTCCTCCGGTGAGGATCGCGATGTCCTGGAGCATCTCTTTACGGCGATCGCCGAATCCAGGCGCCTTAACAGCTGCAACATGGATGGTACCGCGGAGCTTGTTCACCACGAGGGTTGCAAGAGCTTCGCCTTCAACCTCTTCTGCGATGATCATGAGTGGCTTGCTGCGCTGAACTACCTTTTCGAGCGTAGGGAGAAGGTCCTTCATGCTGCTGATCTTCTTGTCGTAGATCAGGATGTACGGATTATCGAGGATCGCTTCCATCTTGTCAGGGTTGGTGACGAAGTAAGGTGAAAGGTATCCGCGATCAAACTGCATTCCTTCAACCACATCGAGGGTGGTTTCAGAAGTCTTGGACTCTTCAACGGTGATCACGCCTTCTTTGCCGACTTTTTCCATCGCCTGAGCGATGATGTTCCCGATGGTCGGGTCATTGTTTGCAGAGATGGTTCCGACTTGAGCGATCTCTTTTTGATCTTTGATCGGCTTTGCAAGCTTCTTGAGCTCGGTGATCACGGCTTCAACGGCTTTGTCGATTCCGCGCTTCACATCCATAGGATTCAGGCCTGCAGCAACGATCTTCGCGCCTTCGCGGAAGATGGCTTGGGCGAGAACGGTTGCAGTAGTGGTTCCATCACCGGCATCATCGTTGGTCTTGGATGCAACTTCGCGAACCATTTGCGCGCCCATGTTCTCGAACTTGTCGGAAAGTTCGATTTCTTTGGCAACGGTTACACCGTCTTTAGTGATGTTAGGAGCACCGAAAGATTTTTCGATGACTACGTTACGGCCTTTTGGACCGAGAGTTACTTTTACCGCGTCCGCAAGGATGTTCACGCCGTTCAGAATCGAATTGCGCGCTTCTTGAGAGAATTTCAGTTCTTTTGCTGACATTTTTTATTTCTCCTGTTTCAGGTTTATTGAATGATTCCGAGGATGTCTTCTTCACGCATCATGAGGAATTCATCGCCGTCGATTTTGATCTCGGTTCCGGAGTACTTTCCGAAAAGAACCTTGTCGCCCTTCTTCACTTCGAGAGCGCGGACCTTTCCGTCTTCGCTAACGCGACCGGTTCCAACCGCGATGATCTCGCCCTGGATTGGCTTTTCTTTCGCGGTGTCCGGGATGATGATTCCGCCTTTGGACTTTTCTTCTTCTACGAATCGCTTTACGAGAACGCGATCATGCAATGGACGAACTTGCATTGTGTACCTCCTTGGGTTTGGTTTGAAATCGCAAGAGTTCTTGTTTCCGAATCCGCTAATGGATTCGCCCTACGGGATGTCAAGCGCGGGGCGCGAAGATTTTTCCACATTTTTGACTAATTTGCACGAATATTCCGCGAACTGGCCCAGATGATTGCACCTGAAAAGCTCCTCGCCTTTGCGAGCCACTCGAATCCTTTCACGCTTTAAGAATCCCGGAACCCCACCTCTGGGCTGCTCACATGAATTGGGTTCGCTCTCAAAAAACCACATCATTCCGGAAAGTTGTCTGAGAATTCCTGGGGATTAGGCGCACTCTTCAGAGATGCATCAATCTTTTCCGTTGACCTTTTTCGCACCGCTTGGTAGCACTTCGTCACGTCTAAAGGGGGGCTTCGCGGGTCTAAGGGGTTAGGTCCCGATCGAAGCCAGAACATTGTGAGGAACCATGAAATCCAACTCGAATTCAGACTCGAAGTCCGGGCTCTACCCGGCCTCTGCGTCATTCATCTCGAAAATTGCGTGCTTTATCTTCATCCTTTTGGCCATGGGGGCCAGTTCCAAGGTCAGGGCAATTCCCAGAACTGACACTGAAGCGCTTTACTCTGAGTCCATCTATATGCATCAGGATGATCAGGAAACTCCTTCGGCCTTCGAATCGAGCGCACGGTTGACCGAAGAATCCGATGATGTGGATTATTATTCGACAGCCACCGATACCGTGGATCTCGAACCGGTACAGATTTCCGAACCCACTCACGGAAAAAAATTGAGTGCTCGCCGGAATACCAAAAAATCAAGCCGCAACTGAATCCTTGTTGCGTTTTTGGGGGTTCTCGAATAACTCTGAGCCCTCGTTTCGAAATCTGGATTGGGTAGGTAGCTCAGTCGGTAGAGCAACGCCCTGAAAAGGCGTGTGTCGGCGGTTCGATTCCGTCCCTACCCACCACTTTTCGGCACCATTTTCCCTGCGATCGCTTCATATGTGCCCAGGTGGCGGAATTGGTAGACGCACTCGTTTCAGGGGCGAGCGCCAAAAGCATGCTGGTTCGAGTCCAGTCCTGGGCACCATCCTTCCTTCCGAATTCCAAAAATGGCGTTATCTCGCTCGACTCTTCTCGTTCGATTTAGCCATTTTTGGAATTGGGAAGGAAGACCTTCTGTGTGCAGAACTGGACGAGAAGCCAGAATTCCGGCTGCGAACGGGCACTGCTGGGCGGCTCCCTACTTTTGCATTGGGAATGTCATTCTAGGATAGTCGGCATACCCCTCCTCACTATCGAAGGCTGAACTCTGCGTTTGCGCAAACAGTTCTTAAAAAATCAAAAATGAGTCCAGGTTCAAAGATCGGTCAAGGTAGCGATAGATCTCCTTTGGAGTGGCGATCTTCCTAGATTTGCCTGACACCGTGCCATCACAAAGCATCTGGGACTCGTTCAAATCGAAAATCAACTTCTCGAGTTCCGGAAGGGTCAGATTCGGATGATTCTTTAAAAGCCGATCATGCATCATCAGGAGTTGGTCTCCGCCTCCAATCAAAGAGAGCGTCTGACCGAGATTCCTAATCCTGGCCTTTTGAATTTTACTCACGATGATGAAGGTCGTGCCCACGGGTGCTCCCGCAAAAGCACCGAAGCTCGCACCCACCACGGCTCCGGCCCAGAGGGGCCCAAGCAGAATCACTCCCATGGTTCCATAAAAGCCACCCACCGTAACGAAAACCGCTCCGGTCGTGATCTTGCCCGCTTTCACGAGTTTCCCGTGGTTCAGGATTTTGTGTTCCAACACGGATTCAATCATCGGTCGACAGTCCGCAAATGCATTCACTGAAATGTGGATCGAAAGGATGAAGGCTACCCAGATTTTCATGGGGGGCACCTTATGCCGCTTTCAGGAATTGAGCCATGGGCAAATCGAATGAATCTCAGTCCTTGATCATGAAACGCACAGCCTCTCCGTGGCTTTTTTACCGAATCCAGATTCAACCAAATTCAAGTAAGGACGGGATGCTTCTCTTTTATTTTCAGGAAAAATCTCGGCAGAGGCTGCCCATTTTACAACGCAGTAATTTTTCTTCTTGGCGCGTAGCGTTATTTCTGATAGGTTGCGCTTCGAAAGCAGGTTTTATGAAGTTTTTTGGAATCATCCTCTCCCTTTTTGCTTCCCTTGGCGCAAGTGCCGCCCAACAGATTGCAACTCTCGAAGACGGAACCCTCATCCGCGTTTGGACAGAAGCGTGTAAAGATCCAGTCACCAATCGACTTGAGCCTTGCTTAAGAGCAGCTCCGCTCGAGGACCAGGCTCCTGCGTGTTACGATCCGGTCACCAAGTCCTGGGGCTCGTGCCTGTAACTTCGCCCGATCGTGAAACAGGCGGCCCATTACTCTCCACTCGCATTTCTTTTTTCTCTCGCTCTTCTTGGCGGCACTCCCGCTTTTGGGGGAGCGTTTGAACCCAGTGCGCGCTGGGATCAAAATGAGATTCGAGTTTGCTGGCTGGATTCAAACGAGTTCAAACAGAATCCTGACCTGCTCGACGAGACCCTGTATTTCGACGAAACCCATCTCACTCGAATTCCCGAGGTGACACGCGCCATCGAGGCCATCGTCACCCGTGAGTTCACTCCTAAAACCACCGGCATCCGCTTCTCGGGTTTTGGCCCCTGTAGGATTTCAGCGCCAGGGGGGCGCCCCGAATCGGATGCAATTCTAGCCATCGAACACGTGAATTCCTTCGATGAAATCATCGAAGGCGGATCCTCAATCGGCGTTTCTGTAGTGGATTGGCTCGAGGGCGCGATCGTTCCGCGCGAAAGGAATGATCCCGGGATGCCATCCCTGGTGCTCCAGATTCCTCCAGAAAAAATCTATTCGGGCGCACACTTGAGCTATCTTGAGGCCATCCAGCTCACAGCCCTTCACGAATTCGGTCATCTCGCAGGCCTTCACCATGAACACTCCGCTTATCGAGAAGAGGCCTTGCGCGATCCCTATTGCGTGAACAGCCCTTTCGGTCCTGATCTAACCCATAAGCCGGATCCCGCGCTTTCACTCATTCCCCAAAAATACTTCGACACTCTATTCGACCTGAAAGGCGCACTTCGTTCGGGCTACGATTCCACTTCCATCATGAGCTACTGCCATACCCGCCAGATCGTGGCAAACGGGGGGCGCATCTCGCTCAGTGCCGGGGATCAAGCACTTTTAAAATCCGTTTATTCCAAGTGATATCACGGCAATGGCCCCACCCACCGGGTTGCCAAACCCAGTCGTTTCTGCGAGGCTTTTCGGATTCCAAAGGAGATCTCCATGAAATTCACCCCATCGATGTTTGCCCTCACGTTGACGGCGCTTTCCCTCACATTGGCCTCACTTCCCGCATTTGCCCACCTGGAACTGGGTACCTATCAGGGGGTCGTACTTCAGGGCTCTTCTCATTCGGGAATGCCCTGTTCTTTTGAAGTAAAAGGAATCGCCTTTGAGAGTGGGGTGAAGAACCCGCTCAACGAGCGGGTGATGATCGAACATGAGAATCGCTCCCTTACCCTTCAGCATCCACCTGTCGTGAATTTGAATTCACTCTCGGCAAGTTTTGAGCATGACCTCCTCCAAGCGGTCACAGGAACTTCGACGGGTGCGGAAGCCTTCGTACTCAAGATGAATTCCGAATCCCACAAGCCGGATTCTTTTGTTTTCATCCAGGATGACTGGAAGAACGAACAGCGCACAAGCCAGACTTGCGGCAATCTCGAGCACGGAAACTGAGGGAAGCCTTCACTCCTCATGCTGTTTAACTCGTTCGAATTCATTTTCGTTTTCCTGCCGCTCGTTCTGACCTTGTATTTCATGATTCGAAAACGGGAGGCGAGGCTGTTGATGGTCCTCGCGGCCAGTTACATTTTCTATGGTTTCTGGAATTACAAGTTCACCGCACTGCTGCTGTTTTCAACCTTAGTCGATTTTGTTCTTGGAATTCGGATTCATGAGTGTCGAGATGTTGTGGCCAAAAAGCGGTTGCTCTGGATTTCGATCGCAATCAATCTAGGAGTACTGGGGTACTTCAAGTACTGCAATTTTTTCGTCGAGTCGGCCTACGAAATCGCTCGATGGCTGAACTTTGCCCCGGCATCCGCTTTTCATCTGGATGTCATCCTTCCGATTGGCATCTCCTTTTACACCTTCATCTCACTCAGCTACACGATTGATGTCTACCTGGGGCGCTGCAGTCCGCATCGCGACTTCCTCGCATACGCAGGGTTTGTCTCGTTCTTCCCTCACTTGGTGGCGGGTCCACTCATTCGCCATCATGAATTGGTTCATCAGCTCGAAGATCCAGCACGAGGTCGATTCAATGCAGACCATTTTGCCGAAGGCCTGATCGTATTCGTCATCGGGCTTGCGAAGAAGATCCTGATTGCGGATCGCCTTGCCGACGGAGTCAATCCCGTGTTGAACACCCTTTCGATGCTGAGCTTTCTTGAGGCGTGGCTGTGCGCATTCGGTTACGCATTCCAATTATATTTTGATTTTTCGGGTTATTCGGACATGGCGGTGGGACTGGCGCGAATGATGAACATTCGGTTTCCGCAAAACTTCAACTCCCCCTATCGAGCCTCCTCCATCACCGAGTTCTGGCAAAAATGGCACATCTCGCTCAGCCAGTGGCTGCGGGACTACCTCTACATTCCCCTGGGTGGAAATCGGGGAGGAACCCTTGCGACGTATCGAAATCTTTTCATCACCATGGTTCTTGGTGGACTCTGGCATGGGGCGAATTGGGTATTCATCATTTGGGGCGCCTATCATGGACTACTCTTGGCGCTCGAGAGACGCTTCGGGGTCGTGAGAAACCCACAGCAGGCCCATACTCCGTTGGATTCGATGAGAGTGGCGCTCACCTTCATTTTGGTAACAGCGGGCTGGGTATTCTTTCGCTCGCCGGACATTCACTTCGCCCTCAACTGGCTCACAAAGCTTTTCAGCCTGAACCCGTCTTTTTCATTGCATCACTTCGAACCCGCATTTCGCGATCGATTTATCGCAGCGTTCGTCCTCGCGGCGATCATCACCTGGAGCGCCCGAAATACGAGCGAGCTGAATCTCGAAAGAATCAAACGGCCGAGGATGGCCTGGGCTTTGGCAGGGATGTTCGTGGTGAGCCTTGCTTTTTTCTCTAAAAAATCGCCCTTTCTATACTTTCAATTCTGAGGAACCATGAGAAATCCCACAAAATTCATGATGCACTTCGGAGTCGCCACTGCGACCCTGCTTTTGGCGGGCGTGGCGTTCGTGGGCTGGGTCGACCCCTTTCGGAATCTGGGGTTCCAGTGGAGCATCGACTTTATTTCTGACCGGAATCAAGCCTACAAAAGATTCAAGGTGATCGAGGAGGCCAAGGGGATCACAGATCTCGTGATCGGTTCCTCGACCAGCGAGATTTTCGTACCCCGTGTTTTGATGGAACGCTACGGCGTCACCGCTTTCGCCTCGAATTCGGGAGGCGCAAGTCTGCCCCTTCGACTCATTCTGCTTCGGCATGCATTGGCCACTCAGCCCTCCATCAAGCGAGTCATTTATGTCTCCGATCTGTTCGAATTTTCCAAACCCAAGCTCGAGACCACTGTCTACTATCAGGATGAGATGATGAAGTGGCTCGACCCAAGGCACTGGGCGAGCCTCAAGCCTGAGGCAAGTGAACGATTCAATGACTTTTTTTCGTTCATGGTGCTGGATCGTGCTTTTCGAACCTTCAAGGATTACCGAGCCTCTTTGGCGGGCAAGTGGTCATCGGCTTACCATGCCGACGGATCAACCACCCAATCCATGATTGGAGGAAAAAGTGGCGATACCCTAGAGAACCGGGTGAACGCTTCGGCCATCGCCATGAGCCCTTTCTACTCAGAGATGAACTCACTTGATCCCATTGCGCGTGAGTTGTTTGATGAAGTCATTCAAGAAATCAAACAGCGCCCCGGGGTTGAGCTGCACCTCGTCCTTTCACCTTTTCATGAGCTCTTCTACCGTCACTTTGAATCGCATCTTTTGAATACCGGCGTGTATGAAGCCTGGATTCACTTTCTTCAATCGCAAGAAAGAGAGTCGATTCACGTGCACAATTTCAGTTATCCCCGGTATCAAGACTATGGAATTACCCCGACCGATCGCTTTTGGCAGGACGGGACTCACACCACTTCAGAAGTAATGATCAAGATGGCCGATGAAATCTATGGCCCATCAAAAAAGGAGCAGAACCCATGAACCCCCCTCATCCCTACCTCAACTCCAGAACCCTAAACCTCATCCAGGCCCCCGTCGCCCTGGGACAAACCTTGGAAGGCGTCGATGAGGCCCCCTCGATTCTGATTCAAAACGGGCTCCTCGACCAAATCCGTGCCTTGGGCTGGTCGGTCGGCCAAGTGAGCGAGGTCGATCCACATGACCTGAAGTGGAACTCTCCCGTGGGAAATCTTCCTGCGCATCAGCAAGGGCAAAAAATCAAATTTCCAAACGAACTCGGGGACGCCTGTCGTGAGATCGCAGGACTTGCCCAAGACTCCGCAAGAGAGAAGTCCTTCACCCTCACCTTGGGTGGAGATCACAGCATCGCCATTGGCTCAATCGGCGGCGCATTGCTCGAGCGTCCTGACCTTGGCGTGATTTGGGTGGATGCACATGGGGACTTCAATACTCCCGAAACCTCACCTTCGGGAAACATCCACGGCATGCCGCTTTCGTTTCTGACGGGAATCATGCAGCGGTATCAGATCAAGAGCTTTGACTGGCTCAAGAACTTTCTCACCCGCGATCAACTCGTTTTGGTTGGCATCCGTTCGATCGACCCAGAGGAGCGGAAGCTCATGAAATCCTGGGGAGTGAATGTATTCTCGATGACCGAGGTCGATCGCTACGGAATCGGAGGCGTGATGGAGCGTGCATTTGAGATCTTGTTCAAGAACGGCAAGCGCCCGATTCATCTGAGCTATGACATCGACTCGATCGATCCGCACTTCGCGCCCAGCACCGGGACTCGCGTGCGGGGCGGATTGAATTACCGCGAAGCCCACTACATCGCCGAAAGCGCATCTGAAACCGGGGCGCTGGTGGGAATGGACCTCGTTGAGATCAATCCAAGGCTCGGATATGTTGATCCCGCCCATCGCGGCGATACGAATGTGACGGTTGAAATCGGCCTGGAACTCGTCGGATCGGCCCTTGGAAAGCGCATTTATTAGCGTTAAAATGGAATCATCGGCTCGGCCGGGAAAGGCGCTCTGATGTTGATTTCCATTCTTTTGCCCTTCCTTTTGAGTACTCATGCGGAGTCGCTCCCGCCGGGTGAATCCAAAGTACTCTCTGAAACCGTAAAACAAGTTCAAAAGGTGAACAAACCCCGAGCTTGCCCGGTGCCGGAGAGTGAGTTTGATCGCTGGGCCGGTCTCCCCGAGTGCGGGGTGAATCAACAAATTCCCCGCGTTTACCTCAAAAAATACCCAAAGCACTTTCGCTTCGGAATCACTCCTCTCGGTGCCGAAGTGAATGACGCTATTTCGAAAGCCTTTGATAGGCGTACCAAGGATCCAAACTTTTCGGGGGTGGTTTATTTCGGAAATGGCCCGATCTACGGCCCGGGCGGAGCTGCCAAAGGGTATCTGAAATCCGGTGGAAAGGTGATTTCGAAGATCAACTGTGATCCGGATCCAACCGACGGTAATTGGGGTAAGGAAAATGGCGTTTTCATTGCCTACCGCCCCAGGGCCAGGAACGCAGATGGAAAATATCAGACACAGGATTTGGAAAGCCCCGGGGATTATAAATTCCGGGTCATTTCAACCCGAACTCTTTGCAATCAATGCGGGCTTCTACAGACCGAGCCGAAAAAATGGGAATCCGAAGGAGAGGATCTGATTCAGTGTGATCAAATTGATTTTGCGATTCAAAGTGGTCCAGCGATCCTTTTGGAGGGTGAGTCCAAGGTTCCTGATTTTAAAAGCACTACTGCCGAAACCCGCTCCCTGATCGGCGTTGCAAATGACGGATCACCAGTCACAGTGGATGTGGACGGCAAGCTTTCTCTCAGCTGCCTCGCTGAAGCCATGAAAAAATCCGGAATCACGGAGCTTCTGCATCGCGATTCAAGCGTTATCGATGTTGCAATTCAGGGAAAATCGGGCAAGTGGAGCCAGCATTATCCATCACATCCATCTGGATCAAAAACGGCTGCAAGCGTGCTCGTGATCAAGCCAGGGCAATGATCAAGGGCACTTGGGAAGCGTCTATTCTTTTGAACTTCTTTTGAATTCCCTCACGGGGGGGTAGGGCGATGGGGAGTGAAAATACAAAAATAGTGTCATTAAATGCATTTACAATGACGTTTATATACACTATTCTAGATTATGTATGCCTCACGAGAGAAGTCGCCATATCCAGCCCCGAATGGAAGCCGCCGCAAAACTCTGGCCGGTGATCGGCCTGATCGGGCCACGGCAGTCCGGAAAAACCACTCTCTTGACACGGTTGCTCGGAATTCAAAATGTAGTAAGCCTGGATGATCTCGAAACCAGAACAGAGGCGGCCACATCACCCAGAACCTTTTTGGCAAAAATCCCCCCTCCCTTGGTCATTGACGAGGCCCAAAAAGCTCCGGCGCTCTTTGATGCGATCAAATACTCGGTCGACCGCAGAAAAATACCCGGCAGTTACTTTTTAACAGGTTCCTCCTCGTTTTCGCCGAAGATCGGGATCAGGGAGAGCCTTACGGGGCGAATTGGTCTCATTGAACTTCACCCTCTCACCCTTTCTGAGCTGGAGCGGAAAGTGCCAAGCACACGAAACTTCAAAATGAAGTCCGCAGAACCGGCCCGCTTCGAAATCGAATCCTGGTCTCAACGGATGATCAGTGGCGGAATGCCGGTCCCCGCTTTCATGAGAAGTACACAAGAACGACAACTCTATTGGTCCTCGTGGCTTGAGACCACGATTTATCGTGACTTGGCTCCATTCATTCCCGGAAAATTCGATCCTGACATTGCGTTTAGCCTCCTGAATCGAATAGTTCGAGTGATCGAAGACGGAGAAATGCCAACCTTGAAGCACTTCTCTCAACCGGCAAGGACCGTTCGAAAGTATCTAGATGCAATGTGTGAGATTTTTTTACTGAAACGCTTCCTTTGCCATGAGTCCGGGACAGGAAAAGATATCTGGTATTTTTTTGATTCCGGCCTACTCTCCCACCTTCTAAAAAACACCTCGGGAGAGGCCGCAACTCTTGGGTTATGCAGGCACTTCTTGATGAATGAGGTCTCCGCAATGCATGGCTTCATGGGCGAGCGTTTTGATCGCACCTATTACAAAACCTCTCGAAGTGACCTTGTTGATTTCATTATCAATGGGATCCCCTTCAAAGTCGTGCCCTCGGTGAGTGGAATCACAAATCAACGCGGTTGGCAGGAAAAATCACTTCTCTCTGCCATGAGAAAATTGAATTCCAAAATAGGGTTCCTCATCGGCCCCACCAACAAGATTGAACTGCCCAAAAAGGGCGTGGGGTTGATTCCTTGGAGCTATTGGAGCTGAATCCCTCTGATCCGAAACCCCTGCCAGCCTCGATACACCCACCATCAAGTTTGACCGGAAACTTCCGATCAGGGTTCATGGGGGCATGGCTTCTTGGAGTATGGATCCTTTTTGCGGAGGCTTTTGCTCAACCCCCGATGATTGATCTTTCCTATCAATTCGGCCCCATGTGTGAATCCCAGATTGGTGGATCATGCCACGTCTATGCACAAACCGCTCTCTTTGAGGCCGCCTGTTTCATGAAAACCGGGAAGCGCATCGATGTTTCGGAAGAAGTTCTGTTTGAACAACATCTGAAGCAACAACTCGTGACGATGGGCGAGGAAGCACTCCGTCCGGATCACTTGATCAATAGAGGGGAGCAAGTCATTTCAGGCCATGTCGATGGATCACAAAAGACCGGCGAAACCCTCGAACGAATCCACTACGGGCAAGTCTGCACTGTACGAAACCCCTCCCCTTCACGGAACAATCTGAACGCGATCCGGCAAATCGTCGATAGCCTTGAATCCTACAGCAAGAAGAAGGCGTTTCAGGAAGCATCGAAAAAAACCCTCACTGAATCCAAAAATGCCCTTCTCGAAAAAAGCAAGCTGGAAAAAGACCTTATCCGTCTACGAAGGCTAAAGGCAGATCTGGAGAAGGATGGCATCCTCACAAACGCCCTTTCGATCGTGAGCACCTCATATCGGATTTACTCAACGGAGACCCGAATTGATGAATTGAACACCTTTCTCAACTCCTCGCTTGATCGAGTGATCGAACATGAGAAGACGCTTGTCCGCATTGCGGGCGCCAAAGCGTTCGAGAAGATCATGCACTCCCTTGAAAAGGATTTATCAAAGATACCTGATTCCACCGCTTCGAGGGAGCTTCGGAACTGCTTGAAGAGCGGATTGCGCTACGAAATTGAAAAGGGATCAAATGATTCAAAAACCCATCCCAGAATCATGGAACTCCTTCGCCAAAAGAGACCCGTGCTTTGCTCCGGACTGATCCGAGGAGCAGGACATGAATCAATCATCATCGGATACCGAAAGAACAAAAAGGGGAAGATTGAGTTCCTCTTTCGGGACTCTGATGCCGCAACATCACAAAACTGGTGGACGGATTTCTCCTGCCACAACATTGCCTATTATTGAGGCATTCTGATCAAAACTACCTTTTTGAAGTTTTTGACTTCGCTTTTTTCGCGGTTTTCTTCTTGGCCGGAGACTTTTTTGATCCAGCACTATTTCGAGGAGCTCCGCCCATCAGCTTTTTGATCTTCTTTTGCATTCCCTCAAGCTCGCTTTTTGCGCCATTGATGAATTGCATTGTGCCCTTCAAGGTCTTCTTCATTTCAGAGTCGATCTTGCTCCCCACCATTTCCTGGGTTTCCTCGATCGAGGAGGCAATGGTGGACTGGATTTCTTGAAGCTTGTCCTTCGAGAAAAGGGTTTCAATCTTGTTTTTCAGTTCATTCAGTTTTTGAATCGGCGTGTTTTCCATGGAAGAGAGTCTGCCCGAAGCGGATCCAATCTTCAAACAAGTTTCATCTAGGGAATCAGCTTTTTTTCATGGAGGTTTCGGTAATCGAACATTCCGTAGCGGCAGAGCGAAAAATCAAAACGCGTCGGATCATGGGAATCGATCTTCTTGAGGTTCAAAGTCACCTCCTGGGCGGTCTTCCAGTTTGCAGTCCGCATTCGGGTAAGGCCGAGTTTCCGCGAAATCTTGAATAAATGGGTATCCAGCGGAATCAGAAGCTGGTCCGTCCGGAGGGACGGATTTTTGGACCATAAGCCCAGATCAATCCCATCATCCCGTCGAATCAACCACTTGAGGAGCATCAACCAGCGCTTGCACGTGGAACCATCCTCGGGTGAGTTCAGCATATGCTTGAAATGCGGACCTTTGAGCGAAAGCGCGGAAGCCCAGTCCTTGTACTCCCGAATCAGCCCGGTAAGACCCGCCTCGATGGTTTCAGCCTCCGGATCATGATGCACCAGAAAATGTTCTCGCAAGGAACCATGAACCTGCACCGACCGTTGATAGAGTTGTGTCATCGCCAGCAAGTCCGGGCCCGTATAGATTCTGTGCCGGAAGCCCTCGAGTCGATAGGCAAGTTCGGATTCAGGATAATGTGCGATCCGGGCACCGGTCGGGGAAAGCTCAAGGAGGGCGATCGCGCGCTTCACGGATGCGATGATTTGCTTCACGCCTCCGAAGGCAAAGAGGGCCGAAATCAAGGCGATGTATTCTTGGTCTGCAGATCCGCCAAAAGACCTCACCACACTGAGAGGGTCCCACTCGAGGTATCGGGGATCATGAAACTCCACATAGAGTGGGACCCTCTCAGTGTGGTG
>Ga0214923_10006085_pt1 | contig 13716 bp, 11 predicted proteins | sample LL1510_MetaG_FD_177993 | JGI IMG/M metagenome (GOLD analysis project Ga0214923, IMG submission 177993) | Freshwater microbial communities from Lake Lanier, Atlanta, Georgia, United States - LL-1510 | ecosystem: Environmental > Aquatic > Freshwater > Lake | place: USA: Georgia | collected... | reverse complement strand
AGGTCAAATGTCGGCTTGAACACCGAGATAGAGTTCTGGAAAAGAATGAACAAGAACGTTGTGGTTGTCAGCGTGCAAAGGGGCTGTTGGGCCATCTCGTTGCTGAATTGCAAGGCGGTGCCGTTGTACACATTCATGGTCGGCATAGTCCCGGCATAGCCGGAGATGGCTGTCAGCAGTAACGCGCTCGGAGGAGAGTACTGTCCCACATACTCTGCATCCGACGTGGTAGTGCCCTCGTTGGTGAAAGACATTCCCACTCGCCACTGCCGATAGGGAATGTTGAGCTCCGTGAGGGGAATGAGTGTCAATGGCACTCTGAAACGCGCGATGGCCACTTCCCAGTTGTGGGGATTCTCCAGCATGGATTTCAGCAACTGTGTCTCATAGCTTGCCTTGACAGGGACGTCCGTATCGTTGTGCACGTCGATGTTGTAAAAGCGGTTGCGGGACCAGAAGCCAGCCATCTTGGCCCCGGTAAGTAAAATGAGGTAGACCACCAACCGACCAATATGGCGCCTGGTGATGCCGCTGCCCACCAACGATGGCTCGCCTTTCAGGAAGACGTACGGGGCCATCCTGCCCGCAGACTCGCACTGGATGACGTAAACGCCTTAGAGGCCGTGTCACGTGGCGCTGCGGCCGCTCCCATTGTGTTCCGTTACTCTTCGCTTCGCCAGCTGCTGCGGCGAGTGCACAACAGCCTTGTCCGCACAGCACGGCGTCACAGGGCACCAGCATACATGCTTGCAGAAATGCTGCACATGCTAGACGCCACGGAGTTTTACGATGAGCACGGTGAGCCCCATCACATCGTACTCTGGGACCCAGACAACGCAGAGGTGGGTGATCGATCAATGCTTTTCCCGGTGCGGAAGTTTGTGCCGGTGGAGGCCCAGGGTCGTGCCTGTCTCGGCATTCTTGGTGTACTGGAACACTTTGACATGCAAGTCCTGGACCTTCTCTCCCGACAGGAGCGTGGATTCTACAGTGCCGATGACGACAAGGCCGGCAGCTTTGTGTACGACGAAGACGACTCTGATGCAACGGAGTCAGACCCAGGGGACAACGACACCCCTGTGGTGCTGGAAGGCAAAGCTGCCATGTTTATTTGATTTCTTTCAGGAAATAAACTTGCTCTTTTTCCCACCCTTCCGCCGGACAAACCATATGCCCGTCACCCTTAAGGGTGAGAAAGCGAAACACGTTTGCATCGTGGGTGGCCGTGTAGACTTCGTAGGTCCAAGGTAGAGTGGCACCCACAGCAATAGCGGCGGATTGCAGTTGATGGCGATTGACATTCTTGCCCTGCTCTGCTGCAAGGCGTAGAAATTTGTTGTCTTTGCTGTTGTAAACGTTGATGGGCACAAACGTAGGCGCCATGCGATTGATTGCACACGTGTCCAACAACACAACACACAATTTACTCTATGTAAAATCATCAAAGAAAGCTAGACAGCCACTCAAACGGTTTTGCTACATAATTGAAGCCCGTTGCAATCCCGTTTGCTGCCCGAGAAAGCTCACTGTCCCCACCGTCATCAGTCCATTGTGGGTGGTCAAGGTTGTACTGATCCTCTCGTGCCTCGTCTCGTTGTTGCTGGTAGCGGGCCATCTCTGCGTGGTGTGCAGCATAGTCCTCCTGCTGCGTATACATGCCTGTCGCACGCAGTGCACTCATAGCCTCTTGCATGGCTGCCACTGAGGAACTGTCCACCACAGCCGACATGGCACTGTTTGGTGACACAATCACAAAGCGATTTGCCACCACTGGAACGATTTGCCGCCATCCAGGATGGGAAGGATCCGCGCCCACCACCTGCACACGTCCTTGTGACTCCAAGGTGCGATAGGCCGAAGTCTGCATGAGATCATCGAGGTCCTTCACGATGAAGATGGGATTTTGGCGAGGAACAGACGTGGGGGCCACAGGCATCTGATACTTCGCTAGGTCTGCCTTGCTGGCCACCTGCGCAACGCTGGGAGGCAAGGTCCATGCGTCAGATTGTGTTCCCTGTGCAGTAGAAGGAACCCCGTTGGTGTCTGGATCCGCAGGTGACACATCGGGCAAAGCACCAGCGTGGTCGTCTTTGGGGGGGTTGCTGGGGGGTTTCGACGCACGCCACTCTTGCATTTTCTGGCGCCAGACTTCCTTTGCGCCCTGGGAGATTGGCCCATTGCGGAACACATCCTCGGCAACCGTTTTGCCTACCTCCTTCACCACATGCCCTATGTGTCGGAACATGCCGCCCTCCTCGGCCATCCCACGAATGGCCCCCGCCGTAGGCATGGCGGTGGCAGAAACAGTTGCGTTCTGCGCGGATGGTTTCCACGCCCTCTCCGGCTGCATGGCATTAGCCACATATGACATTACATGCAAATGCTGTGTCCAAACATACCTTATCCGGAGGTGGTGTATCCGGGTCCGCACCGCCAGTCAGCATAGCTCCACCAAAGAGACCCTGTCCGGTCTCATTCTTCTGGCCACCAAACTTGCCCTTGCTTTCCATCTCCTTGAGTGCATGGCGTACCGCGTTAGCAATCGCCTTTTTCTCTTTTTCCTCATCCTTTTCCGCCTTTGCATCCGCCGTAGCTACCGCGGTCTTAACGGCAACCCAGGGATGCCGTGAGGCAAGGATAGCGGATCGATCTTGTTGTCCACCTTTCCCGCTGTTCTTCTGCTTCTTCTTCATTTCCTTGGCTTGTTGCTTTGCAATTTTTTGTGTGGCCTCTTCTTCTTCTCGTTTTTTCTTTTCGGCGTTGGCTTTGTCCACCGCGTTTAGAGCCGCCACCTCCTTTCGCAAGGCACTGTCAAGCATAGCGTAACGTTCGGGGTTGTCCAAGTACGCAGAAAGCCCAGTTTGTTGTGCCACGCTGTCCAGTGTTGCTTTGTTTCGATTCGTCGGATTTAAGCTTTGCACGAATCGTAACAGATGGCCAAGCAGGACCTCGTCAGACGGACCTTTAGGTTTTGCTTCTTTTGGAGTTTCCCGTGCCTCTTTGCCCTTTGTATCGGCCTTTGCATGGTCACCTTCGTCCGCCTTTTCTCGCCGTTTTGTTCGGCTCGGAGCTGTAGCATCCTTTGCTGCCAGCCACGCGCTCTCCACGCGCTCTTTGAGGTCTGGTTGTAGCAGTTTGCCTCGTTTCAATTTCAAAGCTTGCTCCACTGTGTCCACAGCATGCAACTCAGAGGGATAGAGTTGGACAGCGGTTGGGTTGTTTCGTCGGTACGTATTGATGGCCTTCACAAACGCATGGGTCAGGTCATCTTCAGATGGTGGTGGGGCAATCTTATCCACTAGCTCCAAGTATAGCGCACGGAACTCATCCCCAGTATGCATGGCAATGGCCCCACGATCAAGGCCGAGCTTCTTCTCCACCAATTCTCTGGTCTTTTCCATGGATGGAATTTCATTCGTGGCCTGCCGATGTTCTTCAATGACCTCCAGGATCTTGCCCATCATGCTAGACATTGGGACAGGCACAGCGGGAACCACATCGTGGTATGTGGCAGCAAACTCTTCGTTGCTGGCAAGCGTGGCACGTGGTAATCCTGCCAATCCAAGGTTTTCGTGCACGAGTTCCGCGGTTTTCTCCAATGAGGGAACTCGGTTGTGTTCCTTCCGGTACTGGTCCACAACAGTAAGGATTGCCGACATCCATCCTTTGCGAGCAACATCAGATTGCCGAGCGTCATTGATTTTGCGTGTTTCACGCTGTTCAAGCTGGGCTTCAAGGGGCAATGGCTTGAGAGGCAAGTCTTCGATCGCGGCTTTTTCTTTCTTCTTTTCCGTTTCCTGAGGAGCCTCTTCTTCTTCTTGCACACGCCGTTTCACTTTTTGTTGCCGCCTGCTTGCCTCCTGCTTTTCCGCCTCCTTAGCCAACGTTTTGATGGTCTCCTCAAGTGTTGGAGCATCCTTGGGCCTTGCAGGAAACGCAGGACGCGCTGGAACAAGACGGTCCAGTTCGTTCGCCAGTCGTTTTCGTTCCTCTCTGTCAAGCAAACGAGATTCAGGAGACATTGCCTCTTTGTTTCTTGTTGCAGTGTGTTGTTGCAGTTTGTATCGTTGAGCAATGGGGCCGTTGTCCCATTCGTACATTTTCATAATGTAGTTGGGATCCTTTTTCTTTTCTTCGTAGGGCACATCGTCCTCCAAGGACTGGACAGGAAAGTAAGAATCATAACTTTCGAGCGGGGGTCGGGTTTTCAGCCGTTCCAAAGCGAGGCGGACATCCGCATCAGGGGCCTTCGCTGTTGTCACAAGCTGTCGTTGCTTCGACAACACAGACGGCGAAAGGTCGTAAAGCTGCATGTCCTTGGCAAGGATAGGTTCCTTCGCAATCATACGATGCACCCCAGGCATAAGGTCGTGTTCGTCAATTACGACAGGCTTGTAGGTGAACACTTCCCCATTCTCCTCAACCCGGTCAGGTCTTACCAGCTCAACCTTGAACCGTTCATGCACGGCATCCCAGTACAGTGACAGGTCAGCGTCACGTTTTTTTGCCGTTTTTGCAATAAGAAAGGCCGTTGCATAGGCTGCGTTTTCTCGACTGCCAAAAGTGTCCATCATCTCCTTCGTTGCAGGGGATTTGGGATGGGCCTTCATGTAGCGAGAAAACATCTGTGACAGCACAAGAGGTTTTTCAGCGGCTGGCGCTGTGACAGGTTTGTACAGGCGAACGTCTTGCATGGCGTCATACCGACTGCCCGCCTGCCGAAATTGATTGTCGGCAATGCGCTTCTCTTGCAACATTTCTTTGTCCTCCGCTGTATATTGACCATGCACCAAGTCGTAGGCCCGCAGCCGCTTAGCGACTTCCTCCGCGCTCAACGGCTTTTTGCTACTTTCCCCGGAGTGCAACAACCGGCGGCTGCTCTCTTCTTCCACCAAGCCACGGGGTACAACAGAAGGGGCGGGTACAGCACGAAAGCTTGTCAAGTTTGCAGCCAGTCGTGCTGCTGCTTCTTGGACAAGTTGTTTTTTTTCCTCCGCGTCGCCATGATCATAAGCTGCCTTGTTGAATTGCGAGAAAACCTTGCAGTTGCCGTTGTTCAACAACGTCTGCGCAACCTCCTCCTTGCCTTCCAGGACACACTTGTTGATAGTCACCAAGTCCTTTTCAGCAGCCGTTGCCTTTTTCTCAAGGTCAGACCAAATGAGATCACTGACACGGGGAGTAACCTGGCCGAACTTCACGGCAGGGTTTTGCCACCTTTGCAGCCTGTCATCCCTCGATGGCTTCTCGCCATACATCCATTCAGGCATAGCAGCCGCATCACGCTGCCGACGTTCTTGCAGGTCCTGCGAAAACCGAGCTCTCTCCTCAGGCAACAACGCGGCAATCACTTCTTCACGCGCAGCATCTTCTCTTGCCTCTGCCTCGCGAAGACGACGCAAGAATGCGGTGCTGTGCTCAAACAGTTCATTTCGTTCCAATGCATCTGCATCTGGGGCATCATGAATGCCCTCCATGATTTGCCGAGAAGAATGATGAATGTTCGCGTCCCCCAACAGGTCAAGACCACGCCTGTATTCCTCCTGTTGCTCTAGCAGGCCCATATCAGCATCTTTTGCCTCCGCGGCCCACTTAGGGTCCCCAGTTGCACTGAACTTTGCTGACTCAGGGTTCAAATCCTTGAACCGGGTTGCAAGCTCGGCAGCCGTCACATCAGGAACATAAAAGTACAACGGCCGTCCATCGCGAATCACGACGTCAATATGACTGTACATACGCGGTACCATTTCCGAGTCTTGTGGTGGCACCCCGAGAAACACAGGCGTTGTTGGGTTTTCTTGTTGAAATTGCCGAATAATCGGGAGCGCTTCCTCGGACGGCAAATGGCGCACTTCATCGGTGGGCACTTTGGAAAACCCATAGTGAAACGGGATGGGCTTCTCCGAGTCCAGTTTCACCGCTAACGGCTCCAGTGGTCCACCCTTCAAGCTAGGAAGCGGGTTCACTTCAGGCGTGTAATCACGGGCCTTCTCGTACACAGGGTAAAAGTAGTTGTCTGTTGGGAGAGGCCTTTGCGAACTCCATGCCGTGTACCACTGCGACATGAGGCTCAGCCACTTGCGGTATGCTTGTTCCTGGTAATAGTAGTCCAAGGACCCCAGCTTCGGTCGGGGCGGCTCAATAGGAAACACTTCCAGGCTCAGGAGAGTGTTGCGGTAGATCTCGTTGTTTTTGGCAGACACAAACGGGCCTTTGAACGGACCAAAATATTTTTCTGGATCTTTCCGCATCACCTTGTCGGGGTTGACACTGGCCTCATAACGGGCACGATCTTCAGGAGGTGCTTCAGGATCGTTGTCACCGAGGGGCTTGTCGGTGACGTGCAGCATATCCTTGTACCATGGAAAATAATCCACAGGTTTGTCGGACTGCATACTCCTCACGTTTGCCAAGGGATCCGTCATGGGATTGGCTGCTGGCTGTGATAGTTTGCCTTCAAGCATCAAGTTGCGGATCACCTGCTCTTGTGGGTCCAGTTGCCCAGGCTGCGGCCGCTCATCTACAGGCACGGTTTGTCCCAAGGCTTCCGCGCCGGTCATCTGCCGTGTTCCCAGTGGCTGGATGCCATTCGCCTCCAAAGAAGGAGCTGCCGCACCTGGCGTGAGTAGTCCCAACAGTGGCTGCACATCTGGAGTTTCCCCTGGAGCTGCAGACCCCGGAGGAATTTTGAGACGTGTGTCCAGCGGGGGGGGCCCAGGTGCTTTTTGTGTGACAGGCGGAGGTGGGGCTTTCCGGACAGGAGCTCCGGCAAGCACAGGAATTTTCACTGGTGCAGCTTTACGAGGTACAGGCGCATTGCTAGCCACAGATGGCAATTGCGAGTTGGGGTCCACGGTTGCGACAGCTTGCGGAACAACGGGGGTCGCTGTAGGCATAGACGGCAATTGCAAGTTGGGGTCCACGGTTGCGACAGCTTGCGGAACAACGGGGGTCGCTGTAGGCACAGATGGCAATTGCAAGTTGGGCTCCACGGTTGGGACAGCTTGCGGAACAACGGGGGTCGCTGTAGGCACAGATGGCAATTGTGAGTTGCGCTCCACGGAACCAGATGTGGGCGCAGATGGCAGCACAACGTCTGGTTCTGGGTCACTGTCACTTTCCGGAGGGATGTAGAAGTCATGCATGCGTGACAGCTCCTCACGAGTGATTGGAACTTGAGCACCAGATGGGAGTTCCGGAACGTGCAGAAGGTTTTGGTCTTGCAGACCTTCATTGTGCTGTGCGATTGTATGTGCCACATCCGGCATGGCATGGTCAGCCGCTGCAGGCAATTCGATGGGGTTCGGTTGTGTAGTCACTGGCAACGGCTTACTCGCGAGGATCTCGTTTCGTAAGGCTGCAAACATGCCGGCCACCTTTTCCAGGGCGCGTTGATATTCCAGGGCGTGTTGATACCCCGGTTCACGGTTTGCAACACGTCTTGCCAATGCCACATCCGCTGCGTCTACCCAGTCAAGAGCCGTTTCGGGTGACCATTCCAGAGAGCGGGAATAATCTACCCCAATCGCCGCAGCTGCCTCATCCATCACTTCATCCCTGAGTTTCTCTTTTAATTCCTCTTCATAGCGATCGTCACGTATGGATGTAGTTGCCGGGACGCTGCTGAAGGTAGTGGGGGCCGGCTGGATCGGAGCCTGCGGGGCTGTTACGGGACGAGGAGGAACTTGCAGCGCACCTGTCTCTGCCAGAGTCGCACCAGGCAGATATGAGGCACTTCCGTCTTGCAGTGCTTTGATTGCTTGCAGTTGCGCTTGCATTTCTTGCTTCAATTGCGGTTGCGCAGCAGCAGTCGCCGACTCCTGACGGTTTTCCGCAATTCCCCTTGCGTCAAACAAGGAGGATGGTTGTGCTTGTGTGGCGTTCACACTGTAGAGCTCCGGGATGTATGGCGCATAGGTACTCGATTTTGACATCTTCACCGTCGCCCTTGCCGTGTCCCCTGCCGCGGCGGCCCCATACACTGGATCTGCCGTGTGTGGATTTGCCACAGGCTGCAGAGAGCCCACTTTGCATCTGTCGAGCACCTTCTGGATCATCGCTGAGGCCTTGTTGTAGCCTTCTGGAGTCCGCAGTGTCAACCGCTTCAATGCTTGCTCCACCCCAGCGCGTCTTGCGGCAGGCACTTTGTCCAGCTGATCATACAGCGCGTGAAATTCCTCTGCGGCCCTGCCTATGGCAGACAGGTCTTTGGCTGTCGCTGCCTGTCCCGCGGCTGCCAAAGAGCCAGCAGTCTGTGCTCTGGCCAGTTGTGCGACATCCTTCTTCTTCTCTTTCAAGGCCTCTGCAACAGAGCGGTCCACCAAGCGCATCGACACAACACCCTTGTCGTCCTTCACTTCCATCAGCTCTTGCCAGTTTGGAAGGTAATTGTTTTTCTTGACAAGAGCATCGCGAAGCTTTGCTTTTGCATCCAGACGTTGCAACAAGGCAGGGTAGGAATCCGGGTTGCCAGGAATCTCCACGCGGTAATCCTTGTAGCTGACTGTCGCAGCATCTGGAATTGCCACCTTTGCTTGCCTTGCAAGTCTCTTCAGTTGGGCTTTTTTTCCGCGCGCTTGCTTTGGCGCAGAATCTTGCAGAATGTCACTTTTGCGTGGTCGCCCCCGCTTCCTGGGCGCGGAACCAAAGTTGGCATCCATCTTTGCAAGAATATAAGCAGAATCCGTAGTGCTATCAGGCAGTAGTCATCCATTTTCCTGCGCGCCACTTCGGTCGACTGCCGTCCGCTCATGCCACGCAAGAAGGGAGGCCCCGCTCGTCGCCACGTGTATGACATTATGACTCGCGCGCACGGGCGTGTAATATTGCCCCCCGCGGTCATCAACGCATCCTTGATGGAATGGAATGCCTTTCTCGGCGGCCTGACGCTTACAGAGGATGAGGTAGCGGCGGCCAAGAAAATGCGACGGCAGTTTCAAAACGTACGATTGCAACGGCTTCGCAAACACTTTCCCAACCTCACCCCCAAGGCCGCACTTGTGAAAGAGATCATGGATTTTGTGCGCTACGCCGACTTCATGCACATGTCGCCCAGTCATCCTTCCTACGAAGGTGGCATCTGGAGCATCGTTTATTGCTCGCCAGAGAAATTTATTCCACAAACAGTGGCCTCTCAGACTTTGCCAGAGGTAAGCTCGGCCAAATCCAAAGGGGATCGCTCACACACAGCGCAGGGCTCATCGTGACCCACAAGCCACGACCATCCATAATACTTGTGGGCGTTTGCCAGGCTAAGTACGCGATCTATACTATCACGCAACTTATCCATGCGATCCTCTTTTGCCGTGTACAAGTCGTACCAACGAGTAAACATAGTGCCCTGTATCAAATCAGGCGACATACCATTCACAGCAAAGAAGGTCACCATGCGGAAGCGGTCAACACGCGTGGGCGCCGGCTGTTCCCAGATCTTCAAGATCCACCAAGGCCACGCAGGGGTGGGCAAAAAGTAATCGGCCGCGTCCATGGCATTGCACATGTCGTCAAACCAGCAATACCCTGGAGGATATGGAAATCGTGGGGGGGGGAGGCTCCAATTGGCATAGATGGCGCGTCCGCACTTGGGGGGAAACGGACGGTGAAGGAACTCCTCCGCCCACGCACGATGCCGACGCTGTTGTCGCTCGACATCATCAGCATCAGCAACAGCCAAGACCGGGCTCACGCCCTCCACCTTTGGTGCTAGCTCAGGCATGTCGCCTTCCACACCAAACACAACATCAGGGTTTTCCCACGCATACACAGCCCAATCTTCCAACGCCTCCAAGACCTCAGCATCTTCTTCCATGACAAGCAAACAAAAAAAAACAACCTTAGGTTGAACCGGGCAGACGCGCACGTGGTAACCACTCTACCAACCTATGTACTTATGGGCATCACATTTGCACGTCATTCATTTTCTCATTTTTTCCTTTTGGAGAATGATGACAATCGAGCCATCTGCGTCGGTGCCCCCGCAGGCTCCCGCGGGCGTGCAGCCTGTGCAAGCGCGCGCAAGAAAATCCAAATCCAAGAAGCAATTTGTCATCCTCCGTGAAAACCTGCGCGAGATGAAGTTGCCGAAGAAATTTCTCAAGGACAAGGCCACTCTGGAAACGTTTGTGACCTCGCGGAAGCTCACCTTCAAGGAGGGCGCGCAGGCGTGGAAGATTTTTAACGCGTTCCGCCGCAAGAAGAGCAAGAAGCCCACCGCCGCGGAGACACGTGCCGTCAACAAGCTCTACGCCGCGGAGGTGCTCAAGGAGAGCAAGGACGTGCTCGGCCCGCTGGACGCGAGTGTCGAGGCCTTGTTTCTTGCGTTGCTGGAAAAGGTGTTCAATCAGCGCAACGCCCGCCTGAAGTACCATCTGGAGGTGTACCGCATGCAGCAAAAGCAAGAAGGCCCTGACCCAGCCACGGCCACCGACGACAGCGAGGACGAGGACGAGGACGAGGAGGATGGTGAGGAGGGTGATGGTTTCATTGTCAATGATTGTGAGGAGGCGGAGGAAGAGGAGGAAGAGGAGGAGGAGGAGGAGGAAGAGGAGGAGGAAGAGGAGGGGGAGGAGGAGGGGGAGGAGGATGACGATGACGAGAGTGAGGCCATGGAGGTGAGCCAGAAGCATGCTGCGCGTGAAGATCGCATTGCGCAAGAGCGTGCCAAGCACACCGAGGCATTGCGTGCTCTCAACAAGAAGCGAGACCGCCTCGAGGCTGCCATCCGCGAGCGCGCACGTGCACGTGCCCGCCCCGCGGCTACCAAGGGCGCTGCGCGGAAGCGGCTGCGCTTTCCTGAGGACGAGGATTCTCTTTGCTAGGTGCATGTCTTTACTGCATTAAAGCAACTTGATTGATGTCTCTGATACAATAGCCACAGGATATGTACGTTTCACAGTCACCGAACGGCTTTTCACATCTTTCACCCACTGAATGGTGTCCTTGTCAAACCCGTACTGGAACTTGCACAGATCTTGGATGGCTGCCCAGTTTCCGCTTGGGAACATGGTCACCTCGTCGCACTCGTTGAGGATGCGCTTTGTTTTCTCGCGGTCGCGAGTAATGTGAGACACCACAATCACGGACACATTCCATTTGCGTCCAGCCTCCAGGCACTGATCGCGAAAGGCTTGCAGCGCTTTCACAATATGGGGATTCTTGATGGACTCAATGTCATCAAACAACACACACGAGTTGGCAAACTCCTTAAAGTCCAGGGGGTTTTTGATGATGCTCATGTCAACTTTGGCGTACTGGAGAAGGGGAATGTCTTTGTAGGCCTCGTCCCGGTCGAACACACTAAACACAAATATAGAGCCGGGTGTCGCTGGTAATTCCGGCTCCGCATAGCCCACCCGCTTGCGCCACTCTTTCACCCACTCACGCCCATGCTCTTTCCACTTGCGTGCGTAACCCATCAGATATTTCCCGTTCCAAAAGGACTTGCCCACGCCACTTGGGCCTAAAGTGGCAACGCGCACACTTGGCCGGTCAGGAACAACAATGAGATAGTTCTTGTGGCGCTGCATAATTTGGCAGTTTTTGTACAGCAGATCCTTGTTCAGGAGCTCCATGCCTTGCTCGTAGCCCTGCATAAGCGTTGGCTTTCCGTAGAGCAGAGAGGGTTGCTTTTGTCGGATGGCTTGCTTCAGCAGTTCCTTGTCATGCGTGCTTGCGCGTCGCATGTTCTTCCAAAAAGACTCCGGCAGAAGGGCGTCCTGGTGGTCACAGCTTATCTCTGGCTGCGCTTGTGAATCTTCATCACGCAAATCCACATCCTTGATGAAAATGTCTTGCAGGGGCTGATTGTCCTTGTTCCGTGCCTCAGCTAGCAGCGTTCCCGAGGTGAGCGAAAGCATGGCTAAGGAAAATGCTCCCCCTACCCAGGCGCGCACACAGGGTATTACCCGGGCAGCAACATGGGCAAGCGGCCCGCGGAAGACCCGCCTCCCTATACGCCTGCCAAATCTCCCGCAGTCTGCATTGATGTTCTCATTCGAGAGTTACAAAGCATGCAAGCCCAACGTCCAGCCGTTGCAGACATGTACGCGCTTGCTATTTGCAAGCTTTGCCGGGTAATGCACATCGGTCCCGACTCCAACCCTGCAGCCACAATCCCTCCAGGCAAAACCGAGCAGCACATCGACATGACTTTTGTGTCGTTTACAATCCATGGTGTGGAACACACCTTTCCTGCTCTTACGCAGGAGCCTTGGGAGAAAATAATTATTTCTGTCCAGGACCGAGTTATCTACAAATAAATTTGTAGTCTATGAAGACACTGCATAAGCTCGTACGTCGTGACCTTCCAGCCAAAGCCGCGCGCGTGCTTGTGCGCTACGGTGATGTGTACATCGCAGAGGTTATTGTGGCCTCAACGCCCTTGAGTCCTCTTGTGAATGCTGCACTTCGAGTGGTTTCTTTGGGACAATGGGAGGACGCAACTGGGCGGAAAGAGCTTCACCATTTGTTCATGTTTTTGAAGCTGGTGAACGGCATTGTGCTTCGCGTTGAAAAGAACGCAGTCATCAACATCCAAGTCGTCGCAAGCAAGGACATTCCCAAGGGTGGCTACACGCACACTCTGCCTCGCCCTGTGACAGTCACCCAGTTCTTGCGCAACGCCGAGAGACGCATGGGCAAAGAGCGCTTCTACACCTACGATGCGTTCCACAACAACTGTCAATCATTCATCCTGGCTTTACTACAAGCCAATCAGATCCACGTGAGTGACCAAGAGCTTGCCTACATCTGGGAAAACATGCCCTCTGTCAAGGACAAGTTACCGTCTGTCACCCCCAAGGTGATTGACACCGTGACGACCACAGCGGCGGTGGCGGACCGTTTACTCCCGGACTAGGCATGCACAAGCTTACGCACCAGGCCCTGCCCCTCCCCGTCCAAATCAACAGTAATAAAGGTCATGCAGCACACGATTTGGTCGGGGGTCCATTTCTGGTTCATCAGCATCTGTGCATACTCTTCATCAGACAAGAAGTCAAAGAGGATGCGGCAGCACGCATGCCGCCCACACGTCTGATCGTCAGCCTGCTGCGTCTGGAGCTTGTATCGATTCACAGTGTAGGAACAGCCGCTTTCCTTCTGGAATTGCGCAATGCGCTGTTGCAGCAAGCGCTCTTTCACGTCCTCCATGTGCGAGTAAGGAATCTCTTGATCCAAGGTGAAGCCGTAGGAGTCAAAAAAATGCAGGGCATTTTCATGCTCATTGTACCACAGCGCAGTCCAATGCCCAGATGTGTTGCTATCCACAGGCACAAGCACAATACACGCATGTTGTGGGCCCAGGAGTGACAAAAATGGGGCGTCAGTTGCAAATGCATCATATTGCCGGATAATGGCTTTGCCACGCGTCAGCTGGCCAACGTTCACGCCTGAAAGCTCCTCACGCGCCACGGCATTCAGAACCCGTTCCATTTTGGGTGCCCAAAACTACCTGCAACTTCTTAAGGTATTAAGCCATACTGTTGTTATCTAACGCCATCTTTGCCCTAGACCACACGTGCGCGCTACCATTTTCCCGCCTGCGGCATAGGTTTTCCTGCAATGGCTTCGCAAGAGCTGTTTGTCTCGCAGCAGATGGATGCCCAGCCCTCTGGCCACTTCCGACGGTTTGATGCGTTTGTGCCTGAACACCAGCAATATTCTTGCTGGCGTCGGTTTTTTTCCCTGCACGCTGTGCCTGAAGATCCGGGTGTGTGG
>Ga0214923_10006083_pt1 | contig 13718 bp, 15 predicted proteins | sample LL1510_MetaG_FD_177993 | JGI IMG/M metagenome (GOLD analysis project Ga0214923, IMG submission 177993) | Freshwater microbial communities from Lake Lanier, Atlanta, Georgia, United States - LL-1510 | ecosystem: Environmental > Aquatic > Freshwater > Lake | place: USA: Georgia | collected... | reverse complement strand
TCAAGATGAAATGGTTCACTTGATGTCAGGTGGTACGAATGCTACAAGATTGCTTGCAGATATGGAAGCTGGAAGATTTGGAACTTTCACATCTGATTCTGGTCAAACTATAAAATTAACAGACCCGCTTGAAGCAATTAATAAAAAATTACAGCGCCAAAGAAACAAACTTGAGATGATTTTTCACGAAACATTTCAAATTCAAGGCAGGAGAGATTTCAGAAGAGGCTTGATTAGCAAGAAAAATCAATTAGCTCAACAAATTCAATCTACCCCTATTTATTCCCCAGAAAGAACACATCTTGAACAAGAACTAAAAGATGTAGAAACCCAATTGGTAGAATCTGGAAAAATGTTAATCTTTGATGTCAAAGATGTATCTGAAGCTGTAGTTGAAGGATATATGTCTGATTATTATTCAAAGGTTGCAGAAGCTGTAGCTAATGGATTACTTACTACAGACATTGTGAATCCAGAAGGTGCAGATAGAAGATTGGAAAATGAGCAATTGAGAGAAGAAGCTAAAAAGCAAGAACCTCCAACAGCCCAAGATATTAGACAGCATTCAAGATTCCAAATTCAACAAACAGAACCAATCCCAAGTGGTAGAAAAATTGATGTTATTATTCCTAGATATAAAGGACTAGGAAGACCACCAGGCAATTTTCCAGGATTTGATGATGCTGAACAAGATGAACAACAAGTTGATCTTTCAATAGAGCAGAATGAAAATAAAACTGCTAAAGTTTATAATTTTAGAAAAAGTTTAGGTTAAGTCTATATCTTTTTCTTCATCAAAAAATTCCCTGTCATCCACACCATTCATTTGATAATCAATGTGGGCATCAGGGAATTTTTGTCTTATTCTACTTATAGCTTCGTCTTTACTGTAATCTTCTAATGGTAAATTAGTGGTGAAAACAACCTCGTGATGAATTTCTTCTGCATCTTCTTCATCACTATATAATTCTTCTAAACCAGGAATAGACAATTGATCTGTAATAAGTTTGCCCTCTTTATCAGACCCTGCTGATAATGCCTTAAGTGACAAAGGATCCATAAAGAAAAATTTCCAAACACCATTTTCAGGAAACAATAAAATTTGAGGATATAGCTCAAAATGCTTTCTTGTGCCTTTATGTTTGTCTGCAATTTGTTCGACAGGATCTTTTGATGGATCAAAAATAAATTTATCATCACCTAAAACTTCTATAGGATCTTTACCTTCTTTTCTTGCTCTAGTTAAGGCAAAGTCAGAAAATGTTTCAGGATTCTTATATACCTGATCGAAATCTAAATCAGAAGCGTCAATTGCTACTTTGGTGAATTTATCAGCAAGCTTATAGCAGCCTAAATTATCCAAAATAGATGCTGTGCGAAGAAAGTTAAACATACTTACTTCTTTGGCATTTTGTGAGAGGCATCCTTTTTCTCATCATCTTTGAATTGAACATAAACTTCAGATGCTTTTTTTCTAATTCTAGTAAGTGCATTATCAACACACTTTGCTGGAACATTCAATGTATAGGAAATTTCTTTATATGATGAATTATGACCATACTCTACAAATATATCTGCTTCTAGCGGTGTGAGTTTATCCATCAACATTTCAGAGTTTAATTCTAATTCTTCTCTGACAATAAGATCTTCTACTAAATTTACTTCTGGAGATTCATCATAAGGATTTTTCTTATCAGGAATATAGTCGCCTAAAGAATGAAAATTGCCATCATCATTTAAAATAAAAGGAGCATCTAACGAAATAGAATCATTCAACGCTGAATTCTTCATTCTTTTCGCAGATGCTATAGCTGTGGCAAGATGTCTTTTACAAACTAAATTTACGCAAAAGTTCTTGAATGTTGTGTCTTTGGTGCAATCGTAGGAATTTACTGCTTTAAATACACCTAATCTCAATTCTTGCATTACATCTTCTTTGTCTCCGCCGACTATAAAGAAGTGAGGTGCAATCTTCTTGAGATCTGGTTCTACCATCTTAAGCAGCTTTTTAAAGGCTGCTTCATTTCCTGCTTTTGCTCTATTTACTAATCTTACTATTCTAAAATCTTCGGTTGCCATCAAAACTCCCGAAGGCACAATTCATTACAAAACTTCTTTTTACGCTTTATCCCTATTTGCGTATCTTTCTATAATTTTGAGAATACCTGTAGTTGCAACAATATCCTCAGAAACAGTTTGCCTTATGTCTTTTGAAATGTTATACAATTGTTCTGCGATATCTATAAGCAACAAAGTATCAACAGACTTGGCTATATTTTCTATATCTTCATCTCTTTCAACCTTTTTTGTTTTAATAACAACATATCTAAAGGCTGTAATAAAGATATTTGATGTTTCTGCTAATAAATTACCCAAATTTCTTCCCTCTGCGTTGGCTGATTGAATTAATCTAAACGCATTAGCAAAATCTTCGTTAATAATTGTGTAAGAAAGGTCAATTGCAAGCTGTTTTGGTGATCTATCAAGCAATTCTCTAATGTTTTCTTCAGATATATCTTTGTAAGAAGCTTGCTCAAGAATAGATAAAGCAGTTCTAGCACTACCTTCAGCATCAGTAGCAATAAGACTTAATGCTTCTTCTTCATATGTAAGATTTTCTTTTTCGCAAACATCAGCAAGCAGTTCAACTAAATTTTGTTTAGTTAGCTTCTTCATCATAAATGTCTGGCAACGAGTATGTATAGCACGGAGAATTTTATGAGGATCTGTAGTGCAAAAGAAAAACTTTACATATGCTGGTGGTTCTTCTGTAAGCTTGATAAGAGAAGTTTGAGCTTGAGTGGTAAGCATTTGAGCTTCATCAAGAATAAAAATCTTGTACTTTCCTAATGTTGGAGCAAGACGAGATAATTGAACAACATTTTCTCGAATATGATCAACACCATTATTTACAGCACAATTGATTTCATAAACATCTGGATGCTCATCATTCAAGACCATATCTTTCAAATCTTCTTGATCATCATTGCAAAGAAGATAAGCAGATGCAACACGAGCGAGAGTTGTTTTACCAGTGCCAGGAGGTCCAGCAAAGATATAAGCGTGAGTAGTCCTGTTATTCTTTATTTGAATTTCAAGAATTTCTGCTGATTTACTGCCCTTGATATCTTTGAATGTTTTAGGGCGATATTTATTGTAATAGCTTTGACTAATCATCATCTTCCATCGGCAAAATAAGAGGTAAGGCATGAGTACCATCTAATAAAGAAGGCAATCCATCTTTCAATATCCAGTAAGGTCCATACCCGGCTCTAACAAAATACTCTGTTATAAAGCCAAAATCCTGAACATCGAATGAACGAATTTTACCATCTTGTGAAGGACTAATCATATATAAACAACGGAAAATAATCCATTCTTTTTTTGACTGTTCTAATTCTTCCCACAAGTCTGACCAAACACCAAGACAGTATACTTTACCATTGCCAAGAGATTGCAAAATTCCCCTAGCCCAAGATTGAGTAAGCCCAGACATAATATATGGCTGGGCATTCTTTCCTTTATATCCATCCATCTCTACAAAATGAACTAGATCTAAGTTTATATATCCAATAAATGGATAATATTTAGAGACAAGTTTTTCTGCAATTTCTTTGCATTCAATGGATTCTATAAATTCTGGATCACTCATAATGATAATTGTGTCACTGCTACAACTTGACCATTCTCATCTCTGATAGCAGACGGACCTGTATCAACGCAGAAAACATCCTCACGATCAAATGGAATAAACTCCATTGTCACTCTACTAACAATGTAGTAAACACCATCTTCAGGATCAGGCAAGTTTACAATCTTTTCAAAGTGTGTTTCTGCAATTGGAATACCTGCTACTTTACCGATTATTCTTTGCTTAGTTTCTACAAAGCAAGGTTTATCAGCCCTTGGTAGAGTTCCAAATCCAGATACTGTAATGTCATGACCAATTAGGTTGACAAACTTCTTAAATTCTGGGTACATCATAAATCAATACCTGAAATTCCTTCATTACGGGCTGGTTGATAAACAAAAGCAGATTGATCACCATTAGCTCTCAAATCATTGATAAGAACTCGAGATCCTCCACCAATCCCCATTACTAATTGATCATAAACAATTCCAGCAAAAGAAAGTTGCCTGACTGTAACATCACGCAAACTTTCTTTTCGACCAGTAGTGAGAATGATCTTGAAACCTCTACTATCCCATTCACGAATCTTGTCAACAGTTCCGTGAATAATTTTTGGTTGATATCCAGGTTTAGCAATTTCAGTAGGATCACCTTGCTCCCAAAGTGTGCCATCTAAATCACAAAATATAGTGTAATTCTTTGTTGCTTGATCGATGTTGTGTTCCATTACTTGCCTGTACTACCTAAACCACCCTTACGAGAGGTCTTATCAGTCTTGCCAAATTCTTCAACTTCTACAAGTTCGTGTTCAGCCAACTTTGCTACAACCATTTGAGCAATTCGATCACCATGCTTGATTGAAAATGGAATCTTGTTGTGATTGATGAGAATTACCTTGAGTTCAAAATCTTCGCCATCACCACAATAATCGCTGTCAATAGTGCCTGGAGTATTAAGGACAGTAACACCAAACTTAGCAGCCAAGCCAGATCGAGGGCGAATTTGAATTTCGTAACCATTTGGAATATTTACATTAAGACCAGTGGGAACAATCAAAGTTGAATGAGGAGCAATCAAAGTCTGCTCATCATAAGAATCTTTTAGCCAAGCACAAAGATCGTATCCTGCTGCACTTTCTGTAGCCTTCTTTGGGAGAATTGCATCCTCACGAAAAGCCTTAATTTCAACTGTTGCTTTTGGCCCAGATACTGAAACCTGACCACTTCCTGATGCTGCCATATTAAATACCTTCCTCATTCTTAATCATATCTGCAGTAATTTCTTCGGCATCTGGATTGAATATAAGAGACAATGGATGCTCACGATTCTTAAGGGCGATTGTGAAATTAATTAATTCTCTACCCTCTAAAAAACGATCCATCTTTGTCAATTCTCTGATATCTTCCAATGATAAAACAGCAGTATATACTCTTTCAGACTTTACATCTTGAAGTTGAAGCCAAATAAATTGAACAATTGTAGGCTCGTCTTCAGTGCCTTCATCTTCTTTCAATACTGCATCTAAAATTTTAACTTCTCTAACTACTGATTTTGCCATACAAGGATTTTACCCGATTTTGGAGTAAAAAGAAAGGTATGTGGTACAAAACAGCTCAGAATAAATTTAACTATAATATTACCCAAGAAGGAAATTTTTTAAAAATTTCTTTGAAAAGTACTTTGACTTCTAATGGATTGCCTGAGTATCCAACTGTTAATATATATCAAAGTTTACCTGGTGGTGATTCAAAACTACAAATAGAATCAAAATCTAAGTTAACTTTGGAAACATTTAAAAATTTAGTTCAATCTCAAATCAATGAAATTTTTTCTACTGTAATGAATGTTTTTGCATTATACCCTAAAGTAGCCTTAAACACTATTGCTTCAAAGGGTCTTGATATAAATGTGGGCAAAGAAGGCGGCGGCACAGTTTTAACTGTCATAGGTATTAATAAAAACTTGCCTTGGAAAGGTTTGTTTGAACCCACAAGAAATAAAATATTTATTAATTTCGATTCAATTATGACTTCATTAAATCATGAGATTGGACACGCTATTGATAAATCAACACGACTAGATCGTAGTAATCAAGACATGAAGAAATATAAAAGTATGGCTCCAACTGGTTACGCACAAACGAATAAGTTCGAGGCATTTGCTGAAGGTTACGAAATATTATCATTGATGGGGTTTGATTATAGATTCCCAGAAACATCTGAGCAAAATATCAGACAAAATCAGTTGTTAGATATTGTAAGACAAGAAGTCAAAAAAAATCCTAGCAGCTTTAAAGATTTTGGTTCTGATATAAAATTTGATTCTTTGAAGCAAAAAGGTCAATTATCTGAATCTGATACAACTACGAACCTTAAATCAAGAAGATTGAGTACTTTAGTTGGGGCATTTCAAAATGCAATAGATAAATTTTCTGGTGACAAACACGAATATGCAAAAAATTTAATCAATGATCAACAAAAAATAAATGATATTGTAGGATTCTTGAATAAAAATGAATATTTTTTTAGTATAGAACCTGTTTCTCAAGATGAAATAGATTTAGCACTTTACAGGTTATCTTTATCATTGGATAAAACCAAAGATCCATCTTCTTTCAATTATAAAAATTTTACTTTTAAAGATAGAGAAAAAATAAGTCCAATACATCAACTTATAAACAATTTTTACTTACCAAAAAATATTAAAGATTTTATTGACCAACATTTGGATATTTACGAATCATCAATTGGTCAAAAAGTTATGGAATGGATGAAATATGATGGTATGCCATTTCATTTCACTCCTGACAATAAAGAATTTAGGTATTTTAAAAATAAATTAATTCCAGAAGCTGTAAGATATTTCATGTCTGCAGGTTTTCCAAATAAATCTGATTTGCAAACAATACCACAAGTTTCTTTATTGAATGAAATGGTACCAGCCAATCAATATGAATATGAAATTGGGCAAAAAATTATCAATGCCATATCAACAAAAAATTCTAAATATATAGATGATCAGGCAAATATTGACAGAATATATCAGATGTTGATTAAGTCAATTTTTCCTCCGTTGACTTTTAATAATCCTGAAGATTTTTTCTTATATGATTTCCAAATTTCACAAACAAGCAAACCAACATATCAAGGTATGCATTCGCCTATCCAAATGGCTTCAACTGCTTATACGCTAGATCCAAATATTGTCAAGCAAAAAATAAATCAAACTTTAGAACAAGATAATTTCACTAAGAACTCATTAGAAAATGTCAAACAAAAAATTGCAAATGATTTATATATTAGAATAATGAGCTTGAAAGAAAAATATGAAAAGTTAATTCAAAATAATACAAAATTAAAAATTACTTTTCAATCAGCTATAAAGGCAATAGATAAATTAATGGCCAGCAATATTAAAATTAAAGGACCTATTTTTATGAGAATTTACAACCTTAATGAATGGTCCGAACAACAAAAACAAGAATTACTAAATTATTACAAATCCAAACAAGCTCAAGTAATTAGGCAATAATATGTGGTACAGAATTGCTCAAGAAGAAAACTTTGAAATTCATCCAAAAGATCAACAAGCTAGAGAATATTATGGAATAACTAAAAATCCATATAAGGCTGGTTATATTTTGAGAGATGGAACATTTCTTGATTATTCTGAAGGACAGCCTGATAGAACATTAGACCATAGAGATATTGAAAATATTATGGACGATCCAGAAGAATCCAAGGGCAATCGATATGATGATTATGTAAACCCTTTCATGCAACTTACTGGCGCTATAAGAGCATCAAATTATGGTAGTTGGGATGTAGACATTCAAACTGCACCTACGAATGAACAAATTACAGCTATCGCAAGAAACCACGTAAATGGAAGAGATTTTTATTACGAAGTTGATGCACTTAAAATTAAAGATACTTTAGAACGTGCAACCCAAGAAGCAGTAGCTAATAAATTGAGAGACATAAGGACTCAATTATCAAATGTGGTATAGATTAGCTCAAAATCAAAATGATATTCAAGAATTTATTAACTTCTTCATTAATAAATATCCTGAAATTATTTTAAGAATTACAGAGTTTGAAAATAAAATCAAATTAGATAAAATATTCATACCAAAAGAGATGAGAGGTATGGGTATAGGAACAGAAATAATTACTGCTCTTAAAGATTATAGCCAAAGAGTGAGCAAGCCAATTGTTTTAAACCCTGAACCTGAGAAAGGCAAAAAGGGAGCACTTCAAAGATTTTATGAGCGAAATGAATTTGTAGATAATGCTGGAAGAAGAAAAGATTACGATTTAACAGATACATTTTCTAGAACTATGTATTACAAACCTAAAAATTAATCCCATCATTACGAAAAATCTAAATTATGTGGATTTAAAGGTGGTATATAATTAAATTGTTTCAAATAATTTTTGAACTCTTCTGGATTGTAATTTGAACCCTTGATATTATTTTCTCTTGCCTTTAATGGCTGTAAATTACTTAAATGATTAACCATATAAAGATTATTTAGATAAAGACATTTTTCTTGAATAACAATTATTCCATGATCTAAAAAAGCCTTAATTGGAAAAATATGATCTAACTCCCAATCTGGCTCTGATAAATCAAAGTCATCAAATCCCTTCATGTGGTTTTCAAACTCTTCCAGTGTGTATCCCAATAAGCTTTCACTGTGTTCTTTTATCATTTTAGTGTCAACTATTCTTGAAATTAATCTAAAATATGCATTGAAAAACTTCTTTGATTCTTTAGTTCTGCTTCTATATTGAACTCTTTTGGAGCAATTTATGCAGCCTTTAGTTATTTTAAATTGTCTCAATGTTTGATCATAAAAATTTCCACAACGACAAATGTATGTGAGTTTTGTCTTAACATTCTTGTAAGGTGACATAAGAAAACAATTATTTTCTTCAAACAAATTATTAACTGTATCTAAAGTGAAAGCATTGCTCATATTATGATAATTATATGCATTTACTTTTAAAATGTAAACTTCATATAAAATAAAAAAAGAGGGGATTTCTCCCCTCTTTTTTATGCTCCGCAGCTTTCGCAATCTGGATTATCTAATGAACATACCTTTGCAGAAAATTCATTGGGATCAAAATCTTTCATTTGCTCTACTTCTTTAGGTTTTTCTACCTCTTGAATTGTTGCACTAGAAAGATCAATTCCTAGACCCTTCAATGCTTGCGCTTTAGGCTTGACACGTAAGTAATACATACCTGTCTTCAAACCTAATTTCCAACCATACATATGAGCGGAAGACAATTTGCTTGCAGTAGGTTCAGCCATAAACATATTTAATGATTGTGATTGGTCAATAAAGTATGAACGATCACGAGCCATTTCAAGAATAGACTTACCCTTCATTTCCCAGACTGTCTTGTAAACTTCTTTGATATCAGTAGGAATCTCAGGAATGTTTTGCACTGAGCCGTTCTCATTGAACAATTTCAGTCTAACATTGTCGTTCCAGATACCAAGATTCACAAGATCTTCCACTAAATGCTTATTAATAACTGCATATTCACCACTCAAAGTATTACGCTTGTAGAGATTGGTAGTGAAAGGCTCAAAACACTCATTATTTCCAAGAATTTGTGCAGTTGAAGCAGTAGGCATTGGAGCAACAAGAAGTGAATTTCTCAAACCAAATTGCTTGATTTCTTCTTTGAGCGTTGAAAAATCCCACATACCGGAAAGATCATTTTCAGTAAGTCCCCAGAGGTCATATTGTAATGAACCTTGAGATGCTGGAGATCCTTCAAAAGACGCATAAGAGCCATATTTCTTTGCCAAATCCTTAGATGCAGTAAGAGCAGCAAAGTAAATTGTTTCAAAGATATCCTTGTTCAATTTACGTGCCTCTTCTGATTCAAACGGAAGACCCATCATTACAAAAGTATCTGCCAAACCTTGAACGCCTAAACCAATAGGACGATGCTTAAGGTTGGATGCTTGTGTTTCTGGTGTTGGATAGTAATTTACATCAATAACCTGATTCAAATTCACTGTTGCTTGATAAACAACATCGAACAAGAATTTGAAATCATATTTACGTAATTTCTTATCCTTCTCACGAACCTTGCCAGATGGAATGATTACATATTTTGGCAATGCAATAGAAGCAAGATTACAAACAGCGGTCTCATTCTTATCTGTGTATTCAATAATTTCAGTGCAGAGATTTGAAGACTTGATTGTTCCAAGGTTCTTTTGATTGCTCTTATAGTTGCAAGCATCTTTGTAAAGCATATAAGGAGTGCCAGTTTCAACTTGTGAATCAAGAATCTTCTCCCATAATTCACGAGCCTTGATAGTCTTTAAAGCTTTGCCTTCTGCTTCATACTTCTCAAAAAGTTCAGTAAAAGCTTTCTTGTCTGGCGAATCATAAGCATCAATCAATCCTGGAACTTGATCTGGAGAGAATAATGACCAATTGCCATCAGCTTCAACTCGTTTCATAAACAAGTCAGGAATCCACATAGCCAAGAACAAATCTCTAGCACGTAATTCTTCCTTGCCTTGATTCTTACGAAGATCAAGAAATTCGAAAATATCTCCGTGCCAAGGCTCAAGGTAAACAGCAATTGAACCCTTGCGCTTTCCACCACCCTGATCAACGTATCTAGCAGTTTCATTGAATACTTTGAGCATTGGAATAATTCCATTAGAATATCCATTGGTGCCCTTGATATAACTGCCTTTTGCACGAATCTTGTGGATGTTGATACCAATTCCGCCAGCAGATTGCGAAATTAAAGCACAATCTGAAAGTGTCTTGTAAATGCCAGGAATACTATCATCATCAATATCTAGTAAGAAACAAGATGACAATTGAGGACGATTGGTTGAAGCATTGAAAAGAGTTGGAGTAGCGTGGGTAAAAAGACCTTGAGAAAGCATATCGTAAGTCTTCTGAACCATTTCTAAATTATCACGCCAAATTCCCACAGCAACACGCATATAGAGGTGTTGTGGAGTTTCTGCTGGCTCATTGTCAATTTTCAAAAGATAAGATTTGCGCAATGTCATAAAACCGAAATAATCAAAATTGAAATCTCGATCATGGACAATCATTCCATCTAATTCTTGAGAATACTTTTGGATGACAGCGTAAACTTCATCAGAAATCATTCCAGCTTTTTCACCAGTTTTTGGATTGATGTATTCGTAGAGCTTCTTTGCTATTACAGAGAAATCTTTTTCTACATTCTTGTATAGAGCTGTAATTGCAATACGAGCAGCAAGTTTACCAAAGTCAGGATGAACTGTGACCATTGATGCAGCAGTTTCAGCACTTAATTGATCCAACTCAGTACTAGAAACACCATCATAAAGACCAGATACAACCTTGGTACTTACAATGTCTGGGTCTACACGTTCGTTCAAGCCATATGTAAGCTTCTTGATACGTGAGGAAATCTTTTCTAACTTCAATGGCTCTGTAGTACCATTGCGCTTCACAATATCCATAACTAAAAGTCCTCATCGAATGAAATTTGTTCTTGAACTTCGCCAACACCACTCTTAACATAGTCAGCAACTCTCTTCTCGAAGAAGTTGGTCTTGTTTTGCAAAGCAATATTAGCCATAAAGTCAAAAGGGTTCTCTGTATTATAGACTTTTCCTACACCTAAATCCATCAATAGGCGGTCAGAAACATACTCTAAATATTGCTTCATTAATTCAGAATTCATACCAATCAAAGAAACAGGCAATGCTTCAGTGATAAATTCTTTTTCAATAGTTAGAGCAGAGTCAATAATTTCAAGAATACGCTCACGAGAAAGTTTGTTCTCGATGTGGTTCTTGTATAGATGAACTGCAAAATCTGTATGCAATCCTTCATCACGAGAAATCAATTCGTTAGAGAAAGAAAGACCTGGCATCAAACCACGCTTCTTGAGCCAGAAGATACTGCAGAAAGAACCAGAGAAGAAAATGCCTTCTACAGCAGCAAACGCAATTAGACGCTCTACAAAAGACTCAGAACCAATCCACTTAAGAGCCCATTCTGCTTTCTTTTGAACAGCTGGAACTGTATCAATTGCATTGAAAAGATGGTTTTGCTCTTCTTTGTCTTTGATGTAAGTGTCAATGAGAAGGGAGTATGTCTCGGAGTGAATATTTTCCATCATAATCTGGAAACCATAGAAGAATTTAGCTTCTGTGTACTGTACTTCAGCAACAAAATTTTCTGCTAAGTTTTCATTTACAATTCCATCGGATGCAGCAAAGAATGCCAAAACATGCTTGACAAAATGCTGTTCTCCTTCATTCAATTTTTCCCAGTCAGTAAGGTCCTGAGCTAAGTCAATTTCTTCAGCAGTCCAGAAAACTTGCTGTGCTTTTTTGTAATAATTCCAAATGTCGTGATGTTCAATTGGGAATAAAACAAAACGATTTTTATTCTCTTGAAGTATTTTTTCCATATTTTTTGACAATAAAAAATACCTGAAAGAAATCTATCAGATATTTTTTATCCCTTCCTTTAATTAGTATGAGGTATTAATTGTAATTCTGCAACTCAAACGGGTCCAAATTCTTAAGCTTTTTGATTAATTCTTCTAGCCTCTTTTTATATAATCTGTTTGCAATAATATAATCTAACAATCTTTCTTGAACTAAAGATTTATCTAAATCCTTTTCATCCAATACATCTAAAATTTCATCCACTTTTTTCTCAAAAGCAGTGTCAAGAAGCATTTGTGCTTGCTTGTCATCTGCTCTAAAACCTGACGGATGAACGTCCAAGGATGACAACACAAAACTTGGATTTAAGTTCCTAGACTCATCAATAAGTTTTGTCCAAGAGTGATATTTACTGACTATATTATTCTCTTCTGGTTTAGAAAATTCCTCAACAGAAATGTTAATAATTCCGTTATTTTTCTTAGCAAAATAATCCGATAAAAATTGTCTTTTTTGATCAAGCCAGCTAGTTTTTCTCATCTCTTACAATGCAAACTTAATATCAATAGCAAAAATGCGTGTTGAAATTCCCTTTGTTTTCTTGCCAGCCACTTCAGCATTGTATTCTGATTGACGACAAACTAAAACTGATCCATTAGTTAAGCTTTCAACTTCTCTGGATGCTAGTCTAAAAGCAGTCATTGTAGAATTCAATGCAGTGGGGCCAACTGATAAAATTCTAACATATTCATGGTCTTTTAGCACATGTAAAATACTACGACTTAAGCCAACAGGATCGGTGGGTCTTTTTGTAGGATCTTCCGCATTTGGATCTCCTCCTCTAGCTTTCAATATCCTTGGGTCATTTGAATTATTCTTTGACTTATCATTTGTGGCAATAGTGCTCACAGGTTCTTCAATTTTATCCATTTTTAGTTTTCCTCAATTCCAATAAGAGACATTTTCGTCTTAATATTTTCTACAGCTTTATTAAACTCTGAAGCAGTGCAACCATATAGTTTTGAATCGTATTTTAGCTTTGAAGAGCCATTCAAGATTGTTGCAATAATTTTATTTTCAACTTCATCTAAATCTAAATTCATTAGATTATTAATTTTGTTGTCATCTTTTATACTATCATAATAACAAACATCTTCATTGTCATCTTCTTCAGACATGTAAACACTTAAAGCTCTAGGTGAAACAGTTTGATAATCAGGATATAGCTCATTGAATTTTTGAAAAAGCATAGATGAATGCTTAGACAAAATATGCTTCTTTATGATTGCTGTACGCTTCTTGACTATACAAGTTTCGCACCCACCATCTTTTTTAGTTTCACAATTTTCATCACATTCATAACTTCTTGGCATTTTATGAGACTTGCAGAAATTACATCTTTCAAGTTCTTCTAAAATTACACCAGTGTTTAAGAGATGATCCCAAAGAATATGATGATGATGAACTAGGATGTGAGTGGAAAGAGGATTTACCCATTTTTCACATATAGGGCATTTCTGGGATGGATTTCTTTTACCAGCATTGTCAGCCTTAACTAAATTGATATAGTTGTGTTGCAATGCACCGATAAAATAGTTTTTGAATTCCCCGCTTCCTCCATAACGAGACACTTTTCTCGTAT
>Ga0214923_10006082_pt1 | contig 13718 bp, 12 predicted proteins | sample LL1510_MetaG_FD_177993 | JGI IMG/M metagenome (GOLD analysis project Ga0214923, IMG submission 177993) | Freshwater microbial communities from Lake Lanier, Atlanta, Georgia, United States - LL-1510 | ecosystem: Environmental > Aquatic > Freshwater > Lake | place: USA: Georgia | collected... | reverse complement strand
TTATTTGGATAAATTATACCATGTAGGTTTCTCTCTTTTTTTCCATGATGCTATTCTCTGTTTATCGGGCGTTTGGTAATATAATCTATATGATTCAATAGGATCATCTAGTTTGCAATCAATCGGCATAGCGAGAGCGAATTTTGTAAGACCGACAGAAGGAAATTTATCTGCGGATGGAGCGTATTTTCTTAGATATTTTGCGACTGCGTAAGATTTGTGTATTTTCTCAGGAGGATGGTCATATCTAAATTTCCATTCAGTGTGCATGGCATCGACCAAATCAAGAGTCCATAAATAATTATCCAACGATTCACGCATCCATATGGTAACAGGATGATTTTTATGCGATATTTTGTATAGAGAAATTTGCTTCGTGATTTCACTATCAGGATCGACCAATTGTATTGCCGAACAAAGCATTTGAACGGCTTCTAGCAAAATTTTACTGACATGTTTATCGAACATGCATTGCGCGCATTCTTGGAAATCCAGAGATAGGATGAATAAATTCATTTTGATTATTGTTGTTGAGATTGTAATCAAGAACCCAATAAATCAATTTTTGCGAGAGAGTTTATACTTTTTCTCATTTCACGGGTCAGGAAAAAGTTTAATTATTTTATAAGAGAAAATAGAAATTTCTTATAAACTTATGCGGAAGCATGTGATTTATTTCTTATTCTTTCTAGTTTTTCCGCGAGAATTTTTTTTCCCGCCCTTTCCCCGACGGAACCTCTTGGTAAAATTATGGAAACCTCTCAAATTAAATGATTTGTCTAATAAAGATTTATCGGAAAGATAATCGTAGAATCCGGCTGACGTTGCTACATCGTACATTGCATGCATAATTCGTCTTCCCGTCCTTTGAACATAGTATTCTCTCATACGTTTGTTCGCATATTTTACCATTTCATTAAATTGTTTATTTCTATCTAATTTTGGATCACCACTGTTAGGTTGCATGCATGCAACAATACTTTTTAGTGTACTTAGAGTGGTAAAATTATTCCATAACCAACTGTTTTTTAATCGACTTATCATTAGTCTAGGATATGAGTAAATGATTATTTTAATGATTTCAAGTATCGCCGTAATAATTGCTCCTGTAATGCGGTAACTTACAATTGCAACGAACGCAGACGTTTTAATTACAAACATCTCAAATAACGCTAAAATGAAGGCTCCAATGAACATAATCGCTATAAATGCCCAATTTTTTGTTTTGTTAACGATTTCTTCAAATGGGGCGGCTATTTTGTTAGATATAACAGACAATTCATCGAAATCCAAGTCGCCTTCTTCACTTAGAAAAGGGCTGATTATGGGCGTTGCAATATTCTCGGTTATTTTATTAAAGTTTTCATAATTATTTCCATTTCCGTATGTTAGAATTAATTTCGTTATATTTTTAGGTTTATCAAATTCAGCGAACAGAAACTGAATTAAAACGTCCGAAGTCAATTTATGAACATCTTCGGATGCGTCATCATAAGGATCCATCAAATATTTGTTTACCATGTCTGGTGTATATGTATTTTGCAAACATCTCAAAAGAATATCTAGGATTGCACGCTGTCGACCATATACCGCCAATGTTATTGCGTTCATTCTTCCATTAAAAGCATTAATAGTATGTGTAAATATATGGTCATGCAACAATTTTGGAGTATTTAACTCGATTGCCTTATTTCCACCCCACCAAGAATCTTTGGTAATTAACGTTACTAAATCGCTTGGGTATCCCGCCAAAACGATTTGAAATATTCGCGGATAGCTTCTAAATTCATCGAATTTATTTACAAAATTACTTCTTCCTGATATTTTATTTTGTATGGCATCTTTGAAATTTAATTCGTTTAATTTTGGTTGTCCTTTGAAGTTATTATTCATTAAAAATTTTTCGACGCTCCAGCTAGCCGTTTTAGACTTCTCAAAAGTGTTATTAACCGTCTGTATTAATTTCTCTGCATCTTTCTTAGATTCTCTGCTCAGAGCGGTCGACACGTTATTTTCTTTTAAAAAGGTTTTCAATTCACCGACCGTCTGATCGGATTCTTTCTTATCACCAGCTGCGTCATTGTCTTCATCTCCGATTTCATCATTGTGAGGTTGTGAACGATTTGTTGAAACGATTTCCGGTTCGACTTGTCGATTACTTTCTTCTAAAATGGGGTCTTTGGTAGACGTCGGAGAGGATTGTTGTTCGTGTCCTTCATTTAAATCATCTTTTAATACAGGGGAGGTTTTGGTGAGTGGTTCCTCACGCGCGCGTCTGGTTTGCTCGCGTCTGTTTTGTTCATTGTTCACTACAATAATAAATTTATCACCGCTTCCAAGATATCCAATTATACGATTATATGTATCGATGTATAAATAACAGTGGCGCTCTTGACCTATCGATTCAATTAAATAAGAAAGTTTATAGTCTCCGACGTCTCCAGCGTAATTCTCATCTTTAGATTCATCGGATGAAGTGGGCGTCAAATCAATAACAATGCATTGTTCTAAACATTGCTGTCTATCTTCTGTTTTGCAATCATGCACATAACGTGTAAACTTATAACCTTTTTCAACGCTTCCCGACATAACGTCATGGGTTGTCATCTCTCGATAGCCTCCACCAATTTTTTTGGTCATATTTTTGTTATGTTTACGATTACGCCGTCGGTAACTTTTCATTTTATATTATTGCGACAAAATAATATTCACAACGTTCAGTTTTCTGATGATAATAACCAAAATTTAGGATTTTCGCTAAATGAACATAAACATAATTTTACATAATAACACATCATGACAACCCTTAAGAAATGTTTTTATTGTTTATACGGAATATTAGTAAAATGCGTTCGTCGACAATCACCTAATAATCCTTCGCATTCGATACCTCCAGCGGTTGAAAAATATTTGAAAAAGGTGGATTATAAAGATACTGAAAAATATGTTCCACCGATTTCTTATGGAAAAGTTGTGAAAGTATACGACGGGGACACTATCACAGTTGCATCTCGACTTCCATATGGGTCGCAGATGTTTCGTTTTTCCGTAAGACTGTCCGGAATCGATTGCGCTGAAATAAAAGCACATTCTATGGCTGAAAAGGAAGAAGCAGAACTAGTAAGAAATGTATTATCAGAAAAAATAATGGGTAAGATTGTTTTCTTGGAAAACGTTTCCGTTGAAAAATACGGTCGCCTGTTAGCCGACGTTTACTGCGAAGGTGAGCATATCAATCAATGGATGCTCAATAATGGACATGCAGTTCCTTATGACGGAGGGACTAAGATGCGACCTGAAAGATGGGATTAAATTTTATAGGCGTAAATTATTTGAATATAATGTAATATGTAAATACATTATATGCAGAGATTGTTAAACTGTTTTTCTGGATGTGGAGTAGTCAATAAATTCGAAAATGATATGTATACTATAATGGAAAGTGATTGTGAAACAAAAGAGATAAATAAAAACGAACGCATTTTAGTATTATTCGACGTCGATGGAACATTAACAGAACCTCGCGAACAAGCTAGTTCAGATATGCACGAATTCTTACAAAAACTTCGTAACCATGTAACTATCGGTATTGTTGGTGGTAGTGATTTAGCAAAACAAAAGGAACAGATGGGAGAAGATGTTATACATAAAACGGATTATAATTTTTCAGAGAATGGGTTAGTTGCTTATAATAATGGTTGTCTTATCGGAAAACAATCTATTCAATCCTATTTGGGAGAAGAGAATATTAAATCAATTGTTAATTTCGCAATGAGATACATAGCAGACCTGGAAATTCCTGTAAAACGCGGGACATTTATTGAATTCCGATCGGGAATGTTAAATATTTCGCCTATTGGTAGAAATTGTTCGAAAGAAGAACGGAATGAATATGAAAAATATGACATAGAACACGGAATCCGAAAAAAGATGATAGAAACAATGCAAAATGAATTTTCTGAATTGAATTTAACTTATTCAATAGGCGGTCAAATATCCTTCGACGTGTTTCCAAAGGGTTGGGATAAAACGTATTGTTTGAATTATATTAATATATCTGATTATGACGAAATTCATTTTTTTGGTGATAAAACGATGGAAGGTGGAAACGACTATGAAATATTTACTCATCCGAATGTGATTGGACATACAACAACTGGTCCTAAAAATACAATTTCACAATGTATTAACATTTTCATAGAACGCAATAAAATTGAATCATTATTTAATAACCTTTAAATAAAGTAAACAAAAATATGGAGAAACGTGTGAATACAAAAATCGAAGAGCATATTACGAAATTCAAGGATGAAATTCGTAATAAGATAATTGAATTATCGTTTGATGATAAACGAAAGTCGGCTGAATTGATGGAGTTTGTTTACGATTATGAGCGCCTATCGTTACAAAAAGATGATTTCATTAAACGTAAGCGCATCAAAAATGCCATACCTGTTCAAAATAGGTGTGTAGCGAAGCGAGCAAATGGGGAACAATGCACGCGCAGATGCAAAGATGGAAGCGAGTTTTGCGGCACTCATTTCAAGGGAACACCTCATGGAACAATTCAACGCGATGATTCAGATCTAGCATCCGCGGGTGTTATTCAAAAGATTGACGTTTTCGCAGAAGAAATAATGGGAATAGTTTATTACATTGATAGGTCAAATAATGTTTATAAAACGGAAGATATCATTGAAGGTAAGCAAAATCCACGCATTGTAGCCAAGTATGTCAAAGACGGAGCAAAATATAAAATCCCCGAATTTGGATTGGTGTAATAAATTCAATCGCTAAACTTTCTTAAAATAGTTTCTTTTACCGTAACTTCGCGATTCTCTAGAATGTAATTATTAACCTCCTCGGCTTTAATCGAGTTGCCTTGATAATATTTGGATAATATATTTAGCAGGATTTTTTTCGTAATAGGTTTTTTGACGTTTTTTTTGGAGTATACGATCTGTCCATCACTTTTGGTATCGAAACAATCGATTTCGTTCTTTTTCATAACTTCAATAAGCGAATTTGATATATTTTTCTTTTCGGTTTTTCGCGATGCTAGTTCTTTTTGAAGTGTTCTTATTTCGTTATCAATCCTTACCCAATCTTTTATATTTTTAATAAGTTGTTCTTTCTGGTCCATGATATATATAATGCTGTTATAATTTTATATTTTTTTATGATTGAAACTATATACAAAAATGAAAATGCAATATTCATCTAAAAACGGAAATACTTCGGCTGTGCGGTTTTTAATTCCAAGTGTAGTTAACCAAACTAACACACCGAAAGAGCTTACCGAATCCGAAAAAGAAATAATAAAACAAGAACAATCTGGTCGAATTACATGGGGCGCACCAACATGGTATTTGTTTCATACCCTTGCCGAAAAGGTGAGAGAGGATACATTTCCTGTAATTCGAAAAGAGTTATTGAATATAATTTTGACTATTTGCATTAATTTACCTTGCCCGGAATGCGCTTCTCACGCGACAAGATATTTGAATAACATTAATTTTGACACTATAGTAACAAAACAAGATTTGAAGGATATGCTATTTCGATTTCATAATTCGGTAAACACAAAGAAAAACTTTCCTTTATTTTCCCAGTCCGAACTGAATAGTAAATATGAATTAGCAAATACAGTTGCTATTATCCAAAATTTCTTTCAGGCTTATGATAAATCCGTGTCTTCTTCAAAACTTAGTGTTAATTTTTTATATAGATCTACTTCCATTACCAATATTCGTTCTTGGTTTACATCAAATATAGGGCATTTTAACATATAATAATGTTTTCATTTCACAATAACATTTTTTGAAATGAAATTAAGAACTTGGAGGAGATGCAGCGTTTTTTTTCACTGTTCTGCATCTATAAAGACTGCGTTTAGGTTGAGAACATACTTCATTATTACTAACACCACTATAATAAGTTAAACTTGACATGTTCGTCGAATCTATAATAAGACCCCACAAAGAACCTACTGCTCCTCCAATAATAAGAGCGGATAACAATAATTCATTCGATGAACAGCCATTTGATACACTCCAAAATATATCTGCGACAATTAATATTGGAAATATTACAAAAATGGGTATATTTTGACTCGTTAAATTATTAATACCTATGAAATATGACAAATAAGCCAATGTATAACCAAATGTGCTTTGACTTAATGGCAATCTGGATATCGGTTCATTTGAACCAAGAGTTAATGTATTGCATTTTAGTTTTGAGTATTTGTCTCCTGTTCCTGACAATAACTGATCAGGCTGAGGAACAATGTTTCCTATTATAATAGTAAAAACCGTTGCGATTACTAATCCTACTAAATATATGAGACCCTTTAAATCTTGATTAAATATAGACTGAAGCGTGAAATAACTAACAATAATAAACGGCGCGAGTCTAAAAAATAAATATGCAATGTTAACAATGTTTAAATCCATGATATTATAATATGTATAGAAATTTGTAAGCGATAATTTTTACACCTTTGAACATTATAATCCGCACTTTGTGCGAATAGTGTTCAAAGGCAACGTTACCGATAAATCAATTAAGACGCACGCTTTGCGTGCGAACTTAAATGTTCGTCGGTCTACACATATACGTATTGAAATACATCTTGGATTTGAGAAACACAATAAAACTTTATACCGCGGTCTTCGAAAAAGTCTTTATGTTTTGCGTAGCAATCATCAAAGTCTTGTTGATTATCTTTTGGATACATAAATGTTTTTATTCCCGCTCTTATTCCGCCCATTATTTTTATATCCAACCCTCCAATGGCTGTTATGTTACCTTGTAAATTTATTTCGCCTGTAATTGCTACGGTGTTTGAAATTTTAATATTATTGAAGAGACTATATATGGATAAAGTAATGGCTCCTCCCGCAGAAGGACCGTCTTTGGAAACCGCTCCTTCTGGACAGTGGATGTGCAATCCTTGATTTTTAGTGGATTCGAATTTTTCCATTAGCACTCTTTTGGTTTCGTCCGGTGTAAGCGTCCATGCCAAAGTTTTTGCAATATTCATACTCTCTTTCATGACATCTCCTTGCAACCCGGTTAGTTTCAAATCCAAGAATGTAGATGAAGGGAAAAATGATGTTTCGATGGGTATAATTCCACCTTTTCCAAGAGCGTTTGCCCAAAGTCCGTTTATTACACCAACTTTAGAATGGGAATGAATAAGTTTCTCGTGAATGCGTTTGTATTTTTTTAAATACTTTTTACCTAAATCTTCTACGTTTACGCGAATGGGTATAGTTATATTTGACGCGTTATCCCCCCCGCTTTGAAGTAGTTCAATATTTATCTCGCCGTATAAATCGAATAATATTTCTTTTAATTTGCGTATTCCTGATTCCATTGTATAGAATTCAATAATGTAATCAATGGTTTCTTTTGGTAATTCTACTATGTTTTCAAATCCCATTTTGCGATTTATTTCCGGTAAAATAAAGTTATTTACAATAACGTGTTTGTCATCAGCTGATAAATTATCAAATTTAATACGATGAATTCGATCCAAGAGAATACGGTCAATTTGCTCTGGATCATTATAAGAAAATATAAAAAGTGCTTTGGATAGATCAATTGGAACTCCACTAAAATATTTATCTTGGAATTCGTCATTTTGCGTGTAATCGATCATATGTGTTAATATGCCTATGATTTCTTTACCCTGTTCTGTTTTGCTGACTTTGTCCAATTCATCGACGTAAATAATCGGGTTCATGCATTTCGTTTCCATGAGAATATCAACGATTTTCCCCCATTGAGCGTTGACGTATGTATAGTTGTGACCTTCCAAGGTAGATCCATTACAAGATCCTCCTAGCGCAATAAAAGCAAACGGTCTGGAATCTCCCGTTTCGCCTTGGAGACATTTCGCAAGTCCACGCTTGGCAAGTGACGTTTTTCCTACGCCCGGAGAGCCTTCGAATCCGAAACAGTATCCAGATTGTTCACCGTTGATCCATTGAGATATTATTTTAAGTATTTGGTTTTTAGCATGCTTGTGTCCATATATGGACTGATCTAAGATGTGCGTAATATTAGCCATATCATTTCCAAGATCTTTGATTCTGTTTTTTATGGAATTCGCTGAATCAAATTGATGCATTGGGCTGTTTGCAATAGTTCCGCCGATTGCTGTTATTTTTTTACACATTTGACTATCCAGTGACCCCGAACTTTCCAAGAATTTAGTTATTATTTCAATCAGTTGAGGTTTTGTTTGAGAATTGGTTAATAATTTAGTGTTTGTGGTGGTTTCTATGCACTTAATTGCTGCAATAAGAGGCTGCTTAGTTAATCCTTGAATATAAGTCTTCATGAACGATATTATTTTCGGATTATTAAGCGTCTCAAATTCGCGAATGTTTTTTGATATTTCAAACGGTGTGTATTTATTTTTTTTAATAATCGATAAATTATTTATATTTGAGAATTCAGTAAAGTCCTCATTTATTTTCCTCACTGTTCTTAGAATAGGTTCTTCTCTATAAATTCCAAAGGGAATTCTAAGCAATCCTTCTAAATATTGTTTTGCTTTATTACCCTGATCGTCAGGTTTTCCCTTTATTTCCTTTAATTTTGCGACTGCACGGTCTTTTATGGAATCTGACGTTCGCATTAATATAATTTGTTGTTCTAATGAAACGCGGTTATTTTCACCTTTGTTTAATGCCTCTTGTGAATATTGTATTGTGTTTTTCATGGCTTCTTTAAAAAACATTTTTATCTTCCAAGGGAAACTATCATATATTATTTTTTGTTCTATTGAATCGATAGATTGATTCTCGTTACCAGTGGAAGATATTAAATCGTATAACATATAAGATATATATTGAACTTCCATGTCTTTGTTATAAATTAATAAATTGATTATCATTTTACGTTGATGAACAACGTCCATGTCTGTAAAATATTTTATTAACGTATCTATTCTACTAGATTTTACGAACTGAATGTCTTTTATTAGAGTAATGTATTTTTTATAAATATCATTCTTTCCGTAAACTAGAATGTCTTTTAAAGTAAAAGATTCAATAAGACGATTAAGAATGATAGAGTCAACGTTATCTTGATCACCATTTTGACAAGCTAGTTGCATTATTTCGTTTTTTCTCGCTTTTATGTATTTATTTTCCGATAACCATTCAATAGATATATCTTCAACTGACCCTGATAAGATTAAAGCCTTTCCTTCTTTTTCATTTTTGATTACAATTCGCAGTCCAAAAATAGAATGATGAAAAGATCTACTTATTGCGGTTGGATCGTAACATTCTAATTGGTTGGAATTTTCAATAACAATATTATGTTCGGTTATTTTATCACAACATAGAGACACCGAATTCGACTCTGATTTGGTTTTGTAATTTATTATTTTGTATCCAATAAACGATACATATTTAAATAAATCAAATTTAGCCTGTAGTTCTTCGGATAATTTGTCTTTAATATTAAAATCGCTTCCGTATGTTACGTAAAAAATGTCATTAATATTTTTAGTTCCATAATTAAATATTACCACGGATAGTCTATCAAAAATGAATTGTAAATCTGAAATAATTAGGTCCATTTCTGATATATTTTTAATTTTTTTAGAAACAAGAGTAGAGGCTTTTTTATATAAATCGTCTAATGTATCCAATGCTGAGATTATATCACTATTACTAAATATGTCTAGAAGTTTATAGCGTTGAATTGATAATATAGTATTTCGTATGATGTCATGGATTTTCGATATTTTTTCACCGATGAATGCTTGAAGATTTTCAATATTATGGTTCATGGTCTGAACTTCTTGTTTGATTTTGATTGAATTCGTATCAGATTTAGATTTTTTAGATAACATAGTCTAGTTTTACCTATATATAGGATATGTGCATATTAATTTATTCAATAAAAATGATATAAACGTTTGTCTATAATGTAGATAGACACAATGGGGATACCTAGTTATTTTTCGTATATTATTAACAACTATCCGAATATTATACGAAAATTATCACTTCTGAGATCAAGCGGTGTAATTTTTGATCATCTCTATATGGATTGCAATTCTATTATCTATGATATTGTTCGTAATTTTTCTTATTTTGAACCTTCATCTTCTTACGAGGATGAGTTGATTAATTTAATTATTTCCAAAATAGAATATTTTATTGATTTAATTAACCCGTGTAAAACGGTGTATGTAGCATTTGATGGCGTCGCTCCACTTGCTAAAATGGAACAACAACGAAGTCGAAGATATAAAAACGTAGGAAATAATTCGTCTGGGTGGTCAACTGCCAATATTACTCCAGGAACAGCATTTATGAAAAAGATGTCTGATAGTTTGTCTCGACATTTTGCTAAGGATGATTCTGGGCTTGACATAATCGTGTCAACATCAAACGAACAAGGTGAGGGTGAACATAAGATGTTTCAGTATATTCGTAAACAAAAAATAGATCCAGAAGATACAGGGTTTGTTTATGGACTGGATTCCGATTTAATTATGTTATCCATCTTTCATTGTGAATTATTTAAAGAATTCTATATTTTTAGAGAGGCGCCTGAATTTGCTAAAAGCTTGAAATGTCTATCTGATAATTCTTCAACTGACGCAAATTCATGCTGTTTTATGGATATAGTTCAGCTATCACGATCCATAGTTACTGAGATGCGATGTGTAAATGTAGATAAAGCGCGCATATATGATTACGTAATGTTATGTTTTTTTCTAGGAAATGATTTTTTACCTCATTTTCCAAGCTTAAATATTCGAACGCATGGAATGCAAGTATTACTTGATAATTATAGAAATCAGATAGGATCAAAACCGGATAGATTTTTAATTTCTCCTATTACGAAACAAATAGAATGGAAATGGATGCGAGTTTTTATTGAAGCCATGGCAAAAAATGAACACGAATATATTGTCCAGGAATATGGACTTCGAGAAAAATGGGATAAACGCACTTGGCAAATAGAAAAAGAAGAGGATCGAGATTTTACTATGCAAAGTATTCCTGTTATATATAGAGCGGAAGAACACTACATATGTCCAAGCGAAAAAGGCTGGGAAACGAGATATTATAAATCTTTGTTTCACGATTGCAACGTTGAGTCTTTATGTAAAAATTATTTAGAGGGATTGGAGTGGGTTTTTAAATATTACACGGTAGATTGCCCTGATTGGAGATGGAAGTATAACTATCATTATCCTCCATTGCTTAAAGATTTATGCAAACACGTTCCGTCGGCGCATTATTCATTTATTAATAATAATCGTCCGTCGGTAAACTCGAGCGTTCAGTTGGCATACGTTTTTCCGAAGATATATCACGATTTAATGCCTTCTTTTCAAAAGGAAGTGTTACAGTCTAATAAATACGCACATCTATATCCAGACAATTATGCGCATAAATGGGCATTTTGCCGATATTTATGGGAATCTCATGTAGATTTGCCTGCTATTTCCGAAGCATTATTGGACGAATTGGAACGCGATTTAATGAATAGGTCAGTCGTTGTGAATTAGAAAATTGATTCTTCATTTTGTTGTTATGAGTAAAGCAACAAAACGAAGTCATTTTGTAGATAAATGTCATGTGTAAAAATGTTATATGAAGCATTTCAAAGGCATTATAGTTTTATTCGCCCAATATTTAATTGCTTGTCTATATATTTCATTTGGGCAGTTGTACATTATGCTTCGGTGCATTTGTATTCAATGGTATGTGCACCTCTCTCGATAAAAGGATTTATTATGGCGGCTTTTCTCGTTCCGTCTCCGCATTGCGAGGCACTTGGATGGGTTATATATAATGGGTCTTTGACATCAAGAGCCATGTGGGTCATGTTGGGATGCTATATTTCGAGTAAACTTGAGTTAAGAAAGTGGGTGTAAATATATAAACGATTTATATAATGGTGAAAATAACAGAGGAAGGATCTATTATTGTTATTGAAATAGGAAAAAAAGCGGGATTAGACTCGATATATAATTCCGATTTTTTTTCACTACTTGATTTAGAAGTAGTTGACAGTAACAAAGATAATGCAAAGGGCGGGAATAAATCAATTGTGAATGATGTTATTGATAAAAGTGAAGAATTTGTTAATTCAGGTGCTGATGTGTTCAATAAACACGCAGAAGGTTTAATAAATTCTGTAGAAAAAACGTTATTGGAAAGCCAAGATAATATTATTCGAATTCAATTGAAACGAAAATCTCAAACCAAAATTACATCTCTTGATGAAGTTTTAAAACAATATATAGGAACAACTCGTGGCATTTTTGATTTTAAATCTGGATTGCGATATATTGATTTAGAAAACATAGTAAAGGATATATACATTCAGTTATCGTATGTTGATTTTTTGAATATTAAAATAAGTGGTCTAACTGAGAACAATATTTATAAAATAAATGGTAGATATGTATTTTTGACGAATGAAGACGCTGAAGAAAAAAACGCAGAAAATGAATTTAATATAATAAGCGAATTTCAACGGTTGATTGCACAATTAATGGGTGAAAAATACGAAAAGGGAAGGATTTTAGAACAAATTAAACTCATTGATAAAACGAGATTATATAAATTTGTAAATCGAATGAATGATGGGTTGATGAATATTTGGTAAAATATATATAACGTAATTATAATGAGAATTAAAATTGGTGTATTATTATTATTTATTTTAATAGTTGTTATTATTTATAAAGGTTTTGAATATATATTAAATTTGAAAGAGGGATTGAAAGTTCCATATGACGAGGGACTGTGGAATATAGAAAATTTAAATGATTATATAAAATTAGATTTAAATAATTACGGTATAGTTCAAGCGTTAACTAAATATGAGTTTGCTAATAACTGCATTAAAAACGGTCCAGATGATATTGCAACATTAATTGTGATTGGAACGGCGAATAATTTTGAAGCATATTATTCAACAAAGGAGTTTGTTAATTCAAAATATAACAAGTCGTTATCGCAACAGTCATCGCAACAATCGAATTCGGGTCCAACCGAAGCGAGAGTGTTATTAAAACACTCGATATTTAGTGATTCACCCAAGAACAAGAAGTATATATCAGCATATTCTTATAAAGATGATACGACTCTATGGGACTACGATGGTAGCGAGAAATGGAATTTATATGCAAAGACGGATGAAACTGGTAAGAAAGGTGTATTAATATGCAACGAAAACAATAAATGCATAATATCTCATAATAAATCGTCAAATTTAGACGAAAGCTTGAACTTGCATGATAAGCCAAAAGATTCATATAAAGGATCGAGAAAAATATGGAAATTAACAAAATATGGCGATAAATATACTATATGCACGCGTGTAAAATTAGATTATGGCTCCGAATCAACGCATGTATGTTTACAACCATGGGTTCACAGCAAATCGCGTGGAGGTAAAGTAAAAAGGGTTACACAATTAGTAGGCGCCAATATGGGTTATAACGAAAATCAAGCACCCCCAAGCAGTTTATTGTGGCAATTAGATGGACTTCCTGAAAATTTCATGAAGTAAGATTCGAAAAAAGAGAAACGAAGAGAAAAAACAAAGTAGACAGTAAATACAAATTTGTTTATATAAAATGTTTTTAGAGATTAGATTTGACGTACAAAGGCATGTGAAGCGGGATCATAGAGATTGTTGTGCTGATCGATGAGGAAAGGTTT
>Ga0214923_10006081_pt1 | contig 13719 bp, 14 predicted proteins | sample LL1510_MetaG_FD_177993 | JGI IMG/M metagenome (GOLD analysis project Ga0214923, IMG submission 177993) | Freshwater microbial communities from Lake Lanier, Atlanta, Georgia, United States - LL-1510 | ecosystem: Environmental > Aquatic > Freshwater > Lake | place: USA: Georgia | collected... | reverse complement strand
TCATTAATATTATACAACCCTCAGTTTAGAATAATGTGTATCTTCGTATTCCATCATCTTTTGTTTCGCAGTTTGTAAATGCTGAGAAAAAGCGTCTTTATCGACGATTCTCATATTTTGTATATTTCCATTATTACTCTGCTGCAAATAATAGTCTAGATTCTTGTTCAATTCATCAATCGTTTTATTGATCTGTTGTAGAGCGGTTTGTTCGACAAAATAAATTAATTTAGAGTTTTCTCCATTATAAATATGAAAGTGTCCCTTGCCTTCTCCAAAACAATCGAATTTTAAATATTCAAAATTATTAATATAAAAGGATATGGCAGAACCGAATCCTTGATTATACATCTTGTGAAATACCAGAAGATGCAATCCTTCCTGGATATCAATCCTATATAAATCTTTACGAACCATATATATATATATAATATTTTATTTTTTGAACCAAAAATAAACTATTTTTTATACCATTTGCGTGTACGTTAATCGAATAAAAATTATATTACCAGTATAAATATGATATTTGTTGAAGTATCAAAATATTTTGAATGAATCGTACCAACTGATTTAGGAATACGACAAAAAGACAAATATTAATCAAATCATTATAATTCAGACCATAGCGTTTTATAGAGTTCAAACACAGATACAATATAGAAATGAATACAAAAGGGACATAATTAGGATCGACCGGACGGATTAATTGAATGCCTATGAAGAATGGTAAATGATGAGTCAACAAATCTAAAAACATTAATAATTTTCCTTCTAATTTAATATCAACCGGAAAACAAGTTATGAATACTTTTTTGGGATGAATATAGGTTATATACCCACCCCCTACAGAGGAAGTGAGTAACATCATCGATAAAGTATTATCGAAGAAAGGATGCCATAAACCAAGATACCACAATAAAAATAATAATAAAGTCCAATTAGTATAATATAAAATGCAGAGTTTTATGAATCCGACAAACCACTGGGTGTACATTTTTTATATTAAATGTATTTTTTAAATTCGTTGATTAAATATTGAACATCTTCATCATCCGCAATATTACTATCTAATGAAAGAATTTTCTTTACGCTTTCTTCATCATCTAAAATTATATTTGCATGATAGGATTTTCCTATTCGGCCAACTCGTCCCATTAACTGATATAATACACCCAACGATTGATGAATCGCAAAATCTTTTGAAATGTATACATTGACTAATTCAGGAAGATTCGTACCAAAGACGATATCTTTGCACGAACAAATAAAAATAAAATCTCTGTATAGATTCATGACAAGATTTCTTTGATAGGATGTCATGGTTGTTTTATCATAAAATCCTACCCCTGACGACATTAATAGATTTTCTTTATCACTGAATGCATCCGAATACATATCAGAAAGATTATTCGCGGAGCGACTCATAAAATTTTTAGGAAAAGGTATATCATTATGGAATCGTTTGAAATGTTCTTTCGAATTAATAACATATTTATGAGGTAAAGAAGCCGTCGTTGAATTTTCCAAGATTTCACACATTTTTTGTTCTCTCTCGATCTTTGAAAAAGTTTGTCCAGATTTTTTATCAATCTTGATCTTTTTTAATTTTTCTAATTTAGAGTCTTTGAGTTGTTCATTTTTTATGTTTTGATCCACAATCGTAGAATATTTTATATGACTATCGAATAATTCTTCGCTAGCATTTTCTAGATGCTTGAAGGTATTGTTCGATATGAATAATGTTTTTCCTTCAAAATAAAGGGCTTGTTCGGTGAAGATTTTATTTGGATCGGGTTTATCCATAATCAGGGGTCGATATTCTTGAAATTTTTGTAATAAATGAAAATGATCCTGGAGGTATTCTAAAATTTGGATCGTATAATTGATAATATTTTCATTCCTGATTTTCCCGATATCAGGGAAAATCTCAATAAAATCTAAATGGGCCTTTTTTAAATCCTCTTCAATAGTTTTTGACCAATAATAAATATGTTTTGCGGTATAACATCTACGGATTCTCGGATTTATTCTGATTTCTTCAATCAATTGTGCAAGATCATTTTCTTTATCAATCAGATGATGTGGCATCCTCAATCTTCCATTCTGATCAATCACGGCACAAGTGATTGGAATATTATTCGTTTCTACTCGGTACAAACAATCTTCTTTTTCACATTCATATTTTTCACAAAAACGTGAAATGATCGGATCCAAAGATTCAAAATGGGGTAGGATTGCAGAAAGTAGAATCGTATGTTTTGGCAGATGATGTGAAATTTTGGCCATTAAATGATTCGAATTTTTATCGGATATATATTCATCAATGTAGGCAATGAAAGGATTATCGATCTCATCGGCATTTTTTAATAATTCATAACAAGCCTCTAAATCAGCAACTATAATATCGGGGGTTTTTCCAGTTTTTTCAGTATAAAAGGACCATTGTTCATAAATTGTGCCCATTTTATTTTCATCATTATCTTTATATACGGATTTCCATTTGGCAGGAAAACATCTTTTATAAGGACGCAACAGGATGTGTGCTTCAGTATTTTCATCTCTGATCAATGAAGCCATCCAGAGGTGAATGTCATCTCCTAATAAACTCGTAGATGCTATATCCTGATTTACTAATTCATTTGAACACGCAAATAAAACGGTTTTATTGCGTCTCATTTTATTAATTTTTTGAGCCAGGATAACCGCCAAAAATGATTTTCCCGTACCCGTGGGCATCTGATTTCCCATAAATAATGGTTCATCTAAAATAATGGATGAAACAATCTTATTCAGTACTGTTTTTTGTTCCTTGTACAATTGTATCGATTTTTTTCTTTTATCTGCCGTAGATTCTACCAATAAGATCGGATTATCAAATAACAAAGAATACATGTCTTCATTCAACCTGTTATTGGCTGTATTTTTTAATTTAATACAGGCATCGTACAAAGGTTTAATCAATTGTAAAGATTCGTATTCTACATCGATGATCCGATTTAAACTGATCAGACCATCCAGATATACTAACGAATCGACATTTTGTTTTTTTTGCAGATAATAATTCCAGATTAAAATCATAATCACAAAAGAAATTTCCATAGAAAAATGGAGTTGCAGGGGTCGTAAGGAACGATCAAATTTTATATTCTGCAAATCTTTTTTAATAATTTCTTTATCATTTTTATCTCTAATCTCTTGCGCTGTATTTTTTTTGCCTTTCATCTTCTTTTTAGAAGATGGATTGGGAGTGTTTTCTAAAACTTCATTATCCAAAGTAAATAAATCTTTCAAGTCGGGGAATAATGATAACAAAATATCAATGACGATATCTTTTTTATCCCAATATTTATCTCTTTCTCCGTTGATTTCGACATAGGAAGATTTAATGAGTTGATGTAATTTTTCCCAATTATCGGGTTTCTTCTCGATCGTTTTCCAGTGAAAACCTTGTTTCGCATTCATTTTAAAAATCTGTCCATAAAAATAAAAAAATCAGTTTTTTATTTCATATACGATAATATGACCTCTTTCAATTTTGAAAACAAAATATGGGGAAAATCAATTTTTAATTTTTTCGTCAAGTTGCAATTAACCGGAAATCAGAACAATTTTTATTACAATCACTCTTATTCCAAGATATCATTTTATTTTTTTTAATATTATCTTGATTGATTAAACATCCTGGGCATGGTATCATTAATTTACGGATAGTATTCAGATGATCAATCACGAATTCAGAATCAAAGAGCAATGCAAAATACCCAATCATGATTCTTTCAAACATTTTGCATTTGTAGGTATCCTTCGGGTGTGTTCCGACTAAAAACCGATTCGTAAACGAAAATGTGGGTAATGATTTTATAAAAAAAACGCCAAAATGTTGGGCATCAAATTTTTTCTTCATAATCCCTCGTTTTACTATCCAATTTATTAAGATAGGTTCTGAACATGTAGAACCGTGCACACAAGAAATACGATAATCATATTTTTTAAAGGGAACAAAATTTTTATTGATGATATTTTTAGACGAAAAAATATATTTATGATTTCTGTATTCTTTATTATATACCAACACAATTTCATATTTTTGATCATCATATTGAAAACGAATGGTTTTTATAAAATCAGGAAATTCGTACATTTCATCCTTTAAAGGTGGCTCTACGATTTCATTATATTTATTGAATAATTTTTTTTCCACTATAATCGTATCATCCGATTCCAATTGCAGTAAATTAAATAAAATTTTTTTATAAATATGGGGAGTACTACAACATACATATATCGTTTTTTTATACTCTAAAAGGGCCATTGCAAATTTTTCTTTTATCGGATGAGTATCATTATTCAGGATTAATTGTTTTTCAATTTTTTGAATCAAAAAAATGATTAAACGACTCGGCTTGCCATAGGCAAATAAAGATTTTTCAAAGAAATGTTGGATATTTTTATTCGATTCTTTGGATTTTTTGTATATCTCGATGGATTCGGCAACAATTTTGGCATGATTATTCGAACATAGAATCTTATTTTTTACAAATGATTTCCAAAATTCAGCACATACATCCAATGAAAATCCAACATATTTTGACATTTGTAAAGTCAGTTCATACATTGAATTTCTGAATTGACATTTATATTCTTTGCGCAAATATTTTTTATTCCATTCAATTATATTTTCATCATCCATTCTAATCAATGTCTTTTATTTATCAAAATATGAAAATTTATCAAAATTTTAATCTTGACCAACGTATAATGGAACGATACAATACGAATTGATACCGGTCACACCGCTCTTTTCTTTTATAGAAATATCCATATAACCATGTTGTCCCCATGAGGTTCCCCAAGAATTTTTTAGTCTCCATATATTTTTGTTTTGATCAAAACCCGTTATCAGTATTGCATGATTAACTTTTGGATTTTTGACAATAGATTGATCAAAAATCCCATCTTCGTAATATACAAAATCAAAATCTGCTCGCACGGCCGCGCATATCGGATTGATCATTATTGCATGCTTCATAGAATCGACTGAATCCGTTGGCAATACAAGATAATCAAAATCACCCGATTCCGATATTCGCTTTGTATCTATTAAATTTTCATCACACACATCATGGTTTTCTTTATATGGATAATCCAACCCAGAAAACAACCCCTTTTTGGAAATCACATAATCGAATGCTTTATGCATCCATCCACCTTTGCATCCAAAGTTTTGGACGGAACAATTAATTAATTCCTGTTCGCTTAATTCCATTTTTATACCTTTATTAATATGGATCATGGATTCTAATGCCCCCGTGGTACTAAAAGCCCAACAACTCCCACAGGCGCCCTGGTTTTTTACACGCGATACAAATCCTTTTTCTGTCCAATCTATGCTATTGAAAACTTTATTTTTTCTTTTTATTAGGTTGTCATCTTTTCCAAATAATAAACTTGGAACATGAGAATCTTGGTCATAAAAATTAGACGATAAAAGATTTCCCTGAAGATATTCCATGGTTTTATCAGAAAACTGATTGATTCCCAATTTATAGGAAGACACTTTCGAATTTTTAAAACGAATCAATTCACAATTATGATTAAAATTCTGAAAAGAATGATATTCTTCTGTTGGGTTTTTATACTTTTTATTAAACTTTTCTTTAAAACGTAGAAACTCCTGTGTATTCATCTTTGGGACCAAAAAACTATGAACGTAAAGAAAAAAAGATACCAGGATAAATAACAATAAACGGATCTTACAGACCATATCTACATGTAGAAAATAATTTTTTTTCAAATGTAAAATATTATTTTTGTCCAAGATATCCTATAAATGTTTGTTCCAAATGATTGATAAAATTTTCACAAAAATAAATATCTTTTAGAATAATAGGATAATGGATAATATATATCAAGCATATGAGTTAGCAAAGCAAAATTTTGAAAAACTGGGCTCTGAAATTGAAAAATTGGAAGATGAAAGAGTTAAAGCATTAAGTGCCTTAGGAACTAAAATCTTAGATACATTTCCACCAATCGGAGATTATCAATTTTCAAATATTATCAGTTATGATAAATCTGATCAGAATGAAAAACTTAGTATAGAATTTACACAAGATGGGATAGGACAAAAAGATGCTCGTAAATTTGATCTTACTACGACTATGATTATCGAAGATACAATTACATTGGATCCCGAAACATTAGAAAATTGCCAGCGTCTAAAAACAATTTCTCCTGTGTTATACGCTTTTATCACAAATCCTACGAATCTTGTGACTTTAAGACAAGATTTAGATTCTAATGATATCGTAAAGATATCATTAGAAAAAGTCACAATTAATGTACCAACCGGTGAAGAAAAAAATTTTAAAATCAATGACTATACAACAGAATTTTCGGATAAAAGTTCCATAACTTTAGAAAAACCTCTATCCGGTAGAACAGTGCCATGGAGATTAAAAAGAATTAAGAGACCGGAATTTTTACAACCACCTCAAGATGGTTCAGAAACAAAGGGAGGAGGAGCAATGGAGTCTAAAATCATTATGAGTTTGCATTATTGTGTAGCATTATATTGTGTAGAATTACATTGTGTAGCATTACATCGTCCATTAATATTATACAGCATAAAAGATGGCTGTGCAGGATGATGTAAAAAATTGTACATCATTTTTATTTATGTTCCAACAAATTAAAAATAAACTTGTGTAAAATTTCGAACAAATAAAAATTTAAGTGTTTCATTCGCGTCGTGAAATTGGAAAAATAATATAAATCAGCCCGTTTTTTTACCATTTCTTATAATAATACTCCTATCGGGTATAGAAATATCTTTTATATTGGTTGGTATTGAAATTTACCATTGTGGACTCATTGACAATTATAATAATCTATTGCCAATGAATTATTGGGTGTGCAAATAAATTTTTGATTATTGGTAAATGCTGAAATAGATCCGATTCCATATATCTTTTGATACATCGAATATAATGATATTGTACGAATTAAAATTAATTATTATTTCTTTAATATTCCTACCGTCATAATATTTATCTTTGAATAAATTGTTATCATATTTGATCTGTAAGTTTTTATAAGCAATTTTTATTTTATCATATGTTTGATTATTTTCATCTGAAAGATAAAATCCGAATAAAATATCTTTAATATCAGATATTTCGTTTACAAATTTATTTATCTTATCGCATTTTTTACCAAAAAAGAATGAAATCAAATTTTGTTTAACCAATCTTTGTACACTTAATAAAAATTCCATATATTCTATAGTTTAGTAATATATATATATATATATATATGAAAATTTTATATAAAATGAGGTTGAACTTTTATCATCCTTGATTTAAGTTTATTTATTAATATGTATTTCATATTAAACAATATTTATAAAATTTTTTGATCATATATGTGTTTTATTATTATTGACGAATTCCAGTCGTCACATTATTACAGTTTGTAGTAACAGTTCTACTACATGCTTGTTTTGTGGTGTCAAAACACGGTTCAGTTGCAGGAGAGGTTTTTTTACATGCTGGATATTTAGACAATTTCACAAAATTAAATGCATTTTGAATCTGATTGACACCTTGTGAACATATTAAACCTATAATCTGATCATTTACTGTAGGGGTACCCTTATTTGGGACAGGAATTAATAATTGAGAAAATAGTGGATTATTATTATCCAAAGCCTGTTTTGTTAATACACTTATAACATTTTGATCAATTAATCGACATGGCGCTTTGTAGAAATCTTTGAACGTGCAGCCATCTGCTGGACACAAGGATCCTATCACACTTTTCTGAGTTTCATTAGTTAAGGTTGCTCTTAAAGTATCTAATGCACCTTTGCTTAAAAATTTTAATGCATCATTTATATCCCTATTTGTCGTGAGTGTTTGGTAAAAATTATTTGAAAGTGAATCTACAAATGATTTGATAGCAGGTTCTGTCAAATCAGTGATAACTTGAGAACAATAATCTGAAAATTTATTAATATTTAAACCATTAGTAAGAATTTCATTTAATAAATTTTGACTCGCTGGATCAGTCGGCGCATTATTCTTCGCATCTATTAAAATTTTTTGAGCACCACTCCTTACATAATTTACACATAAATCAAGTGGTACTGGTATTGCGTCTATGTTAAGATTAATGGTCGATGGACCTATGGGCAATGGATTCGATACAGCAGTGCTTAGATTTACATATCCAAATTTTCCTGTTGATGTCATTCTATCTATTAACGAGAAAAATAAAATTTTCAAAAAAAATAAAAAATGTGTTATTGCCTCGTAATAAAATTCGTAATATTTTTGGGTGCGGGTCCCAATCCGATTTGGTTTATAGTGGATTGAAAAGCATAGGCGGATCCATCGCATAAATTTTCTAATCCAAAATTTATGACGTCTTTCCCTTTAAATGGAACTTTTGATATAGTTGCAGGATCTTGTCCAGCATTAGGACATGTCGGACAAGTAAATAAAGCCTTGGCGACATTTGTCCTGACAGGATTCACAACTTTTTGCTCGAATGTCTTGCAAGGAATACTAAAAATATCATCAAATTCACATCCATCATTTCCGCATATATTTAATATATAATTTTTAACAGTAGTATCTTTGATACTATTGATTGCTATTCTAGAAGCAGTTTGTAAAGCGGTTTTACCGATAGTACTTATAATGGCATCATAAACAGGATCTCCCAATATTTTTCGAATTGCGGGTTCTAAATTAGATCTTAATAAATTGGGACACAATTTGGTAAAATCATTGAGGTCAATATCCGATATCTGAATCTTATTTTGTTTTGCATATTCAATCAACACCTGATATAAAGCACGTGTGCATCTTTCACGGGGTGTCGCAATGGTATATTTAGTTTGTTGAAACACCGGTTTAAGATTGAGATTTAATTCGAAATTATAATTACCTTTTGTTGGCATTCTCTATTTATATAAATTATAAAATTTTTTTTGATAAAATTAAAAATCAAAATCATCAAAGTTCAGGGTAGGGATTGGTTCGGGGGGTTCGAGGACGTTTTGATTATCGGCGCTCGGTATAGCACAATAATCGGGCGGTAATCCGTTAAAAATATCGATTTCATCACATTGAGGGTTTGGAAGAGGCGGGTAATCAATTTTTAATGAATCGAAAGAGGGAGGAGGTGGTGGTGCTAAACCTAATAATTTACATAATTCTACATTATCGAATTTTAAGCCTTGTAATGCATATTTTGAAGCTTGATTTATTCCTTCAACGCATCCAGCCGTCGCTGCACCACAAGTAGTACTACAGACGGCAGCGCTTACAGGATTGGCTCCTAACAAAAATGTACAGGCGGGTGTACACTGTGCTGTACCTAATCCACATAATTGAGACGATCCTTTCGAAATCGCTTGTTCCACAAATACGGTCACTAATGTAGGACATACCAAAATAAGGATTTTTTTAATCGCATCTCCTACCTGATTAAAAAAATTCTTCAAGGTGTCGCCTACGTCTTTCACAAAAGCATTAATTTCATCAACAGTTTTGTTTGCAAAATTTTCTGTTTCTTTTAAAAATTGATTTGTTTTATCCTGAAGTATTTTAGCGGCTTTCTCAGCAACGGCGATTTCTTCCGGTGCGATTTTTTGAATCTCTGATCCTAATATTTTTCCTTGTTCTATACCTTTTGATTTTAAATCATTAATCGCATTTTTAGCGACATCCGCATACTGTTTTGCAGCCTGAGCCACGAGTTTGGCAGATTCTGCGGCTTTCTGTCGAATTGCATCTTGTGCCTGTTTGAATTCATTTACACAATTATCGGCAGTTTCTTTGATTTTAGTCACATCCGGATTCGCTTTTTTCACACAATCTTGGACAGATTGATAACCCTCATTTCCTATTGTTTTAACAACTTCACCGATATAATCATTGCCCAACACATCTAAAAAATTTATAGATTGTTTTGCGATCGTATTAAGAGTATTAGTAGTTTCTTTCAATATATTCTGAGTCGTTTTAGATATAACATTAGTAATATTAGCACCCTTATTCGCTAAATCTTCTGCCTTATTCACAACATTTGTCGTTCCTGTAGCGACCGTGTTGGCTGCATTCGTGGTACCTGAAACAACAGTGTTAACAGCGTTCGTGGTACCTGAAACAACCGTGTTGACAGCGTTCGTGGTACCTGTAGCAACCGTATTGGCAGCATTTGTGGCACCTGAAACAACCGTGTTGGCGGCATTTGTGGCACCTGAAACAACCGTGTTGGCGGCATTTGTGGCACCTGAAACAACCGTGTTGGCGGCATTTGTGGCACCTGAAACAACCGTATAGGCTGCTGATGAAAAGGCTCTACCTATACTTTTTAAAGTTACCTTTCCCATGAATTTCTTTCTATATAAAGAAAATATTATTTTATAATAAAATTATTTTAATACGAATATTCTCTCTCTTGTTGCGTAAAAACTACAGTTTCAGATTGTCCTGAAACAACTCTTCCAATTGCTTGAGTCGTGGATCGAATTGCTTCCCCAAGTAATTCATCTCTATATTGAAGACTTGCATTACGCTCGGCTCCCATAAACTGTCCATTTGTAATCGCATCCTGATTGCTTCCCATATAGATAATTTTGACATCCTGTTTTGTTTCTTCGATTAAATTATTTAATGATGTCGAAGTCATACGAAGGCTCGAGTTTTCTAATCCATCAGTCATGACAAGAAGAATTCTTTTGGGTTTTTTAAGATGATTGGGATAATTTTTGATTTTTTGTAAGCAATCCCCAAATGCATCGTACAAAGCAGTGCATCCGTTTGGTTCATAATCGTTCTCATGAATATTTTCTATCGTCGAAATATCTTTATCCTCAAATATGGTTTTCATCGTCGTATTAAAAAAATATAAACTCGCACAACATTTTGTTCCAGGTTGAACATTTTTTTTTTGTTCCTGGATAAATTCATTTAATCCTGAAATCACAATATTCCTCCTTGGGAACATGCTTCCACTTGCATCGATAAGAAGATCGATGCATAGATCAATCGTTTCATTGGTGTCGGTCATATGTAAAATGCTGTACAAAAAAAAGAAAATAAAATGTTAACCATCCTAAACAATTGGTATATAACTTTACTAACTTAAAATAATTATTTCAAAAAATCAATTTTTAAAATTTTTATATTTTAACCTGTTTTTCCAACAGCACGTTGTTCTTGTGGTACAAGATTAGTACTTTTTGTAGTCGTATCTCGGAATGTGCATAAACATTCTTCTTCATTACAATCGATTTTCTCAAGTTCTGCCGCGGCGTTGTTCAATGTTTCACCGATCAATACAGGACCAGGACCAATACTTATTCTCGTCAGAGCATTTTCATTGCGATTTAATCCTTCAAAATCTTCATTTAATTGATAACCATCTTGAGGAAAAGTACTACGACCTGTTCCTGGACCCTCAATATCTGAATTTTGATATTCTTTCAACATTCCACGATATCTTTCGTTTGGACTAAAAAAAACGAATATGGTATAATCCTCCCTCACAGCAGTTCGTTTGAATGTATCATTAATATATTGGATAAATTCAGTCGCATTATCACAAATCGCTTGTTTTTTATCATCTTCTGTTAATTCGGGAGCGGGAGCGGGAACGGGTTCGGGTGCCGGGTTGGGTTCTGGCTCCGTCGTTGAAGAAAGTTCTTGTTTAGATTCTAATTTACTCGTTTCCATAGTATATATAATATGGCAATATTTTTATTTCATCACTCAAAAATTGATATTAAAAGACAATTAATTCATTAGAATACAAGTATAAAAATACATGACTTTTTATTCCTCCGTCTTTGACAGATAATGGAAGAATTTGACAAGAAAATTAAAGATGCTTATTCTCTATGTTCGCATATGAAGATTTATATTCAAAGAAATGAATTTATTATATATTATTTTTCTTTTGATGAAAATTATTATGAACATATCACAACGACATATCATTGGGGAAATGAAGTCATTCATGGTACCCACAAAACCAAACAAACATTTATTCCCGTAATCATAACTCCCGATAAATCAATTATACTTCAAGAAATGGGATGTATTTACAGTGCAATTAAAGAAGTGAAAAGAATAGAGAGAGATTTACAATTTCCACCAAAATTTTTGGATTCATTCAAGAAATTACACAATAAAATTATTAAAGTCAGCAAGAAACCATCCATTGAAGAACCAATTCTCACATTTGGTGCTAGACCTCACTTCAGATATTATTCACCCAACATTATGAATTGGCTCGAAAATTTTTATCAACAAATGGAAGAAATAAATAGAGATAATAAAAGAATCCTTGATTTTGAAAAAGAAAAACTTTTTCTCCACCAGCAAATTCAAAAAGAAAGATTGATATCTGCTCTAAAAATAAAATTTTTACGAGATAAACTCAACCAGATAAAAAATTTACTTTTAGAGTGCAAGTAGGTCTAATTTTTGGTGAAAGAATGTTGATTTAAAATGATGATAACGAAGAAATAAAATGTTTCGAAAGATTTGTTTCATATTGTTTCACTCAATAATATATACAGCAAATACAGAGGATGATGTATACCCGCATGGTTTAGGAGGAGCAAACATATCTGTAATATGCCAGCCGACGATGGTTCAAAAAGGGGGTGTAGTGAATGTTCAGGTCAATTATACGGTGGATGTCGTTCGTCCGATTGATTTACATTTTGATATTTTACAAGAACCAGAGAAAAAATGGTTAGCAGGAAATCAAATTCCACTCCATGATAATAATGGCTCATTGAGTATAAATTTGACGCTGCCACTTGAATTTGATGAGAAGAATGTTTTATGGAAATTGTTTTTGACTCCACGTGGAGATCGATTTCCTAACATGTTGGCGGAAACTGGATTATTATTACCCATTGGTGACCAGACAAACCATCAATGCCCATATTCACCTCTTGAATCGAATATAGTGATTCATGAAAATATAGATTTTATTCTTATACAATATTGTGATACAGAACTATTGTATTTGCATGATTTTAATATTGAAATAATATATGCTTTGAACACCCTTACAGATGCACAAATCGATATTAATATTATGAATGAGGATACAAATGAGTGGATATGGGGTTTACCCTCTATACCGATTGAAAATACAAATCATAAAAATAAAAGTATTCTCATCAAAGGAAGCAATTTTATTCATGAATTGTTATTGGATCCGATTTATCTCGATGTCTCATTAGTTCCCTCAGGTAAAACTTGGTATGATAGATTAGCCGAAGATCGTACCTATCGAATTACTTACATGAAATAATTTACGAATAAAATAAAATTTATTCGTAATAATTTTTCATCGTAATGAATAGGAATAAATGGCTTTATACGCAACAGAAAATGAATATTGTACAAATGTAGATAGATATGTTGGAGTTGCTATACAACGAATCAATTATGAATACCAAGATATGCCCGAAGATCGTAATATTGAAACGTTTGATTATTATTTTAGCAGATTTCCGGATGATACTTTTGAAAAAATTTTAAGTATTCAGGAGGTTGATTCATCGTGCGGAGTAAGGATTTTTGAAAAAAATAGAACCGTTGACAAGATAATTCAAAAAAATTATGCAAAAAATATGGATAGGATTGGTGCATGTGATGAACTGAATAGTAGTTATCCTGATCATCA